>Ga0307942_1000773_pt1:0-20000 | contig 23706 bp, 24 predicted proteins | sample OrgLakmetagen175_FD_201846 | JGI IMG/M metagenome (GOLD analysis project Ga0307942, IMG submission 201846) | Saline water microbial communities from Organic Lake, Antarctica - #175 | ecosystem: Environmental > Aquatic > Non-marine Saline and Alkaline > Saline | place: Antarctica: Organic... | reverse complement strand
ATTTGATTCCTTATGCACATCTGTATTCAAATCCTTATGCACATCAGTATTCAAATCCTTATGTACAACATACGGCAGTATTTAGATTCTTGAATGCATGCATGAGCGTGAGGCAGATGCGATCGGCGCACACGCTACAACAATATTCAAATCCTTATGTACAACATTAATCAAATCCTTATGTACAACAATGTTCAAATCATGTACAACATTATTCAAATCCTTATGTACTACATTATTCAAATCCTGTACAATATTATTCAAATCCTTATGTACAACATTATTCAAATCCTTATGTTCAACAGAGTTTAAATTTGAATGTTCCCCCATTCGAGTGCTTTGCTGCCTGCGTAGCTTTTCTTTTTCTTTTCTTTTCTTTTTTTCCTGTTCTGTTCTGTTCTGTTCTTTTCTTTTCTGTTCTGTTCTGTTCTGTTCTGTTCTGTTCTGTTCTGTTCTGTTCTGTTCTGTTCTGTTCTGTTCTGTACTGTTCTTTTCTGTTCTGCACTTTTCTTTTCTTTTCTTTTCTTTTCTTTTCTTTTCTTTTCTATTCTATTCTTTTTGTAGCACGGTTTCTCTTGTTCCCTGCTAGGTCTCTGGCAGTGATGCACTGCCGCTGCTGTGACAGACAACAACACGACCACCTAAATCTTTGGCAACCATGCACTGCGGCTGCTGTGACAGACAACACCACGACCAGCTGAATCTTTGGCAGTGATGCACTGTTACTCCTGTGACAGACAACATCACAACCGCCTAAATCTTTGGCAACCATGCACTGCCGCTGCTGTGACAGACAACACCACGACCGCCTAAATTTTTGGCAGTGATGCACTGCCACTGCTGTGCGGCTGGCATAGACACAGACCCAGCGCTGTAGCAACACTGCACCCTCTCCATCATTACCTGCTCAGTCTTTTTATGGCCAATGAGTCAGCCATTGGATGTTTGCAGGGTGGGCCAGAACCATACATGTATAGGTATATACGGTGTACATACGGTATTTTTAGCAGGGAAATCACCATACATAGGTCATATACGGTGTGTATATACGGTTCTGGCCAACCCTAGATATTTGATAGACGTCATACAACAAAGGTACGCACAGCTCAGTCGACTCCATCACTTGCCAGGTCTATGGCCATTCAATATTTCACAGGCGTCACACCATCAAATCATGCACAGCACAGTCAATTCCATCACCTGCTAGGTCCATGGTCATTCAATATTTCACAGGCGTCACACCATCAAATCATGCACAGCACAGTCAACTCCATCACCTGCCAGGTCGATGGCCATTCATTACTTAACAGGCGTCACACGATCAAATCATGCACAGCACAGTCAACTCCATCACCTGCTAGGTCGATGGCCATTCAATATTTCACAGGCGTCACACCATCAAATCATGCACAGCACAGTCAACTCCATCACCTGCCAGGTCGATGGCCATTCAATATTTCACAGGCGTCACACCATCAAATCATGCACAACACAGTCAATTCCATCACCTGCCAGGTCGATGGCCATTCAATATTTCATAGGCGTCACACCATCAAATCATGCACAGCACAGTCAACTCCATCACCTGCCAGGTCGATGGCCATTCAATATTTCACAGGCGTCACACGAATAAATCATGCACAGCACAGTCAACTCCATCACCTGCTAGGTCGATGGCCATTGCATACTTAACAGGCGTCACATTATTAAATCATGCACATCACAGTCAACTCCATCACCTGCCAGGTCGATGGCCATTGTATACTTAACAGGCGTCACATTATTAAAGCATGCACAGCACAGTTAACTCCATCACCTGCCAGGTCGATGGCCATTCAATATTTCACAGGCGTCACACCATCAAATCATGCACAGCACTGTCAACTCCATCACCTGCCAGGTCGATGGCCATTCAATATTTCACAGGCGTCACACGAATAAATCATGCACAGCACCGTCAACTCCATCACCTGCCAGGTCGATGGCCATTCATTACTTAACAGGCGTCACACGATCAAATCATGCATAGCTCAGTTACCTCCATCACTTGCCAGGTCTATGGCCATTCAATACTTAACAGGCGTCACACGATCAAATCATGCACAGCTCAGTTAACTCCATCACCTGCTAGGTCGATGGCCATGATGCACCATCGGTGGCTGGCTTGAAGAAAGGGGATCTGGATGCCCCCTGACTTCCGCTGCGAGGCAAGATAAAATGCACACTCAGGTGATAGAAATCCTGCATGCGACGAATGTTCGACCCGTTTGCACGTGCAGCAGGCTTGAAGAAAGAAAACCTAGCTGCTCCCTAGCTTTAGGTGCAAAGCAAGCGCTTGTGGTGTTTTGTTTGCAAAAATAGGTGCTTTGTTTGCAAAGAGGCAGCATGTGTGAAAAGAAGGGAGCTTAACGTGAGCAAAGAGGCAGCTCTGTGAGGTGAAAACTCCGTGGCAGCTTTGAGTGGGAGAAGAGCCACTTTGTTTGCGAAAAGAGGCAGCTTGTGTGGAAAGAAGGGGGAGGTTCGCGTGAGAAATAAGTAGGGTTGGCCAGAACCATACATATGCACGGTGTATGTACGGTAATTTAGGCAGGGAAATCACAAATATACGGTCATATACGGTGTGTATATACGGTTCTGGCCAACCCTAGAAAAGAGGCAGCTTTGTGAGGGTGAAAGCTCCGTGGCAGGAGAAGATGCACGTTGCACGTTGCGTGTGAGAAGAGGCGGCATTTGATAGTGGGAGAAGAGGCACGTTGCACTTTGCGTGTGAGAAGAGGCACGTTGCACGTTGCACGTTGCGTGGGAGAAGAGGCACGTTGCACGTTGCACGTTGCGTGGGAGAAAAGGCACGTTGCACGTAGCACGTTGCGTGGGAGAAAAGGCACGTTGCACGTTGCACGTTGCGTGTGAGAAGAGGCGGCATTTGATAGTGGGAGAAGAGTGAGCTTTGCGAGGGGATGAACTGCAGTTTCATGTGGGAGAAGGGGCACGCTGCGTGGGAGAGAGGCTGCTCCGTGTTGAAGAAGAGGCGGCCCTTCTACCACGAGGAAAGGACAGCTTCAAGAGGACCCAGAGGCGCTTAGGACCCCTTATGAGACAGCTAGTATTTAGACTCTATTCTTGATTTATTATCTATAATGAACACTAGGTTTTTAAAGACGGCGATGATGCAAACTACTGCTTGCGCTGCAACTCGCATGTAATGTCCCCAATATGCCACCAGCCCAACCTCTTTAACTATGCTGCCAAACTTGTCCATACCAGACGTGCCCTGTCCAGTACTATTTCCACCTCTAATCAGGAGCCGCTTTCAGGTCAAGCCTGCAACCCTCCTGGTTCCCATTCACCTTTTTCCTTTTTCTGTTCTTTGTGGTGGAAGAGCTTTACAGTACCTGGTACCCAAGTGGATCCTTTTCCTTCAATAACGCAGGGAGTGGTTTTCACTGCCTGCGTAGTTTTTACTTTTTTTCACCAGCCCAATCGGGGTGACAAGCACCCAGCAGGCCACAGGCCCTTACAGGCAACACACGTGCATGTTGACACGCACCCGCAGCTGCTTCTCCTTGTACATGGCGCTGATGGAGATGCGGTGGATGCAGTGGTCGGCTGTCATGGCTTCCAGGTGGATTGCAAACATCTTGACCGGGCTGACCTTGATCTGATGGTATGCGGTGCATGGGTGCGATGGAGCACGTGGGTAAGTGTGTGTGTGTGTGCTGGCGCATTGGCTGGATTGAGCATGTGGGTGTGTGTGTGCTAACGCATGGGTGTGTGCTGGCGAATTGGTTGGATTGAGCATGTGGGTGTGTGTGCAAACGCGTGGGTTTAGTTGAGCACGTGGGTGCATGCAAACGCATGGGTTTGAGCATATGGGGGATGTGCAACGTACCGTGGACAACCGACAGGGAGGGGGGGCGCTTTTAGATGCTAGAAAGAAAGGGGTGCCGTGTTTGTAAATAATGGGGTGCTGTGAAGCTAGCATTCGATGACCATGGTTTGTAACGTGAGATGAAAAGCGCACTGCTTCAATCCGCAAGGTAACCGTGAAAGAAAGGTGTACTTGTAAATGCACCAGTACTGCCCACCCCCCCAACATGTGCACCAGTACTGCCCACCCCCCCAACATGTGCACCAGTACTGCCCAACCAAGTTGCAGAAACAACACAACATGCTTTACAAATCGTACCTGGATATACAAGAAGCGCCCCGTCAATCCCAGCGACTGGCTCTTGAGTCGTGGGATGCGCATGAAGTTGGCAGCAGGTATGAGGCCACGGATCTTGAACACCTTTTTGCCGATGATGCGGTCCTGGGGAGAAATGGACGGAAGAAGGATTTCCGTGCTGCTAGAGGAGAAGGGATGTGTGTGTGTGTGTGTGTGTGTGTGTGTGTGTGGTGTGTGCATTTCATGGAAGCATGTGTGCATTTCAACTCAGCTGAGGAGCATCCTCGCAACGCGAAGATGAAAGGGGGCGTTGTGCTGCGTTGCGCCAGTGAGTAAGCTTGCATCAAAGTATCATACCATTGCACCCGTCACATCCCCCAGCTGCTCCACTTCCTTGCCATTCTCCGCATCCACCAGCTTGAACACATTCACGTAGGGATGCTGCCAGCCTGAAAGGCACGTATGGGGTTAGTTACACACGCATCAGTCAACTTGACTCCTAGCTGTCTTTGCGGTTGCGGAAGTATCAGAATGGCAAAGCATACCGGGTGCCAGTACAGCATTTGAAGGTGCCATATCTGGGGTTCCTAGGTCCTTCAGGTCCCAGGGGCTCCCTGGTACTTGGTATACCAGGGGCTACTTGCAGATGCTACACATGAAAAAAACGAACTGCTGAGCGATAACGAAGTCACAATTTTACATGTTGGTGATGCGTTAACCACTTAAACCGGAGCAGGCTGCGAGCCTGGGCAAATACCCAATTGTCCTGTTAACACCCTTTTAAATTATATAAATATTTATTCATCAATATTTGGGACGAAAAGCAGGGGAACCCCAGTTGCCTCGGAGCTCTTGTTTCGTGTTTTACGCGGTGCATACGCCACGGGAAATACTCAAAATTTTATTTGAGACGGTACCGAGACAACACAAAAGGGATAGTAATTTTTTGATTTTTTCTCCGAGACAAGAGACAACACAAAATTCGACAAACACACGAAAAACAATTAATCAGACAATAGAATGTATCACCCATCCAGAGCAGGAAATCCGAACAAGATCGCTGCGGACTTCAGCGACTACTTCGGAAAGTCATTCCTGGCTGATTACACGGTTGAGCTCATCAGCAGCAGCAACGGTGCACCCTCGAGGAGAAGCGATGCTATCACGGCGGGCTCTTGTCAAGCTTTTCAAGACAATTTCCCACTACAGCAGCGTGCTACCATCCCTGCGCACGCCATCGTCCTCTGCCGTGCCTCTAAACTGCTACGAGACTGTATAGAGATTGACGCAGAGGGCGACAGCATAGAAGAAGGGTGAGTGGAAGAACTGGAGTTGTCTATGTTTGTAGAAATATTTGCGGTGTTTGTTTATAGAGTGCCTGTACCTCGTACACCACTACAGTGCGTGCCAGCAACTCAGTTCTTACGTGTCAAGATAAACCTGGCGTGACAGGGTTTTGACAGCGCGTACCAGCAGTCTTGCTACGTTTATCTCGTTGCTGTGTTGGTGTCGAGCTTATTAACAAGGCAGCTGGAAAACGAAAGAGGTGGGGTGGGATGCGGGAGGGAGCTTGACGAGGATTTTAACCCTTATTTTTCCAGTAATCTCACGAGCGCGCCAGCACTCTGTTAACTCATCCTGCAGCTTCACCTGTAGTCCCTATCTACACAAAGAGTCACAGGCACAGCAGGAGAATAATGAGTGGCTGGTGGTGTTGGGTGCTTCTTTGTCCCCCAAATATTAGGCCTGCCCTTTGGCGTTAAATGCCTGACACATTCATTGTACATGCATCTGCATGTCAAGAACTCTTTAAAATCCACCAAGCCTGTTTGCACACGGCTGGTTGCAGTTCCACCAACCCCAATGACACCGCAAACAAGCCTTGGCCTCATGCGCGTCGTGGCCTGCTCAAACTCCCAGTGCCATCCATTGCAGGGGGCATGCTCACCCTGGAGGCAATGTGAGTGGATGTTTTATGTCAACAAGGACCCTGCAGCCTGCAGTTAAGACGATGCAAGTCAGACATTTTCAGATAGCTTACATTGTCGGTGTGTCAGGTTTCAGCTACGATGTGTCGTCTGTTTCAGTGGAATCTGAACGGACATTTAACATGAAGCAACATATATTGTGCACGATCTGCATGAAATGTGTGTGCAGCGCAATCATTGTGGATGCCTAGGGTTGGCCAGAACTGTAGATACACACAGTATATTTGGTTACTTCCCTGCCAATCATTCCATATATAAACTGAGAGTCTGGCCAACCCTATAGAATACCCCATCCTGTGTGCAGCTACTCCGCTCTTTCATGTGCGCCACGCATGCTGACCTGCGTCTTGTGAAGCTGCAAACGCGACCTTAACCAAACACATGCAGGTACAACCCTTCTGGCTTGGCAACAAAGGATGTTCCCCCCGACCTGCTTGTCTCTGTCCTCCGCATTGCCGATCAGCTGCAAGCTGATGTCGTCATGCTGGTGCGCATTCTACTTTCTTTTACAACTGCCTCTTATACTGTTCTCCCAACCTTCTTGTTTCTGCCCTCTGTATTATCAGTCAGCTGCAAGCTGTTGTCGTCATGCTGGTGCGCATTCTACTTTCTTTTACAACTGCCTCTTCTAATGTTCTCCCAACCTTCTTGTTTCTGCCCTCTGTATTATCAGTCAGCTGCAAGCTGTTGTCGTCATGCTGGTGCGCATTCTACTTTCTTTTACAACTGCCTCTTCTAATGTTCCCCCAACCTTCTTGTCTCTGCCCTCTGCGTTGACAATCAGCTGCAAGCTGTTGTCGTTATGCTGGGCACATACACACACAATTTTTATTACAATGCCTCTGCCTCCTAACTTTGCATTTCAAGTTGAGCCTCTGCTTATCTGAGCGCCACACCACAAAAGCCTGACCGCTGAAACTCGCTGCATGATCTGGTATGCTTTAAATTATTATTGCTATACATGCATCCATAATGCACATAATGTCCACCATGAAAAGCACGTGTGTCCTTTTCAAGCCGCTGCGCATGCAGCAATGACATAAAATGTGCTGAGCAATTTTACATGCTTTCCCGGTGCTGCACATGCTTTGTTGTGCCAAAAAGTGTAATAATAATATTAATAAGCCTTTTACACACGTGTGTGTGTGTCATCTTCAGACTGCTGCACATGCTCTGTTTTAAACAATAGTAATGATATCGTTAGTATGATTTTCAACTCGCATGTGTGTGTACTCTCCAGGCTTCTACACCGGTGTACTCTTCAAGCCGCTGCTCATGCCCTATTTTACACGAAAAATTTTCTAAGCGTGTTTGCACACGCGTGTGTGTGCTCTACAAGCTGCTGCTCGTGCTCTTTTTCACACAAACAATATCACTAAGCATGTTCGCATACGCATGTGTGTGTTCTCAGGCCGCTGCTCATGCCCTATGATGCACAGACAATATTGCTAAGCATGTTTGCACATACGCATGGGTGTGCTCTCCAGGCCGCTGCACATGCCCTGCAATACACAAACGATGCAATAGTATGGCTCAGCATATTCACGGACGCATATGTGTGTCCGTCCTCTCCAGGCCGCTGCACATGCCCTGCAGTACACATCAGGCGCGCACAACACCGCAACCCCACGGAGCTTCGTAGATGAGTACCACTGGCCATGGGCTGTGGTGTCTCAGGTGTGCAGATCTGACTGTGTGTTTTTATTGGCACGTAGGTAAAAATCTTTTAGCTATAGTGTTTCTGGTGCTTGCCTGAGGTAGTTTGTCTGAGGTTGCGTTTGTAGGTTTAAGATGGCCTCAGGTGCGCAGATCTGTGATGTTGGGGAGAGCCGTGTGTTCGTGTGTTATTCCACACTTTTTTTCTTACTTTAATTCCTGGTGCCTCTCTGATGCTACTTGCATATGTGAAGCACAGCAGCTTGGAATCAAAGTTTAAATTAAACATATATATAACAGTTCGATCGTAGGGTAAGGATTTTGTACACTAAAAAGGTAAGGAGTTCAAGTTCTCGTCCGGCTCGGCTCCACCGAACGTTGGAAGGGAATCTACACATGGCCAACCATCCAGCTGAAAACCTGAGAAACACTGAACTGGCTCAGACTGAAACCCTCCTGAACTCTAGAAGAGAATAAAAGAAGGTGAGCATCTGTGTCGTTGACACCCTTACCTGCCAAATAATACAGCAAGAAGAGAAGGTTGAGGCCAGGAAGAGGGGGAAATCAAACTTAAACGTTGTCTAAAGACCAGGTGTAAAAAGGATGGTTCCTACAGCGCAAGCTGTGGCGAGACAGTTCCAACTGACATTCGGTTGCACTCGCCTTCAAAAACGTGAGTACTTCTGCAGCAGGCTACAGAGTACTCTGTAGTATTCAAACTTGTGTGCGATGTGTGCAAATGTAGTCCTGCTTTCTTTGCCGGCTCACTTGAGCAGCAATGCTGCGAGACTTCTGCTTTTCATCCTGCCACACGTTATGCAAAATTTATGATCTCCGTAGCAAGGCTTTGTGCTTTCATTTCTGCACCACTTCTGCTCTCCCTATAAAAACACTGGAGAGTTGTGCGGAAATCTGTACTCTCAAACGTGTATATGCTTTGGTATTGACACAGTTGAAACATCACGCACAGTTTTAAGAAATGCTCCTCTTCTCATCACTGATTCCCATCGTTAAAAGAGAAGTGAAAACTCTCAGGCAGCAGGAACTACTAATTTTTACGTTCCTGTACGCCAAGGAGATAAAATATCGACCCAGCTTGGTTCTATTCAATATATATCGAAGGGGGAGTTACACTGGCCAACCATCCAAGTGTGAAAATTGTGCCAGTGAGAATTCTCGTCACAGCAAGAAAATTAGAGAATGCTTTGTTACGCCAAACAAACTGGCATATAGCTGTAAGGCCCAACGTTCTATTTTCTCTTTTACATTCACACTGTTGGCAAAAACCAGCAAAACAATCCACTCGGGTATGATGTTGAGGTTAAAACAAGCTTGTTTGCTCATTAGCCTCTAGTGCAACAATTCTGTAGCCACTGACACACTGGCAATGCACGTGCAGGTGCTAGATCTGCCGCCTTCGCTGCTCAGTGCCCAGTTCTGCCGCCCACTGCTGCAGCGTGCTCATGAGCGCCTTGTTGCATGCTATGCAGACTTGGAGGCAGCATGGACAGATGCGGTAGGCAATGCCATGTGGTGCGAGCCGTTCCAATGTTAGACTTGTGTGGATGTAATATGATGAGTTGTAGGTACTTTGCAGCATGATCCAACAAAAGAAATTGTTGGTACTGAGCCCTTGCGCACACAAACAAATGGGCTCTAGCAGATGCTACGTGCTCTGTTCACAGACACCTCCAACATAACCTTAAGCCATCGCTTGTGAATCTATCCTAGCAGAGAACGGCAAATGCAAGTGCACAGACTGTGGCTAAAATTGATGATGTTTTTCTGTGTGAGAGGACCACAAGGATTTTACCTTGTTAAGGTGTATATCGGAGGTCTTACACGTTACATCAGGAAAAGGGTTTTCGATTGGATGTCAATTCTCTATATTACTGGGTACATATACCCACGTAACATTACACACTATTGGCAAGCAAACGCGTTGGCTTGCCAATAGTGTGTAAGACCTCCGATATGTATCTCAACAAAAAAGAAGGCCAAAACATCGCTTACAACAAAAAAGAACTAGAGTTCAGCAAAGCTCAGTGGATTTAAAGGGGGTACCGGAAAAGCACCCGAAGCGTTGACGAGGCGTGCGTATGCAAGGGATCGCACATCAGTATGCATCGAGGAGGTCATGTTAAATATATAAACTTGACCGTGCACGTGCAGGAGATGAGGGCACACTTCCTTGCTCTACCCACAGATGCCGTGGAGTTCCTGCTGAGTCATCCAGACCTACAGGTAAGGCACCCAGTCCTACAGGTAAGGCAGCTACAGGTAAGGCACCCAGACCTACAGGTAAGGCACCCAGACCTACAGATAAGGCAGCTATAGGTAAGGCACCCAGACCTACAGGTAAGGCAGCTACAGGTAAGGCACCCAGACCTACAGATAAGGCAGCTACAGGTAAGGCACCCAGACATACAGGTAAGGCACCCAGATTTACAGATAAGGCAGCTATAGATAAGGCACCCAGACATACAGGCAAGGCAGCTGCTGGTTGATCTTTGGAAGAACATAAGAAGCCTCAGCACTGGGCATCTAGCCGCACAGATGAGAAGGCAGAGAATACGTTTTTAGTATAACCTTTCCAAAGGTGTGAAGCCAACCAGAGATACTATTTTTTAATATTAACCCTCCCAAAGGCGGGAAGCCAAACAGAGATACGATTTTTTAGTATTAACCCTCCCAAAGTTGTAAAGCCAAACAGAGATAATATTTTTTTAACCCTCCCAAAGGCGTGAAGCCAACCAGATCTGCAGGTTTACAGCAGTGATCTAAACCTCTTCGGGCAGTGGCGTGCAGAAAAGGCGTGAATTGTAGTGTGCGCTCCAGGCGCTGGTCTAAGATTTGTATAGGTATGACATGTGTATGGGAATGACACAGTGTTGAATTTTGTATTTGTATAGGTATGATATTTGTATAGGTATGACATATGTATAGGTATGACATATGTATAGTATGACACAGTGTTGATTTTGCCTGCAATTTTCATTTCTCTTTCATGACGGCAAGGGGAATAAATATGGACGGCCAGAACCGGATATGTGGTAATTTTCCTGTAACCGGGTATGTGGTAACCGGGTATGTGGTAATTTTCCTGTATATTATAATACCGTAAATTATAAAATAAACCGTGTATATGGTTCTGGCCAATTCTAGAAATAAAGTTAAACAGGCATTAAAGGGGAAGAGGGAGAGTGAAGGGAGAAATCCAATTTCAAGCAGGCTAGTCAGGCTTTGAGTCCAATGAGTAAGCAGGCTTTGCGTCCAATGAGTAAGCAGGCTAGTCAGGCTTTGTGGACGAAATTGTTGTAAAAAGTCTACACACAAACAGGCTGCAAGCGTTGAGCACAGCTTGAGTGGGCATCCATTGCCAATTACTGTAGAGCTGTCCAGAACTTTACATATACGGTGTATATACATAATTTTTGGCAGGGAAATCACCTGATACACGGTCATATACGTTGTGTATATACGGTTCTGGTCAACCCTAATTAAATGGCTAGAAGCAGCACGGCATGACCTTGCCCCTCCTGTGATGCTCATACATGCCATGTGATGTTCACACATGCCCTATAATGACCACACATGCTCTGTGATGACCACACATGCTCTGTGATGTTCACACATGCCCTATAATGACCACACATGCTCTGTGATGCTCACACATGCTCTGTGATGCTCACACATGCTCTGAAATGACCACACATGCTCTGTGATGACCACACATGCTCTGTAATGCTCAAACACGCTCTGTGATGCTCACACATTTTCTTTATGCTCACACATGCTCCGTAATGACCACACATGCTTTGTGATGCTCACACGTGCTCTGTAATGACCACACATGCTCTGTGATGCTCACACAGACCTTTTACACACAATTCATTTTGTGCTGCCAGGTTGCAAGTGAGAACACCGTATTTGTGGCCCTTACGGACTACGTTGAAAGGGGCAGAGGCCGATTTGCCCCCCCAGAGCAGCTTGCCCACTTTGCCTCCCTGATGCGCCTCCAGCACCTGTCTGCCTCGTTCTTCATGTCGCACGCACTAAGCAGGTAAATCGCGGTCGCTTCTATTGCATGTGCTTAGTGAATATTTTGTGCACGTAGCATCCCTGATGAGCTTCTATCTGCTTTGTTCTTTATACTACAAACCCAATCCAGATGAAAACTTATCAAGATGTGTGTGCTTGATCAGCCCACTGAAAGCGCCCCTCTGCTGAAGGCATCCTCCAATAAACCCTAAGTCATCGAGGTCACTTCCTGCCCTGCTTCTATTTAATGTGCCTTTTTAACTAAAGTGTCTGTTACAGGGAAAGTGTATGTTAGAGTGAAAGTGTCTTCAAGAGTAAAAGTGTCTGCCTGCAAGAGTAAAAGTGTCTCTAAGGGTAAAAGTGTCTGCAAGAGAGAGATGGTTGATTGTAATCAAGGTAACTCTGCAGCATGACCTGATCTGCTGCAAAGTCTAATACATAAAGTTCAACAACAAACGTGCTGAATCTACTCACAGGCCTTGGTTAGCAAAATCTGCTGGTGCTCTGGAACGCAAGGGTGGCCGCAGCTTCGTTACCAAGCTTGTACCTAAAGTTCAACAACAAATGTGCTAAACGTACTCACAGGCCTTGGTTAGCTAGAGCTGCTGGTGATCTGGAACGCAAGGGTGGCCGCAGCTTCTTTACCTAGCTTGTACCTAAAGTTTAACAACAAACGTGCTAAACGTACTCACAGGCCTTGGTTAGCAAGAGCTGCTGGTGATCTAAAACGCAAGGGTGGCCGCAGTTTTTTTAACAAGCTTGTACCTAAATTTCAAAAATAAACGTGCTGAATCTACTCACAGGCCTTGATTAGCAGGAGCTGCTGGTGATCTGGAACGCAAGGGTGGCCGCAGTTTTTGTACCAAGCTTGTACCTAAATTTCAACAATAAACGTGCTGAATCTACTCACAGGCCTTGGTTAGCAGGAGCTGCTGGTGATCTGGAACGCAAGGGTGGCCGCAGCCTCTTTACCTAGCATGTACCGAAAGTTCAACAACAAACGTGCTAAACGTACTCACAGGCCTTGGTTAGCTAGAGCTGCTGGTGCTCTGGAACGCAAGGGTGGCCGCAGCCTCTTTACAAACCCCCTTTTTCAATCCAGCACCCCCACTCCAACAGCCACGCCCGCCTTTCAAGGCAGTGAGCAGCGGAGCAGCAGCACCGGCAGCGGCAGCAGCAGCAGCGGGGGGGAGGTGCCTATCGATTCTCTCCACCCCGCGATTGCAGCAGCAATGGAGCAGATCAACGGCCGGGAGGTGTCAGACCTGAGCAGTGACGACTCAGACGAGGCAGGATCGCCTATCCTGCCCTTTCCTCCTTCGCACAGCAGCCCACACGCGCACACTCTAGGGGGCGGGGCCAGAAGCACCGGCGGCTCCGGCGGCCTTGCTCACCCACCTGCTGGCCCACCTGCTGGCCCACCCACCTGCCTGGGTCACCCACCTGCTGGCCCACCTGCTGGCCCACCTGCTGGCCCACCCACCTGCCTGGGTCACCCACCTGCTGGCCCACCTGCTGGCCCACCCACCTGCCTGGGTCACCCACCTGCTGGCCCACCTGCTGGCCCACCTGCTCACCCACCTGCTGGCCCACCTGCTCACCCACCTGCTGGCCCACCTGCTGGCCCACCTGCTGGCCCCAGCAGTGGCATGAGCAGCAGCTCTATTCGGCTGGGCTACTGTGGTGTGTCTGCAGCCACGCATGGTGGAGGAGGTGGCCTGCCAGGTGGGGTTGGTGTGTGTGTGTTTGTGTGTGTGTGTGTTGCCCTGACTTGTGCAAACCTGTGTGCATGATTGAGTTGCCAGCAGATGGGGTTGGTGTGTGAAAGGTTGCAATGACTTGTACGAACCAGTGTGCTTCAATGAGTTTCCAGCAGGCGGGGGTGGTGTGTGAACGCAACCCTGAGTCACCAGCAAGTGCGTGTGTAAACGCAACCCTGGATCATCAGCATGTGTGTGTATGTGTGTGTGTGTGTGTGTCTGAGTGAGTGTGTGTGTGAGTGTGTGTGCGTGTGTGCGTGTGTGTGTGTGTGTGTGCGTGTGTGTATGTGTTTGTGTGTGTGATAATGTCAAGCAGATGTCACGCAGATGGCTCATCATACCAAGCAAGCAGAATGTTGAGCATTCTAAGCACAAGGTAAAGACTGTACACCATATGAGATTAAGCACAAGGTAAAGACTGTATACCAAATGAGATATATGCAACTTATTCCTTACATACCAAGCAATAAATCAGTAAATGATTCATCAAATTGAGCGACATGCAGATCCTAGCACAATTGATTGCACATTGCGAATTCGTTGCTCCATCACGCCAGGAGGAAAGCATCAGCTGGAAGCACACTTTGTACATTCCACTCTGCAAAGTGTTATCAGCTGGAAGCATATTTTGTACATTCCACTCTGCAAAAAGTGTGATCAGCTGGAAGCACACTTTGTACATACCACTCTGCAACAAGTGTGATCAGCTGGAAGCACACTTTGTACATACCACTCTGCAAAAAGTGTGATCAGCTGGAAGCATATTTTGTACATTCCACTCTGCAAAAAGTGTGATCAGCTGGAAGCACACTGTGTACATACCACTCTGCAAAAGTGTTATCAGCTGGAAGCACACTTAGTACATTCCATTCTGCAAAAAGTGTTATTAGCTGGAAGCACACTTTGTACATACCACTCTGCAAAAAGTGTGATCAGCTGGAAGCACACTTTGTACATACCACTCTGCAAAAAGTGTTATCAGCTGGAAGCACACTTTGTACATACCACTCTGCAAAAAGTTTTGCTATCCCAGGTCAGAAGAGCTACCTGCTATACACACCATACACACCAGTTCAATCTTTACGTGCTGCAAGATAACTACCCACTCTTTCAGGCCAGACAAGCGACATGCTATACGCACCATTTACTCTTCCAGGCCCGAATTGCAACGTGCTAGAGAGCGCCCAGGGTGACAAGGCCAAACCCAAGGGCAAGGAGCACCTCAGCCTCACCACAGCACAGCACAGCACGGCACAGCACAGCTCAGCAGAGAGCATGGAGGACCTCAGGGGTGCGCTCCGTCTGTGCGCGCAGTATGCGTCCTTCTCCTCTGGCCAAGCACACACAGCACGCACTGCGGGGGCGATAGAGTGGGAGGGCTTCCTACCTACTGCCACAGTGAATCAGCCCCCCCGTGAGATCCCCACCTCCTCCTTTTCTTCGCTCCTTGATCCAAACGCGCGGAAGTGGGACGTGCGAGCTGCTGGGACTGGTATGCTTCAGATGGAGGTGGGAAGTTTTGGGGGCTGTATTCGCAGTTTTTCGATTTAATCCTAAAACATCTGTGCACGTAAATTGCCAAGGAGAGCTTGAATTTTGGTTGCATCAGCTTGGCTCGCTTTTGTAAGAAGAAACAAACACGCAGGCAACATAATAGTACTCCCCACAGTATATACGGAAAAGGAGCTACTTTGGTGCCAATCTATTAAAACGCCCTCACCAAATAAAATAGATACATTTGGTGATTATCAGGAGGGCTGCTGGCTTGGCCTGATTTCAGAGCAGGTTTTTTAATGCAACAAAACCTGAGCGAGCATACTCTTGTATTGAAACCTGCATGAATAGACAGGATACAGGGAAGGGGGGGGGGCGCTGACCCGGCAACGAAAGCTGCCTACCCTCATAGATCAAGCAAAGGAGCCACTTTGATGCAGAAGTACAGCAAGCTCCTCTACCACAAGAAAGAGGGAAAATATGGATGAGGATCAGGCGGCGTAAATGATTTCTTGTGCCGTGAACAATCTCAATGGTGTCAATGGTCAATATATTCCAGTCAATATGTCCCAACGTCAATAGTCAACATATCTTCAGCCACTTTGCCCACAGGCATAATATTACAAAATTATTCCATATACCGTCTCTGAAAGCTGTGGGAAGGAGCTGTATGGAGGTGGAGCATCAGGGATTAGTAGGAGAAAGCCATGCGCGCAGGCTCCCTCCTACCAATCCCTGGTATCCTGGTTCTGTTCAACTGGTTCTGTACAACTGGTTCCGTTCAGCTGGTTCCGTTCAACTGGTTCTGTTCAATTGGTTTGCAGGTTTAGAAAGCATTTGGCAGTGTGCTATTGTGTATATAGCCTCTTCGAATCAATCGCAGTGTGCTAATGTGTGCTAATGTGTATATAGCCTGGCAGTGTGCTAATGTGTGATAATGTGTATATAGCCTCTTCAAATTAATCGCTTCATTGTGTGACCGAACCATAATAGGATGACAAATTGTTTGGCCATGTCTGCAGCCCGCCAAACACCTACAGTTTTTTTTTTCGTATTTCGCCGTGTAGGAGATGTATGCTGGCTGGTACCAATGTGGCTCTTTTTTTTAAAGGTTTACATGTGGCTCTTTTTTATTTTGGTGAGAGTGGTTGCCGCTGTTATTTGTTCAGTGAGAGTGTTGAACCGCTGTACTGCTAAAATTAAGCTGCTTGACCAAAAGCTTTGTGAGTTTCAAAACTGTACCCCGCTCGTGAGCTGCTTACCTTGTTACTCAACACAGCTTTTAAGATGTGGCCCTCAACGCAATTCCTAGCATGTGGTGCTCAACACAATTTTTAAGATGTGGTGCTCAACACAATTCCTAACATGTGGCCCTCAACACAGTTTCTTACATGTGTTGCTCATTAAGGTTTCTAATATGTAGTGCTCAGCACGATTTTTACATGTGGCGCTCAACACAATTCCTAGCATGTGGCCCTCAACACAAATTCCTACATGTACTGCTCAACACAATTTCTTACATGTGGTGCTCAACACAATTTCTTACATGTGGTGCTCAACACAGTTTCTTACATCTGTCGTTCAACACAATTTCTTACATGTGGCGCTCAACACAATTCTTGCAGGTTCCACTGCACAAGCTTCGCTCGGAGCTGGAATCATTGGGATGGTCACCCCCCGAAATTGGCAACCACAGACGCAGCCCTTACATCTCAAGGCTGGCCGAACTTGCAGCAGGTGTGTTGGACTTTTGTACTTTTGTGTGTAATGCCGGCAGGTCATCACAACCCAGGTGGAAGCAATGAAGTAGCAAATTTTACATTTGTGCAGCAGAGCTTCTCAGCTGAGTTTGTTTGGCAAGAAACAATTGCTTTGGTACATGGTGGTATTTCACTGCCTGCATGTGTACCTCAACACCCTTGAAACAAATTGTGCTGGTGCTGGTGCTGGGTCACATGAACGCAAGAGCAGCAGCACTGTTCGCTGCTGTTACTACATCTGCAGCAAAACGCAAGGGCTCATAAAATTCCCAGCATTTACCGAGCAAAGAAGCTGCCAAACAGCAAAGAGATGCGTTTGGAAGTATTGCGAAGAGAAGAACATGACACAAAATCTTTCTGTCATGTAGGCATCAGGGCTGCAACAAGCTGGTGTGACTAGTGCAGGAATGGATGCTTTACGTTTAGTGCGGTGCAGTTTCTTACAGTGTCATACAGTGACATACAGGGACATACTGGGATGCAATGACCTTGTGTGACCCAGTCTTAAATGTCAACTTTCAGTTTGTTTGTTTCAACCTCGAAGTAGGGGGTTTGCTATCTCCCCTTGACCTGTGTAATACGTCAACAACACTAGAATCTATCTGAAGGGAAACGGTACTAAGGGAAATCACTAGTTAGGAGGTGTTCCTAAAACTTCAGTGTTATAACCTCTTGGTTGACTCTCAGTCAATCCTGAGTCAACCAGGATCACTTCAGGAACATCACCAGGAGGACAGTGAATCAACTCATTGACTCTCAGTCTGGTGATATCCCTTAGTTGGACGGTGAATAACGTACACTTTCAGTGCAGAAACGTCAGGAACTTACAGCATCACAGCATGCACTTTTTGTGTGGTGCAGGAGCAGGATGTTTACATCCTGAATTGCGCACTTTCCCTGCAGGAATGTCAGATATTGTGCATCTTTTTTGCAGTGCAGGATGTTCAATATCAAATCTGTCACTTTTTGTGCAGGCACTCAAAATGTCCTTGCGGCAGGCAGCAGCCAGCACAGCACCACCTCAGTGATGAACAGGGAGGGCGTTGCAGGCTCGACAGGGGCAGCAGGGGCAGCAGCGGCTGCGGCATCAGCACCAGCTGACACAGACACTCCTAACTGCACCAGCAGTGTCAATCTGGTCGCTTCTCCCACCATCGTGTGGGCGGGCTACGTGTGGGCAATGTGAGTGTGTGCTTTGAATTAGGCATTGACGTCCTGCTGCTTGAATTTGATAAGGCTCTCAAGGGATCTGATGTCTTCTCCCCCACCATCGTGTGGGCGGGCTACGTGTGGCCGATGTGAGTGTGTGTGTGTGCTTTGAAATTGGCACTGACGTCCTGCTGCTTGAATTTGGTATATCAGTTCTTAGTGAGTGTGTGCTTTGAAATAGGCACTGACGTTCTGCTGTTTGAATTTGATAAGGCTCTCAAGGGATCTAATACCGTCTCCCCCACCATTGTGTGGGCGGGCTATGTTTGGGTAATGCACCTGATCACAAAGATTTAACATATCGTCTCCTCCACCATTGTGTGGGCGGGCTATGTTTGGGCAATACCCCTGATCACATGTCAAAACATATGTATGATACGTGCATTTTTCTTGCACTTGCTGTTTCCCCGACCACAAGCCTGTGCCCTTCTTACGCATGCACACTGCACCGGCCATGTCTGCTTGCAACTTCTTATGTGTCTGAACATGTCCAAGGTCCTTGCATGTTTCTAGTTTTATATAAAAAAACTGTCTGTGTGGGAGTATATGTAATAGGTATAACAGGAACGAGTTCAGATCTAGATATTCCAGAAGTGTGCTACGGTCTACATTCCTACATAGTTACTTTGTACTAAACAAGATGCTTGCCGTATGAATACGTAGGGTTGATCAGAATATATACGGTGTACTTACGGCGTGTATGACATTTCACATAAGCGGTTCCTGTCAGATCTCATGCTTTTGCATACACACACAAACACACGCACACACGCACACACATCCACGCACACACACCCACGCACATACACCCAGGGACGTGTTTGTCGCACTTGACCCTGAATAAGTGACGGGCCTATGCATGCACACACAAACACACGCACACACATCTACATATACGCAGGGACGTGTTTGTTGCACGTGACCCTGAATAAGTGACGGGCCTATGCATGCACACACAAACACACGCACACACATATACATATACTCAGGGACGTGTTTGTTGCACGTGACTCTGAATACGTGCTGGGCCTGATCATGCACGCACAAACACACGCACACACATATACGCAGGGATGTGTTTGTTGCACGTGACCCTGAATACATGCTGGGCCTGAGCATGCACCCTCAAACACACGCACACACATACATATACGCAGGGACGTGTTTGTTGCACGTGACCCTGAATACGTGCTGGGCCTGAGCATCCACGCCCTGTACCCGGCTTTTGGACTTCCCAGCACTTCTGCAGACTCAAGTATCGGTGCTGTTGGTGAGAGGCTTTTGGATTGCTGACTCAAGTATTGCTGTGCTGTTGGTGAGAGGCTTTTGAACTTCCCAGCACTTCTGCTGACTCAAGTGTTGGTGCTGTTGGTGAGAGGCTTTTGGATTGTGACTTAAGTATTGCTGTGCTGTTGGTGAGGCTTTTGGACTTCCCAGCACTTCTGCTGACTCAAGTGTTGGTGCTGTTGGTGAGAGGCTTTTGGACTTCCCAGCACTTCTGCTGACTCAAGTGGTGGTGCTGTTGGTGAGAGGCTTTTGGACTTCCCAGCACTTCTGCTGACTCAAGTATTGCTGTGCTGTTGGTGAGAGGCTTTTGGACTTCCCAGCACATCTGCTGACTCAAGTGTTGGTGCTGTTGGTGAGAGGCTTTTGGACTTCCCAGCACTTCTGCTGACTCAAGTATTGCTGTGCTGTTGGTGAGAGGCTTTTGGATTTCCCTGCACTTCTGCTGACTCAAGTATTGCTGTGCTGTTGGTGAGAGGCTTTTGGATTTCCCAGCACTTCTGCTTACTCAAGTGTTAGTGCTGTTGGTGAGAGGCTTTTGGATTGCTGACTCAAGTATTGCTGTGCTGTTGGTGAGAGGCTTTTGGACTTCCCAGCACATCTGCTGACTCAAGTGTTGGTGCTGTTGGTGAGAGGCTTTTGG
>Ga0307942_1000771_pt1 | contig 23749 bp, 27 predicted proteins | sample OrgLakmetagen175_FD_201846 | JGI IMG/M metagenome (GOLD analysis project Ga0307942, IMG submission 201846) | Saline water microbial communities from Organic Lake, Antarctica - #175 | ecosystem: Environmental > Aquatic > Non-marine Saline and Alkaline > Saline | place: Antarctica: Organic Lake... | reverse complement strand
CTAAACCCCCCTTCCGGTGCCCCCACCAGGACAAAAAGGGTACCAATCTGCTCCTTTTTCAAATAGGCATCCATCTGCATACTCATCAAGAACTGAATTTGGAGCGTTGCAGAGTTATGGGGGAAAAGTTGAGATACGGACGCCCATGCACACGTGACCTACCAGGCACCCATAACTGGCTTGCACAGTCCCACATTACTTCCATTTCTTCAGAATTCCACTGACTATTTCATGCTGGCACACTCCCGTAAGTTTGGGGTAAATTGCTGCTTCATTGACTTGAATCACCCCGCGGCCTGCACCCGAGCGCGTGTGCCTCTGACTTTTGGACGTGTCCACAGCCCCCCCCTTAACCCGATTTGCTCAAAAAGGGTGCCAATCGACTGAGCTGGAGATTCCGATGATATGTTTAAAATTTTGTAGGAGTGGCCAAGTAAATTTTTGGAGGGGGGGCACGAGGGGGTCAAAATAACTCGGCCCCCCCCCCTCCGATTCGACCCATACATATATCAATATCAATCGACAGCTCTCGACAAGAGGATTCCGTATATACAGTTTTTAATCGATTTGACACGTGCCGTCCAAAGATTATGCTTCCTACACCCTCCTGGGGCCACTTTCACAAAATATAATATTTTTTAGGATTCCTTGGCTCGAGCCCGTTCGATTGGCACCCTAGATGGGTGATTAAAGGTGGGTGCCTGGTCATAGAAATGCATGGAATGCCCCCAAGTAGACCACGGGGGTGTGTTCAGGCAGAATGCCAGCAATTGATTCCAAACTTGCAGTTCACGTATTGCATTATGCATAATTTGCATGAATGAAGTAAAACAGTGCTTTGGCAAAGGTTTTGGTTGGATTTGTGCACAAACAGGTGGTCAGTGCAAGAGTGTGCACATATCAGTTTTTGCTCTATTACTCTTCAGGTATTAATCAATTTGGCTAGAGAACCGTGAAGCAGATAGCTGCTTACATTCTGAGCAGATTGACACCCTTTTTAGTAGTGTGGGGGGTCAGGAAGGGGGCTGGGGGGGGAAGGTCATTTTGGGCCGGAGGCCCAAAATTTACACGTGACCGTCAGGAGTTTTAAACAGCCTCCTGTCAGCATCATTGTTTTCCCCCTGCTGCTGCACTTTTCTTTGCACCGCAGGCCTGAAAAAACACCCGAGGACTGCAGCCTTATTCACCAGCAAAACAGCAGGGTACAAGTAGAAGCGGGGGAGTCGGGGGCACGATCTCAGGGGCAATCTCACGTCCATCCCTCATCCCTTGATGATGAAAGGGGGGAAGCTAGAAACAATGTAGAGAGGATTGCGGAAGAACGAGCCAGGAGCGGAACAGAAGGAAGGGGGACAGCAGAGCATCTAGATGAGCAAGTGAAGCTACAAACGTGACCAGATTTCAAGTGCATACACTATTGTTATCATTTTGCAAATGATCTATTCCCTTGTATGATAAATTCCCCCTTTTCTTCGTTTCTAAGGATCTAAGGACACTCGAGTTAATTCTCACAGGGATTGATCGAACATATTTATGGTATTTAATCTGTACATGAAATAGTCCAAACCAGTTACACATGGCCTGAAACACCTGAAGGCTTGTGTGAAAAGGACATACAGGCTTCTGCTCAGGAAAGATGCTTCCCTTTCAAGACATATACAATCCGCAAAAAGGCTCTGGGCGGAAAGCTGGGCATGTCGTGCTCCCCCCCCTTCAAGAGCAAGACAGGAGGAGTGCCCCAAGTGGAGGAGATGGCAAGGTCGGCATCCCTTACCTCTCTCAGGGAGCTCAACTGAGCTCAGCCAGGGAGGAACGTTTGCAGCAGCTAGAGCAGAGGGTCATGCTATCGGAGAGGTTATCTACAAAGGTGGGCCACCAAGTGATGACTTGAAAAAGTATGCACAAAGACACACCCGTAGACATAAACACAGTAAACTCTAAAAACGCACGCACACGGACGTGCACACACACTCGCATACAAACATGTGCACACATACAAATAATCGCATATTGTGCGTCGCACACACATGCACACACACATAGATACGCACGCGCACACACCACACGTGCAGCACACACGCACACACGCACACACACACACACACACAATCATACAATCATACATGTGCGCACAGATAGATACGCACGCACATGTAACACTCGCATGCACACACACATGCGTACACGTGCACACATACATGCATACACATACATGCATACACGTGCACACATACACGTACACACACTCAGATACGCACGCCCACACACCACACGCGCACACACTCAGATACGCACGTGCACACACTGCACATGTGCACACAGAAACACAAGTGCACACACCACACACGCACGCACACACACATCCATGCACACATATGCACGTACGATTTCACACACGTACGCACACATTTGCACTCATACACACACAAACAGATACGCATACACACATGTGCACACATGAATGCATACACACACACGCACGCACGCACACGCACACACACAGATACACACGCACACACACTACACATGTACAAATGCAGCATGCAGCACACGCACACACAAACATACACATATACACACGCACATGCAACACACACATACACACTCACATGCACACACATGCAGCACACACAGACGCACATCCAGATCCTCACACACACACACACACACATACGCATATGCACACGCATACACTTGCAATACACACGCACGTGCACACGTATATGCACACGCCTACATTTATACGCACATGCAACTTGCAACACACGCATGCAAACGCATGCAACACACACACGCAAACGTGCACACAAAAACGTATATACATGTACACACACACCTGCACACACACACGCACACACATACACACACAAACACACACACATACGGAAACATATGCATGCGCATGCAACACACGCACGCACACACACGCACACGTTTGTTCGCGTCACATACAGGCAAGCAGTGCATACACTCTGCAGTCAGAGGTGGTGGCATCGCTTGCTAATGATCTTAAGCTTGTTAACGCACAGCTGAGCGGCATGCATGTGCAAAACGCACAAGCAGCTGCAGGCAACGGTGCTTCTACCCAGCAGCGTCTCTTTCTGGAGCAGCAGCTGCAGGGGATGCGGGCAGACATTCATGCGCAGGTGGGAGGAATGCATGTGTGTGAGAGAGTGTGTTTGAGTGTGTGTGTGTATTTGTGTGTATGTGAGTGTGTAATTGTGTGTGTGTGTGTATGTGAGAGTTTCTGTGTGTGTGTGTGTGTGTGTGTGTGTGTGTGTGTGTGTGTGTGTGTGTGTGTTTGTGTGTGAGTAGGAGGGCAGTTGCCCATTAGTACCTCAAGAAGCATCTTCAATGTGCACCCTCGTGTTTGCAAGCTTCTTAGGCGGATAGGCGGCTAGGTTTGCAGCACTTACAAATACACGTGCAAATTCTCACATGAATCCCCTATGCCCACATCGTTAACTCGAGTTGTCCTGAACCTTCCCCTTATCGTGGGCTGTACAGGGGGGCATGCTCGTTCATACCCAGAACCAGTTGTCAGACGCTCACAAGAGCAACACAGATCTACGTAACCAGGTGAGCTGTGTGTGCTGTGTGTGTGTGTAAGTGTGTGTGCGTGTAAGTGTGTGTGCGTGTAAATGTGTGTGTGTGTGTGTGCGCGCATACGTGTGCGTGCAACTCCACATTTTGCATTCACAAGTAAACTTTCGAACCGTCACCGGCATCCTTCTCAGGAGGTGAACCGCTAGGCCACAATTTTTTTATGAATGCAAGCATTCTGTGCAGCATGTGTGAACTGGCCTCATGTGTAAACACACGTTTGAACTGCAATCTGTGCACACGTGTAATTTGCATCACGTGTGAATTGCTTATGACTGCAAGCAAGATGTGCATCACGTGTGAATTGGCCTGGGCTGTATGTACCCACCAAATCAGGCTGTTTGTTTTTAAGATTTTTCTGAAAGGAAACAATCGTTATGAGTACATAGGTGTGCCGGCCCTAGTTGTGCGATACAACATGCACCACAGATAGAGTTGGCCAGAGCCTTGTATATACACCGTATGTGACCATATACTTGGTGATTTCTCTGCCAAAATAACCGTATGTACACCCTTATACACGTACCGTGTTTTTCACACATGTATGGTTCTGGTTAACCCTATCCTTCGCGCACTTTACCTGCTACCCAAGTGTCCATGTTGTGAGGATGAGGTAGGACGTGCGGCTGCACATCGAGCAGCAGCAGATGCAGCCCTTGTTGTTTTACACATGGGCCTATCCACCTTATAATCACGCATTCAACCTGCCACCCAGGTGTCAATGTTGGGGGATGAGGTAGGACGTGCGGCTGCACATCGAGCAGCAGCAGATGCAGCCTTGGACCGTCTGAGCTTCCAACTGCAGCAAGGCACACACTCCTTGCTGGCAGACCAGAAACGCAGTGTGGGAGCGGCAGGTGCGTGTGTATGTGTGTGTGTATGTGTGTGTGTGTGCGTGTGTGTGTGTGTGTGTGTGTGTGTGTGTGTGTGTGTGTGTGTGTGTGTGAGAGAGAGAGAGAGAGAGAGAGAGAGAGAGAGAGAGGGTTTTGTGTGTGTGGTGCATCATTTTGTTGATTTAAAGGTCGCAACAGTGCTGAGGTTCTGAGCCTAAACCTGTAGCAAAGCTTGCCTTCTTTAGCTGGTCAGCAATAAATCAGAGCAATGCAAAAGTGGAGTAGCAGATGCGTTTTGGGCATGCAATGCGTAGTGATTGGCAAGCTCATGAAGCATAACCCTTCAGATCACGTGCACATACACGCGCGCACACACGCACACACACACACGCATAAACACATGCATACACACTTGCACACACCAGTGTTTCTTCAAGGGTTTGGGAAAATCTTGATATCGTATCACCCCCCAATCTGGGAATTTGAGAAATTGGGTTATCATAACGATATTATTTTGCTGCCCCAGCCCGCTGGGAGGCCGCAGGTATAGAATGGTGAATGGTGTATGTAATTGAATTGTAAGTTTCAAAATTATTGCATCAACTCAATAAGCTCCAGACTTGGAGTTGTAAGGAGGAAATCGTCTCGAAAACTGTCCATCTAACTGAGTCTTTGTCTAAACAATTTCACGGTCTTTCTTCGCGCTGAACCACTCCAAAACAGCCCTGGCGCCATCACCACCAGCTCTGCTAATTAAACCCACTCCCCAATCCTAGCAACTCCTTTTTTTGTGGAGATTTTCGCTCATTTGAACATGATAATTAAACGCTTTGAAGGCCTTTGAGGCTACAGGACCATTTTGCACAGGGGCTCCTCGACACCCCCAAAAGCTAGACATCGATTCTAAAAGTCGGAAACCCATGTTTTAATATCTATCGATATGGTATATCGACTAATAAAAAACACTGGCGCACACACATGCACAATCAAGCGCTCACACACAAACACACACACGCGCACACACAAACACACACACACAAACACACATGCACAAACAACACACACACACACACAGAGCACCGCCAGGCACTTGAGCTGTCTGAGCAGCGTCGGCAGTCCGATTTGCAGGACCAGGCGTTTCGCGAGAATGCACGCAGGCAGCAAGCCCACCACTTAGCAGAAGTCGCTTCTCTTAACCGGGAGGTAGGTCATCCGTCGAGGTTTCCACGCGCAGTTCTTAACTCTAGCCACCTGCACAAAGAAAAGCAAAAGGCAACTTTTGCTACAGCTGACGTATGCTCACCTGCATGCAAATTGGATGCTTGTTTCTGCAGCCAGCCGATTGAGTATTCAACGTCTGTAGAAGAAAATAGTCGCTTTAAATTGGCCGTAAAAAGTCAATGCAGACAAGATCACCCTCCTAAAATCAGCAGTTCCGAGCAGAGGCATGTGTGGTTGTGGTATTGCTGCAAGCTGCGCAGGAGCACGTTTGCACAATCACACACACACACACACATACACACACACGCACACTCACACACAAGCACAAACACAAACAACAAACAAACAAGCAAAGGTAGAGCAGTTCCGTCCTTGGGTGCTCGTGGCTAACCTATCATTGCATGCAGCTTACGTAACTTATACATACATCCGCTCACCACCTCGTTTGCACGCAATGTATATACTATCTAACACACAAAACAAGCACACATCCACACCCAATCCTTGCACAAACTCACCCATGACATTAAAACACAACCATGCACGACACTGAAGCACAATCACACGGAGGAAGAGCAGTCCAATCGGCGGCTTAATCGTTGCAAGCTGTACGCGCCACTCACACACGTTTACACACAAACACTTGAACATATTCAAACACAGGTGGAGCGGTTCCGTACATAGGCACTTGCGGCTGCTTTAGCGCTGCAAGCTGCCATGGAGCACACCAGCGCACATTCACACACAAACACTTGAACACATTCAAATACAGGTGGAGCGGTTCTGTACAGAGGCACTTGCGGCTGCTTTAGCGCTGCAAGCTGCCATGGAGCACACCAGCGCACATTCACACACAAACACTTGAACATATTCACACACAGGTGGAGCAGTTCCGTACAGAGGCGCGTGCAGCTGCTTTATCGCTGCAAGCTGCCATGGAGCACACCAGCACACGTTTGCATAGCAAAGAAGCTCAGTTAGGGCACATGCAGGTCGAATCCGTGCACCAGGTGCGAGTCACGTGCGCACACACACATATACACACACACACGTACACACAAGTATACACACACGTACACACACACACACACAAACACACACACACACACAAGTAGCCCAGCCGCATACTTTTGGGCCGCACTGCAGACTGTTCAAACAAAAAACAGCAAGTGTGCTTGTCTCTCACTGACCACAAGGAGTAGGAGTCCACTTTTCTCATGAGCAACACAATAAGCCAGCCTTGGCCAGAAGCCAGGGCTGTGGTTGCAAGCCGGCATAGGCTGTACAGCGCTGAAGGCCTGTGTGTGTGTGTGTGTGTGTGTGTGTGTGTGTGAACGTGCGAATGTGTATGTGAATGTGTGTGTGTGTGTGCGTGTGTGTGTGCAAGAAACTGCATTCCATTCCATGCATGCAATTTACCAGAAACCATGCAAACGACAGCTAGCTGCACACTCAAATAACGATGACGCTGGGAAGTTGTTGTGGACAGTGGGCTGCGTGTTGTGTTAGCTTTTTGTGTTTGAAAAAGCGGAGGTTACAGTGTTCAATTGGGAAGGTTGTCGAGCTCAAGTAAGGAAGCTCCAAGTCAAGCACGGGTGCTTCTGCAGAAGCTAAGAACCATTCAATGTTCTTGCTGCATGCTGCAGGCCGATAAGGAAGCCATGGCGCTGGGGGGCGTGCGTGTGCATGTGGGGGAGCTACAGGCCATGCTGGCCAACATCACGCACGAGCTTAAGCTAGTGCAAACAAAGCACCACAGTGAAGCAAGGGTGAGGTTAATTGCGTGGTTTTATTTTGATGGCTGCCTTAGTTGGTATGCTAGTGCAAGGAAAGCACCACAGTGAAGCAAGGGTGAGGTTAAATGCGTGGTTTTATTTTGATGGCTGCCTTAGGCCTTAGTTGGTATGCTAGTGCAAGGAAAGCACCACAGCGAAGCAAGGGTGAGGTTAATTGAGTGTGGTATTGATTTAATGGCTGCCCTAGGCTAGTGCAGTATTGATTTGATTAGTGCAGTATTGATTTGATTGATGATTAAGCTAGTGCGGTATCGATTTGACGGCTGCCCTAAGCTAGTGCGAAAAAAGCTCCACCGCAAAGCAAGGGTGAAGTTAGAAAAGTGGTTTCTGTACGATGGCTGCTTTTGTTATTGGTTACAATGGTTACAAAGGGGACTGACCTTCAGCCAGGTTGTTTTGCTGATCGGCTGCTGACTGCTCTCGGCCAGCCACGAATACAGAGTTTACAAACAAAGCCATCAGTTAAGCCGATCAGCCAAACAATGACCTGCTTTTGTTAGCACGTGGTGGAAAGCTTTGGACGTGCAGCACGTTTAATTTCCATCTGTGAGTGATGCCCAAAGGACTAAAGTATCACGCGCACGTTGTAGTCCAGAAAGATAGCTGAGCTGCAGAAAGTTGTCCAGAGAGTTAGCTGAGTCCAGAGAGTTAGCTGAGTCCAGAGGGTTAGCTGAGATGCAGAAAGAGTAGTCCAGAGAGATAGCTGAGCGGCAGAAAGTAGTTTAGAGAGAGAGCTGAGTCCAGAGAGTTGTCCAGAGAGTTAGCTGAGCTGCAAAAAGAGTAGTCCAGAGAAGTAGCTGAGCTGCAGAAAGTAGTCCAGAGAGTTAGCCGAGTCCAGAGAGTTGTCCAGAGAATTAGCTGAGCTGCAAAAAGAGTAGATCAGAGAATTAGCTGAGCTGCAGAAAGTAGTCCAGAGAGTTAGCTGAGTCCAGAGAGTTGTCCAGAGAGTTAGCTGAGCTGCAAAAAGAGTAGTCCAGAGAAGTAGCTGATCTGCAGAAAGTAGTCCAGAGAGTTAGCTGAGTCCAGAGGGTTAGCCGAGATGCAGAAAGAAGTCCAGAGAGTCAGCTGAGTCCAGAGAGTAGTCCAGAGAGTTAGCTGAGCTGCACATTGTAGTCCAGAGAGTTAGCTGAGTCCAGACAGTTATCTGAGCCCAGAGAGTAGTCCAGAGAGTTAGCTGAGCTGCAGATAGAGCGTGGCTTCTCTCTGACCCTTATACTATAGGTGATCAGAGTGGATGGAAAAATGCGAACTTATACACAAACACGTACAAGCACACACGTACACACAAAGTTACACATGTGCACACACAGACATGCACATGCAGGCAGACACGCACATGTACACAGGCACGCACACACGCATGCACACACAGGCACATGAGATTGACCTAAAGAGCATGGAGGCACGGATGCTGGAGGCACAAGATGGTATTATCAAACGTACAGTCACACTCATGGAGACCAAAGCAGCAGCTTTTGACAGAGCTGTGCAGGTGTGTGTGTGTGTGCGTGTGTGTGCTTGTTTGTTTTGTGTTTATCAGATGATCAGATCTTGCTCTGGTATGGGTGTCATAATTGGTATGGGTGTAAGAGGAGCTGAACATCAGGATTGTAGAGACGTGTGCACTTTTATGCCGTAGCATGTTTACATGAATGACAGGATTTCAGCGGTCAAGTAGATGTGTGCAAAAGTAAGGTGGAGTTATATGTGATCATGCACACACGTGTGTACCCACGCCCTCCTACATGATCAGAGAGCACGAGCAGATAAGTGTAACAGTGGGGTAGAGGTGTAGACATTCATACAAATACTCATTATACTCATTATACTCATTATACTCAGGACTTGAAAGCACGAGCAGATGAGCGTAACAGTGAGGTCAAGGTCAACACGGAGCATGCCTTCCAAGCCATCGTGTGTGCCAGCAGCACAAGGGAAAAAGCAGGCATGCAACGAGTTGGGGCTATAGAGAGTGCGCTCATGGACATTGCAGCGGCAACGGCAATGGCGATGCATCAGCTCCAGGTGTGAGGTGTGGTCGTACACCGTAGGAAGAAGAAGGTTTTTTGGGGTTGGAAAATATTCATACCAAAAGGCCAGAGAGTTTGTGCTTGTATAATGATTGACACACTCACATGCACAAGCACACAGTACATACATCCACAAACACGCACGTAGGCAAACGTTATTGTGGAACGCGTGCACCATGTGTGCAGGCAGGCATAGGCAATGGCGTCACCCAAGTTGGGATGAAGGGTGAAAGCCTCACAGCATGTCCACCCAGACGTACAATCTCACCCACACCCACGTACACATTTATGCAGATAAACGCGTACATATCCCTCCCTCCCATCCACCCACACATGCACACATGCACACACACATATGCACACGCACACACGTGCGCGCGCACACACACACACACCTGCAGACAAAGATTGACACTGGGGTTGCACAAGTGGGAGCGCTGGACACACACACACACACACACACACACACACACCTGCAGACAAAGATTGACACTGGGGTTGCACAAGTGGGAGCGCTGGACACACACACACACCTGCAGACAAAGATTGACACTGGGGTTGCACAAGTGGGAGCGCTGGACACACACACACACACACCTGCAGACAAAGATTGACACTGGGGTTGCACAAGTGGGAGCGCTGGTGGAAGCACACACACACACACACACACACACACACACACACACACACACACACACACACACACACACACACACACACACACACATACACACACACACCTGCAGACAAAGATTGACACTGGGGTTGCACAAGTGGGAGCGCTGGTGGAAGCGGCACGCAGCAGTTCTGAAGGGCGGGAGGTGGAGACAAGGGAGCAAGTCAACAGAGCACTAACCCGCATAAAAACGTACACTCAAGATATGGAGGTAATAAAAACCAAACTTGTTGACAGAACACTAGCCCGTATCAAAGGCTGCACTGAAAATTATTGAAACTATACACAAATTTTGTTGACACCGGAAACCACTCCTCAAGATCATCAAGTGAATGAAGCCAGTTGGGTGCCGAGAGCTGTAGAGCTCTTTCACCAAAAACCAGGGGGAAACTCAGGAGGGGGGAACTCAGGATTTGCTACTGTGGTCTGGGTGGTATTCTGTGCGAGCTCCAAAGCTGTGGCTCAATATTTTTGTTGCCACAACCCTGGTTTCCTAAAGTCTGGCTTCCTTGATGCTCAAAGTTCGAACCCAAAATGGTGACACGTGTAGTGATTGTCCTTGCAAAATATTGATTGTCCTTGCATAATAGTGAATGTCCATGCTCTGTTTGACATCCCTGTGCGGGGCTCCTGCAGATAAAAAAGACTCCTATGGCACGTGCTGTACCTTGCCTAAGCTGCACGGTATATGTCTTTGCAAAGTCTGTGCATGTGCGGTTCTATGTGTGCGTTTGTGTGTGTGTGCGTTTGTGTGTATGTGTGTGTGTGAGTGTGTGTGGATTTGTCTTGGTGTGTATATCTGAGGTAGGGAGGGGAAGCAAATGCAGCTTGAGAATGCGGTTAATCTGGAGAGCACAATAATTGTTAAAACGTGACGTGTGTGTATGCAAAAGGCTCCTTGAAGGTGCAGCTTGAGAATGCGGTGAAGCTGGAGAGCACAATAATCGTTAAAACATGACGTTTGTGTGTATGCAAAAGGCTCCTTGAAGACAAGGTGGCTGCAGCTTGAAGAGGCAATGTAGCCGGAAATCACATGCAATAGTTAGTGCACATTGGTCGGTCTCAGCTCTTTAGCACATGCAACTGTGTGCGTGCGTGTGCAGGAATCTTTGGAGCAGGAGCGTCCGTAGCTTAAAGATGTGGTAAAGCTAGAGATAAAAGCACTGATGCAACTGTGTGTGCGTGTGTGTGTGAGTGCAGGGATCTTTGGAGCAGGAGCGGCTGCAGCTGGAAGAAGTGGTAAAGCTGGAGATCAAAGCACGCATGCAGGCTATCGATAAACTGAGAGCGGAGCACGCTGCAGCCACCGCCGAGCTGGAGGGCAAGCTCAAAAGTGAGTGTGCTGCCCCACAGGTGTAGCATGTGAGTATGCGTGGTGAGGCAATTGTTCAATTGACCCCAATTGACCCCAAGCAGGCATGAGAAAAATCATTAATTCTTAAGGATTAACAAAGGCTCCTTTGATCTGCAGAAGTTCCGGTGCTTGTGATATTTTTTGCACGGGTCTGCAGCTTGTTTGGATCATCGCAGCAGTAAGTATATAAGTATAACTAACTTAGTATAACCTGCTGTGAGTCTGCTTTGGGGAGTGTGGCGTTTCCTATGATGAAGCAGCAGGGGTGCGGTTTCACAGGTCTGTGCTTTTTGGGAGTGGCATGGCGTTTCCTGTGAGGGAGCTGCATAGTTACTGTACTTTGGGGCAGTGTTACAGCGTGGTCAAGTTGTCTGACAGGGCGTGGAAATTGCTGGTGACTTGGGTTTAATGGCAGGAAACATTGTAACTGCACACTCTGTCACCCTGAGAGCCATCTGGTACACACACGCATGTGCACGCACACAGACACGCATGTGCACGCGCACACACACATGCACACACGCATGCGCGCACACACAGATACATGCATGCGCACACCCACACGCACACCCACAAGCACGCACACAAACACGCGCACACACGCACACTGACACGGGCACACACGCAAACACATGCACCCGTACACAGACACGTGCTCACACGCACACATACGTGTACTCACTTACTCATGCCCTCTCTTCCACAGGCTCATCTGCACGCTTGGAGCCTTTGGAGGGAGGGCAACAAAAGCAGGCGCAGCTACTCAGCCAAAGCAACGCGCTCACCGGCACGCTTCGTTCAGAAGTTGACAAGCTCACGTCCAGTCACACAAGCACAAAGGTAAGAACATACTGAGAGCCACATGCGTTTGGTCCATCACCAGTGATTAGTGATGCTCCACAAACGAGCAAGTTGCTGCGTGAATGATCCACCCCCCTGGATTAGAACATCCACTACCTCGTCAGCGTTGTTTGCGTAACATTTAGAAACTTTCAGTTGAACTCAGCTGCCCCCTGAGATTTTCCGCCTGAGAGACCTCTGAGTGGTGCTACTTGCAACACACCAGTAAGCTTTTATAAATATGCGGTCCTGTATGCAAAGCACGTAAAGAACCTTGTATTAATACGTGGTCCGGTTTGCAGAATACATAACTAAGCTTATATATCTATAGGGCAATGTATGCTTATCCCAAGCAAGTTGCTGACACTCGTTTTCTTGTTTCTTGCCAGGAAGTCCAGGTACCATTCTGCTTCCATTCTCAAAGGGTTGCTGTTGCAGGCCTGAGCCTGCTTGCTTCAAGCATCATTAAAATCATACCATGAACTAGCATGTTTCAGCAGTATGTTTCAGCATGTTTCACATCATGAACCAGCATTCTCAGCAGTAATTCTAGCATGTTTGTAAAATTATTCACGTTCTTATACACTTTCATTTTTCAGCAGTATGTTTCAGCATGTTTCATATCACGAACTAGCATTCTCAGCAGAAATTTTAGCATGTTTGTGAAATTATACACGTTCTTTGGAACTGCTGTGGCCAGTTGCCCCCCTCACAGGATATTATTGTGATTTGCTGTCACCAAAGGCTGCGTCTTATCACCACCCCCAACAAAAAGACCAACTAATTACCTTTAGGCTGGTTTAGTGCTGTCTTATCACCCCGCCCTCGACAAAGCCTCCAGGGAGAGGCATTCACAACATGTATATTAATCTTTAATACAAAAATCCTCTGCCCAATTTCAATGACACCCAAATCAATCGTACGACACTATTCTGCCCTTTCTCCATCCAATCGCCTTAGTACACAAGCAGCTGAGCTTTTCCAACCCATAAACTGCTGATTCATTTACCTGCATCATACTGTCTCAAATCCATACAATTGACTTCTAATACAGGCCCCGGATCCCAAAATAATATCGGCTCAGTTGAATCTAAGCAAGCCAAAACCAGCTGAAAAACTAAATTCGCAATTGTGTGATCATGGAGCAGTGTTTGCCCACAGGTTTAATATGTTTAAAGACAGAAGGAAACGTCAAGCAGGCAACGAGCGCTTGGTTTGCCGGCCTGGACAAACAAACTTCCTTGCAGGCAACTTGTAGGCATAATGTACGCCATGAAAACCACTGTGCAATGGTTCATCTGCCGCTGCATGCATGCCTGTGCTGTTGGATGTTAGGTGGACGTGGTCAGGCTACAAGACGTGGTGGAGGCGCAGCGAGTGTGGGCCAGCAGCACTTTCGAGGAGGCTTCCGTGAAGCATGCGGCACAGGCAACTGCTCATAAGCAATGGCTGGAGCAGATGCAGCAACGACTAGAGCAAGTCCAGGTACGCATTGGGCTGCATGCATCCATGCATTGCATTAAGCGTGCAGTGGTAAGCAGTGGTTGAAGTAGCTGATGCAGCAACATCTAGGGAGCCCAGGCATGCATTTAGTCGTGTGCCTTGCCTTGAGGGTGTAGGTTGGATAGAGATGTCAGACTTGAGTCACCTTTTGGCCAAATCAACAGCTACAGTGGATTCCTGGGTTCGCAGTGTGCCGTGGGTTGCTAGCCACTTTAATACCGAAGGGTTGGCCAAAACTGCACACATATATATATATACACGGTATACGATATACGCCGTATATGACCAGAGGGGGTTGACTGGCCAAATTGCAGGAAATGTCCCTTCCTGATATTCTTTCCCACATGCAACCATGTCAACCTAAACCTTGTCAATAAAGATCACGTTCACAAAAAATGGTGAAAATCGGATGACCCCAGATCACACTTCTGGCCTCAGATCACCCCAAATGGGACCACAGCTCCGCCCTGGGACCGTTTTTCATTCCCAAAACTACGTATTCATGACTTCCTTATACCATGCGACCATCCTGCATGTTCCAAAACAGGATGCAAGGAGGTCAAAAAATGACCTTTTTGGCACCTTCTTGGCTGGTTTTCTCATGATTTTCTCCAAGGGAAATGCCTGGAATTCTGTATCTCACCAACCACTGGATCTTTTCCCCTGCATGGGCTACCATTTGAAACCAAATCTAGTTGTAGCCAATGGGGGAACGCACACTTGGGAACATTTGAAAAGCACCCCCATTTTGGGGGTCAGATAGCCCCCTCTGGTATATGACTTCATAATTGGTGATTTCCTGCCGAAAATACCGCATGTACGCCGTATGTACGCAATTAATTTGGTTCTGACCAAACCGAGGCACGTGCTTTAAGCCTTACTCTGCATGTTGGCGTTAGAGTTGTTCTTCTCACTGTGCATGTGCACGTGTGTGTATGTGTGTGTGTGTGTGTGTGTGTGTGTGTGTGTGTGTGTGTGTAAAAACATGTCTCCAGGTGGAAACCGTGCTTATAATAAAGCTACAGCAGATGAGCAGTTTTAAACAATCTCTGAAGCAGAACAGTATAGTTGCATCAGGTAGGTGTATGACGAACAGTTGGCACAAAGCAAGCACACGCTAGATTCACTATCTGTGTACGAGCGCAAGCTCAATCCTCACTGTACACGTACTTGTGTGTGTGTGTGTGTGTGTGTGTGTGCCTCCTCAGCTGGAGACCATGCACAGGGCAGAGGCTTGTGCACATGTGCACAGCAGGCAGTGTCATTGGAGCAAGCACTGAAAAGCACAAGCTCAACCCGCACTGTACAAGTACTTGTGTGGGTGTGTGCCTCCTCAGTTGGAGACCATGCAGAGGGTAGAGGCATGTGCACAGCAGGCAGTATCTTTGGAGCAAGCACTGAAAGGCGCAAGCTCAACGCTCACTGTACAATTGCATGTGTGTGTGCCTCCTCAGGTGGAGACCATGCAGAGGGTAGAGGCATGTGCACAGCAGGCAGTATCTTTGGAGCAAGCACTGAAAGGCGCAAGCTCAACCCTCACTGTACAATTGCATGTGTGTGTGCCTCCTCAGGTGGAGACCATGCAGAGGGTAGAGGCATGTGCACAGCAGGCAGTGTCTTTGGAGCAAGCACTGAAAGAGGCACATACAGAGTCTGCTGCAAGGCTGGACAAGGCAGAGGCCCAGGGGGATGCGAGGGACAAGGCTGCTGCTGAGGTGTGTGTGTGTGCGTGTGTGTGTGTGCCTGTGTGCGGATGTGCGGGCGTGTGTGCGTCCATCTGTTTGAAGTTTGTTAGCTTGCACTGTGTTGACTGTGAACGTGCAAGGCCTCGCAATGCAAATCAGGTTGTGCTGCCTGCCATTGTTTGAAGCACGTCGACAATGCCGGCACCTGTGCTGGTGAGGCTCAGAAGAACATGCATAGTGTTGGCCAGAACCGCATATATATACGCCGCACTTGATTGTATATTTGATGAATTCCCTGCAAAGCATACCGTGTATACATACATATATATTCATATTTAAATATGTGTGCTTGTATGGTTTTGGCCAACCCTAAACATGCAGCATTAAATCAGTTGTACTGCAACTTTTGGGGCTTCTAGTGCGTCACGAGTCAAGCCGCGCGCTTACCTGTGTTTCTACTTATTCTGGGGTGCGGTACTAAAGTCACACAGATGACGCAAGCTTGCTCGGTCAGGTTGAAGAGTCGAGTTGGGTTGCAAAGGCATTGAGCTCAGGATGGCTGCTCGACCCATGAGAATGCGGTGAACCGCACAAATGACAAATGACACAATTTTGAGATCGCTTGCTCAAATGAACTCAAGCTCTCTCCACCATTATTGTTCACCCTCGTTTCTTTACAGCTGCTGGCGCCACACCGAGGCCTTGCTGCAGTTCATTCAAGCAATGTATGTGCATTCATTGTACTCCACCACCTTCCGCTCCTCAACCCTTCTTCCCTTTTCAGCATCTAACTTCTTTACACCCACCCTGAATGATGCTTGTTACCGCTCGCACTGTGAGATTACTGACAACTTTTCCGTTGGCTGGTCTTCAGCGTTTCTTCAGCGCCCCTTCTTATTACACACGTCACCCAACCAGGAGTATTGCACACGTCAGGAGTATTACACAGGTCAGGAGTATTGCACACGTCAGGAGTATTACACCGTCAGGAGTATTACACACGTCAGGAGCAGTGTTGTGAACTTTACGGTTGACGCCGTCAACCGTCATTTGACGGTCAGGCGTAATTTACGGTTTTGACCGTCAGAAACTTATCACCAGGCGTAATTTACGGTGATTTTAATTTTTGACGTCTGACGGTCGGCTTTATGGTTATTTACGGTGTGAAACCGTCAGGAATTAGTTATTTACTGTGGGAAACCGTCAGGAATTAGTAATTTACGGTGAGAAACCGTCAGCAGCTGGCCAGGCCGGGACAGGCTCGACTGACTCAGGGCCACAGGGCCACACGAGCCCTCTTGGCCTGATTACCGGAGGACATTTTATATTTATATCGCAAATCGCAAATATTGTTTGTGGGAAATTCGGAGCTTGAGTTGGCACTCTGAGCCACTGAGTTCCTGACGCCGCACCGTTACTTACGATTCCCCACCGTCAGTATGAATTTCACCGTTAATTACGGTTATGTGACGTAGACGTCATTTAAGCACCGTAATTTACGGTGCCATTTCTGATTGACGCCGTAAATTCACAACACTGGTCAGGAGTATTACACATGTCAGAGTATTGCACACGTCAGGAGTATTACACACGTCAGGAGTAATGCACACGTCAGGAGTATTGCACACGTCAGGAGTATTACACACGTCAGGAGTAATGCACACGTCAGGAGTAATGCACACGTCAGGAGTATTACACACGTCAGGAGTATTGCACACGTCAGGAGTATTGCACACGTCAGGAGTATTGCACACGTCAGGAGTTTTGCACACGTCAGGAGTATTGCACACGTCAGGAGTATTGCACACAGAAGTATTACACACATCAGGAGTATTGCACACGTCAGGAGTATTGCACACGTCAGGAGTATTGCACACGTCAGGAGTATTACACATGTCAGGAGTATTACACATGTCACCAAACCAGGAGTGTGCCGCCGCTCAAACAGGGCAAAATATACTTTTCAGGGTTGGCCAGAACCATATATATATACGTTGTATATACGGTACTTTTGGCATGGAAATTACCCAATATACTATACGGTCAATTACAGGGTATATATACGGTTCTGGCAAACCCTAATGCTTTTTCATGTGGCATCCACTTTTTTGTCGTCTTCACCACTTACACTTACCTGCATGACAGGAGCGTACCACCGCTCGCACTAAGTTAGACAAGCGCATGGGAGTTGCACTCACCTTCACTTTGCTTTTGGCCATCATTCTTTACCCCTGCCACTTCATACACTTACCTGCATGACAGGAACGTGCCACTGCTCGTACTGAGTTGGACAAGCGCATGGGAGATGCACACACCTTCACTTTGCTTTTGACCATCATTCTTTACCCCTGCCACTTCATACACTTATCTGCATCACAGGAACGTGCCACTGCTCGTACTGAGTTGGACAAGCGCATGGGAGATGCACACACCTTCACTTTGCTTTTGACCATCATTCTTTACCCCTGCCACTTCATACACTTACCTGCATGACAGGAGCGTACCACCACTGCCACTGAGTTGGACAAGCGCATGGGAGATGCACACGCAGCCACCGCAGCAAGCCTCGATGCTGTCACCCAGGAGTTGACTAAGGCTTCAAAGTCTGACAAGCAGGAGCTATTAAATTTGATAGAGTCGAGCAAGGGGGAGCTGGTGGAGGCCATGGAGGAGGACAGGTGGGGGTTTGTGTGCGCCCTGTGTGCGTGTGTGTGCATGTGTGAGTGAGTGCTGCAGGTGTGCATGTGTGAGTGTGTGTGCATGTGTGAGTGAGGTGTGCATGGGCATGTGTGAGTGAGGTGTGCATGGGCATGTGTGAGTGAGTGCTGCAGGTGTGCATGTGTGAGTGCGTGTGCATGTGTGAGTGAGGTGTGCATGGGCATGTGTGAGTGAGTGCTGCAGGTGTGCATGTGTGAGTGAGTGCTGCAGGTTTATTTAAGGGCAGCAGGGAAGAAAGATGTGGAGATGCAAGGAAAAGTGAAAGTGGTGCTAGTAGTAGAAGCTGGTTTTGGTCATTCAGAACGATGTAGAAATACTTGTGTGGGTCGTTCAGCCAGAGATGAGTTGGTTGCCACAAGCATTGTAAGAAGGAATGTCTGTTGCTCTAAGGACAATGAGGAGAGCTGATGGAAGGCACTTATCTACAATGAGGCAGAAGCCCGTGGGAGGACATGGAGGCCCACTTAGATGAGGCAGGATTATGCGCACAGATCACAGATATAAGCATGCGTAGCTCTTATGGAAACACCGGTGGATGCACCCCACACATTGCTGTCCAGCGCGCGACCAAACTGCACTTAGAATTAAAGGGGCTGCGTTGCTTTAATGAAAGCACCAGTTCTGGTACAGAGTTATGACACAGAATTATTGCACAACATTTTGACGCACAGTTATGACACAGAGGTCTAACACAGTGGATGCACCCCACACATTGCAGGCAAGCGCGTGACCAAGCCGCACTTGGAAGCAAAGAGGCGCTCCTGGCTGCCATCCAAGAATCACAAGCTGAGGCCCTTGCAGCCTCTGCTTCTGTAAAGGAGGAGGTGCTGCGTCAGACTGCGGCTGATCTGGAGGCGTTGCGTGCCGCCCTGCAAGAAGAGCAACAGAGGCAGAAGGAGGAGGAAGAGGTGGGTTGACTTCAATGGGCAGAGGTGGTCGAATCGTGGCTGATCTGGTGGTTTCATTTCTTTTCAGCAACAAAAACATATTTATTGCAGTGTCAGACGCGTGGCTGATCGGAACGTATGTTGAACCAAAGGAGGAGGAAAGAGGTAGCAAGCGTGGCCGACCTTGTGGTATAACTCACTTTTGAAAAACACCAAGGAGAGATGGGTGGGTCATTGCAATGTCAGACTCTTGGATGTTCTGCAAGCATGTTAAACTAAAAGAGGAGCAGAAATGAAGCAAGGGTGGTTTCAATGAATACACGGGGCGAGGAATAACGGTTTTCATCTCTTCGCACATTTTTGTCTCAAGGTTAAATAGGCGCAAGCAATGGATGTGTCGATTGCAGCAGGATATCTTACCAGGATGGTTTTCGAAGCTGATTGCACACCTGCACCTTAACGCGCAGCTAAAAAAAGCAAGCTTCTAAGGCAGCTCTGCTGTTGCATAACCCTTTTGTATGTCGATTGCAGCAGGAACACACAAGTGTGTGATGTGTAGGGTTGGCCAAAACCGTATATACACACCGTATATGACCGTATATTTGATGATTTCCCTGCCAAAAATACCGTATATACACCGTATATATATGGTTCTGGCCAACCCTAGCGATGCGCATGTATAGCAGGCTTTCAGAGCAGCTCTGCTGTTGCATAAGCCTGCACTCTTATGGCATCAGCAACAATCAGCAACTGCATGGTGTGAGCTTGTCAGTGCCTGTAAAGTAATTGGGTGAAGCGTTTAGTCAAATTCTGACTGCGAGTCATTTCAGCTGACACAGACATGTTTGGTAATATTGTGCCTGTGCATACTTCATTCATTTACTGTTGTAATCGATAACCGGTGCTCTGCCAAAAGAAAGGACTGCCAGAACTGCCACGCGCTGGATTCAAAAGTCAGAGCGGAACTGCTGCTCACCACTGCTGCCTCTCTCAAACCGCTTGCAGAAGCTGGAACCGGACATTGTGGCCTCCAGTAATAACATGCAGCAGCAGGATCAGGATGATCTGCAGGTGTGCAGAGTAGCATTATATCCGAGGTTCCATAAAGATGACCTGGAGATTGTGCAGCGTTGCTTTGACATCAAATCCAAATTTCAAGCTCCGTACACGCAACTGTCTGCATGGGGTCGCCTGGCGTTTTTGCTTTTACTGCGAGGCGTGGCTACTGCATGCAGACCCTTACTTATAGTTAGAGTTGGCCAGAACCGTATATACACACCGTATATGGCCGTATATTTGATGATTTTCCTGCCAAAAATATCGTATATTGGGTCCGTACACATACCGTATATACACCGTATATGTACTGTGTTGATTGCCACTCTCCTTGCGGTGTCCTGTAAGCTGTGCGTGGACTTATTTCTTTCCATTTTTTACAAGTGCTTATTTATGGGGCACTTGTGCAGGTCGCTTTAGGAGTGGCCCTGGCCGCTGCTGGCGTGTCGTATGCAGAGGCACTGCAGCCAAACTCCCAACAGGCAGCAGCAGAACAACACAGCAGGGCTGTTGCGAACGATCTGACACTGGCAAAAGTTGCAGAAAGGTGTGTGCGTAGTGTCTTTGTTTGTGTGTGTGCGTGTGTGTGTGTGTGTGCGTGTGCGTGTGCGTGTGTGTGTGTGTGCGTGTGTGTGTGTGTGTGTGTGTGTGTGTGTGTGTGTGTGTGTGTGTGTATAGGAGGCGGCATAGAAGAACCACGCAACATTTCACCAAGTCAGGCAAGGAAGAGTGCTACCGGAGCTCAGAAACAACTAGTTGGGTGTGGGTGTGCAGGGTGTCAGGTAGCAACACAACACACAACTATGAAGATACACATGATATATGTGTGTGGGTGTGGGTGTGAGTGTGGGTGTGGGTGTGGGTGTGGGTGTGGGTGTGGGTGTGGGTGTGGGTGTGGGTGTGGGTGTGGGTGTGGGTGTGAATATGTGGGTGTGCAGGGCATCAGATAGCAGCATAACACACAACTATGCGGACAGACATGATATGTGTGACTTACCATGTAAGGTTTAAACAGTCCCCAGGGACAATCATCGGTACATCAGAACCATCTGCTGTGTCATAGTTACTGTCCAATAGATCTAGCAGCTCCCCTCTCCATCCTTAAGCTCTAGCACACTTAATCAGCCAATTTGCGTTGATTCTGTATAATATGTATTGCAAGATGTGGGGCTTCTTCCATTGGGTTCGCGCTTGCTGTGTTCTGTCGAACGCTTTGAGCACACCATCAAGGCACTCAGGGTTAAGCTGAAAGCACACACGCATGTACAAGCACGCGACAACCTCGCAAATGTGCACACATACGTACACACATGAAACAGGATGGCAACAATCTCACAAATGTGCACACATACGTATACACACATGAAACAGGATGGCGACAATCTCACAAATGTGCACACTTACGTATACACACATGAAACAGGATGGCTGACCTAGAAGCACTTCAGCAGAATGAGCCCGACGGCAGCGCCTTGGCAAGCCTTTCCCAGCAGTTGGAAGACCTGCAGCAACGGGTTCAAGAGCTTCAGCAGCAAGAGCAGCAACAGCAACAGAATGCGTCAAATGGTGAGGAAGCTGGCCAGAAGCAGCAGCTGACAGCTGAATTGCAGCAGCAAGTGCAAGAGCTGCAGACCCAGCAGCAGCAGCTTCAGCAAGTAATGCAGGAGCAGCAACAGCAGCAGCTAGTCGGAGAGGATGGGGTTGCCCTAAACACGCGTGTTGCTGAGCTGCAGAGGGAAATGGAAGAGCTGCAGACCCAGCAGCAGCAGCTCCAGCAAGGAATGCAAGATCAGCAGCAGCAGCTTCTAGTTGCAGAGGATGGGGTTGCCCTAAACACGCGTGTTGCTGAGCTGCAGAGGGAAGTGGAAGAGCTGCAGACCCAGCAGCAGCAGCTCCAGGATGAATTGCAGGAGCAGCAGCAGCAGCAGCAGCAGCAGCAGCAGCAGCAGCAGGAGGGCTCGGGGCAGAAGGTTGATCAGGGCAAAGAGGGTGTCGATGTGCATCTGGTGGAGTTGAACGAAAAGCTGGCAGCACTGGTGAGTCGTGCAGCAGAAGAGTGGGAAGAAGGGGGTAGTTTTGAAGTGACGAGTTTGACAAGAAGTTCATCGTGAAAAGGAAGCAGGGAGAGGGGCTGCGGGCTTAGTGTCGTAGCAGTTTCGAAACCACAGTGACGAGTTTCGAAGACACAGTGATAAAGGGCTGTGGGCTAGCACAAGACAAATTGATGTGCTGCCTCAATTGAGACCTGACCTATTACATGCATATTGTGTGGACGGACATTTTGCTTCATGCAACGTATGTGCGCTTCCTGTACCGTGCAGGACGAGCGACTGCAGGAGCTTGAAGCAATGCAGCAAGAAGACCCCATTTCTAAGGTGAGGGGTGTGTCTGGACCAGCCAGAGGTCATGAAAACATTAGTAAAAGGTGATAGAGTATGTCTGGAGCAGCCAGAGTTCATGAAAACATTAGTAAAAGGTGATAGAGTATGTCTGGAGCAGCCAGAGCAGAGTTCATGAATACATTAGTAAGGCAAGAGTATGTCTGGAGCAGCCAGAGGTCATGAAAACGGTTATGGCCAGCTTGCACGGAGAACGCGCCCAAGCGACTTACGCATACGCTGGCTGATAGGGCGAACGTGATACTTGTAGGGTTGGCCAGAACCGTATATATACACCGTATATGGCCGTATATTTGGTGGTTTTCCTGCCAAGACATACCGTATATACACCATATATATATGGTTCTGGCCAACCCTAGATGCTTGTGACACAGACACAGCAATATATGTATATATATGGTTCTGGCCAACCCTAGATGCTTGTGACGCAGACACAGCCTGGCATGATTTTTAACCTACCAACAAGCCCAACACCAACGCCCTCGACACCTGACCTGGCTCATCACCAGTAAAAGGGGTGTCTCCCCACCACTTAACCGTGTAACACAAGTAAGACAGATATCCACCACAGGCTGGTGCAGTTGAGCGTGCAGTGTTGGGATTGGCCCCAACCCTCTTCGAATTAACTGGATTCGAAGTCAAAAAATAAAATAATTATAAAAATTTCGGGGGAATTTCCAAGTGACACTTTCCCGTCTTGTATGGCTGTATATATGGAGAGCTTTCTGGGGCTGGCCAGAAAACAACACCTCTACATCTTGTGTGACAGCACTCATGAAGATGTCTATAGGGTTGGCCAAAATACAACACCTCTACAGTGTGTGTGACGGCACTCATGGAGATGTATATAGGGCTAGCCAGGAAACAACACCTCTACATCGTGTGTGACAGCACTCATGAAGACATCTATAGGGTTGGCCAAAACAAAACACCTGTACATTGTGTGTGACAGAGTAGGACTCACGGAGAGCTCTCTGCTAAAAGTGTGTGCAGTCACCACCCTGGCCAACCCTGTGTAGTTGCTGCCCCTGTGTAGTTGCTGTCCCTGTGTAGTTGCTGCCCCTGTGTAGTTGCTGCCCTTGTGTAGTTGCTGCCCCTGTGTAGTTGCTGTCCCTGTGTAGTTGCTGCCCCTGTGTAGTTGCTGCCCC
>Ga0307942_1000769_pt1 | contig 23765 bp, 28 predicted proteins | sample OrgLakmetagen175_FD_201846 | JGI IMG/M metagenome (GOLD analysis project Ga0307942, IMG submission 201846) | Saline water microbial communities from Organic Lake, Antarctica - #175 | ecosystem: Environmental > Aquatic > Non-marine Saline and Alkaline > Saline | place: Antarctica: Organic Lake... | reverse complement strand
ACAAACAAACAAACAAACAAACAAACAAACAAACAAACAAACAAACAAACAAACAAACAAACAAACAAACAAACAAACAAACAAACAAACAAACAAACAAACAAACAAACAAACAAACAAACAAACAAACAGAGGAAGAAGCAGACCTGAGATCTGAGTAAGTGTTGCCACATGCATCTAAAGGCATTGCTGGTAGGTGGTCACGCTTTTAATTACCCTTGAAAAATACTAGGAAGATCTGGGAATTGGTCAGAAAGCACACACTCCTGGTGTCTTGGCTGTCAAGCTTTTTATTATTTTCTTTCCTTATTATATTTCTTTTCTTTCTGGACTAGGCATATGGAAAAAAACTCCAGGGGACTAGAAGAATGAGGCAACAGAAAACCACAAAGCACAAAACCCTAAAGAAACTCTAAAACTGAAAGGAACAGCCGTTTAAGCGCAGGGAAAAGTGCCCCCATCAGGCCCGGCGCCATGCCCCGTCTCCCACTCTGTAACTCTGTCATAACCAGTGGCACCTGCGCCACGCCCACCTTTCTTGGTGGGGTCTGCTGCTGCTGTGCCTCGTAAGTTCCCCTTGCCATCAGCGCTGGTGTAAGGGCTGGATGCCCAACCCAGCTGTGGCCAGGTTTGGTTGGATGCCCCTTTAGCATCTGCGCGTGTGTATGCATGCGTACGTGCGCGTGTGTGCTAGCGCGTGCGTGCGTGTGCATGTATGCATGCATGCGTGCGTGCGAGCGCATCGGTATGTGCTTGTGTGCGTGCATGCGTGCGTGTGAGTGCGTGTGTGCGCGTGTGCGAGCGCGTGCGTGCGTGCGTGTCATAAGAATCACCCTTTGCCAATATATACTCATTGAGTAAAATGTAATTGGTGCCTGTACGCATTACACGTTTGCTCAGTATAGATGCATGCATACAGGATGAATACACAGAAGCTTCTTAGGTATGCTGTGCACACGCCCAATCCTCAATCATACCTCCAGTCAGCCAGCGTACATGTCTTGTTTTCTTGGCTAAGGCTTGACTGTTCCTGTCTTGCCAAGAGCCGGCTTCAGCAGTTGACCTTTTGCCTGTCAAAAGAGGTGTGCACCCTTGTTGTGTGGAATTGGAAGAGTGTACTTCAATCAGTGCCAACCTCTACGGTATGGTACGGGCGGATAAGATTTGGACCCAGGACATCCTTTTTCCTGACTAAATGTGTCGTAAACTGAGCTTTTAATGTGTTTAAGACTTTAGTATGTCATAATTGAGCTTTCAACTGAGCTGATCCAAGCAAAACTGCCTTTTGCTGCAGTGCATGAAACACTGCTGATTCACTTGTTGGCAAGAAAAACCTCAGTTTGGATCTGTCGGAGGACAGACAGAGCCACTGAGGCGAGTCTTACAGCTTGCTCATGTGTCCAGTCCCTTGGAATGTTGTTCAAGCGGTCCAACTCATCAAGGCAATGTCGTGTTGCTGCTGAAGAGGTTCCACCCTTGGAACCTGCACAGGTGGGGGATGGTGTTTTTAGTGTAAAGTGAGAAGTTAAAAGCAGAGGTCACTCATGCCGTTTTCGACACAGGTTACTCATGCCGCTTTCCTTTAAAGAAGAGTGCAGCAGCGCGGAAATTCATGATGCATGGAAGAGGAGCCCTGTGAAGTCATTGAGTGCAGATCGCGCTTCTGAGAACTGGCAGCGTAATTTCTTTCTCTTGCAATTCAACATCAGAGATCTGTCAGGGGGCGCTACACAACGACACCATGCTGTTTCAGGCGTGGCAGTTTATTATATACTAAAAAGTACTTCACTCATAGCTCTCAGTGAAGGCTTCGCTCTGTCTGTAATCTGCATCAAATAAACATGGTACCTGCCTTTGCTTGGTTTGTGCCAGAGGTGTGGCCCCCCGCACGGCCTGCACAGATGTATACACAAAGCGAAAGGGGGGTAAGAAGCAAACAACCTGCTGAACCACCTTTAACATGATGTTAAATGCAGATTGCGCGTCTGAGAACCCCTGCTCAAAGTCAATGTTTCCATGTTTCCTTTAAATTTTCTTTCAACATCAGCGAGAAAGCTGCACAACAAGTGAACCCCATGCTGTACAGTTGTAGCACACGCACGTATGCTACTTCTACATTAAAGCATGTGTATAGACAAGACAGACAGGCAAGGCGGGGAAATCACCATTTCTATGCCACGCCCAATTGGTGGCAGTGACGATTCGTGTAATTTGGTTAGTTGGTTTTTCAGTTGAGGTTGATTTTTGCCTAGTCTCGTTCAATAAGCTGGGGAAGCCAGTTTATTTAAGATAACATTTCTGGTTTTGATATTGGGTTAATCAATTAGCTCAGTAAACTACTCATTGCTGAGCCAGATGGTTGAGTAATCTTCCCAGCCCTTTTAAACCCGGGAGGAAAGGCGCGGCAGCCGACTAGAGTGTGTGTGGTATAGTGAGTTAAGCAAGTTGGATTTGAGAAACAGCAGAAAAAGAGAGAGAATCGAAGGAGAATTGCCAGTCAGAAGTGTAGTTCCCAGCCTTTGCTCGAGAGAGACTCAACCCTGGCTTAAATCACTATTGGTTGTTGTGCTGAGTCTTATGCGTTGCAGTGACGGTGATTTGCCACGACATCTTAGGAAGAAAAGTAGAAACAGAGTAACACAAGTTTGCGCTGCGCGCAAAAACCTGTGATACATGGCAGGGAAAGTCTTTGATAAGTGCAGATTGTGCGTCTGAGATCCCCTACTCATAGTCCTCCCAGGAGTTTTCAACGGTTAAATCTACTGTGCCCACACGGGGCACATTGACTGCTTGTGCGGCCACTATTTGAATTTAAACATCTCAAAATTACTCCTTGAAATATGCTCGCAAAAATGACCGAGTGGCTCCGATGTGTCCTCCTGCACGCCTCTTACTTGCTATTCACTCAGGTCGTGTGTGGGCCAGAAGCTCAGTACAAGTAACGTTTGTGAGCTAGGCCCTAATGCACTCAATTGCTTAAAAATACAGCAACAAAACTCCAAAACAAGCCAGGAAAAAGCGTGTAATGTGAACTCAAACTACCGAATGCATTTGGTATTTGGTGTGTGGTCTTCAGGTTAATTGCTCAATTAGATAAAGCACTTCCAGTCTCGAACAAAGAATTCTAAAGGATTACGAAGAGCACAGAATGAAGAGCACAGAATGAAGTCCAGTGCTTCATGCTCAGCAGACATGTCAGCTGCCACGTCAAACAATGATGCCTCTGCTTTCTGCAATTGAGTCGACCTTGTGGCCCTTAATGACACACACAGGCTTTGCAGTGGCGTGCTCAGCCACGCGATTTGACACCGACCCAACCACAAACTCGCTAAATGACGAGTTGTGGTGGGCAGCAAGACAAATGATGGAGGCATCGATCTCATCCGCTTTTCTGCATGTAATAAGTAGAATAGCCAGGTTATTTTGCAGTTGCATACATATAAACTACCTATGACTTTTGTGATTGAGACAGAATATGATTGACAAGGGTACTTCAATTCAAAGGACGTTCAATGTAGCATTTATAATTAAGCATCTGCAAATAGCGTGAGGCGTACCTGCAAATGGCATCTGCAATGGTGTTTGTGGGGTTGTCGGCGGCTTCTGTGATGGTATCCATGCTGTATTTGGCAGCCGCGCTCCGAATAAGGTCTTCAAATACATGAGTCTGAGTGCACAAAGTCAATGCCGTAAATCATCAACGCGCATTTTCTGCTTCCATCTAGCGTTTATGCTGTGTGTGTAAGCGCAACATTAAAGGCCCAGCTCACTCGAATGAGCAGTCTTACTAAGCCCATCAAGTTTCATTTTCAATTTGGTATATAATCGTGATTTTGAGTATTACTTCCACAGTACTGACAGCAGCACCTCATCACAGGCGCTTTCATGCTACCCAAACAATGCACAAAGCAGCACACACACCTTGACATGCTGCCAGTCATCTTGTTCTTGCTTTGCCTTTGCTAACGTTTCCATGCTAGCACCGCCCGCTAAGCCGCCATCAACGGTCAGAGAGAGGACCGGCACCACATGGCACAGGCGAATAACATCAGCTGCGCACAAAGGGGGGATGTGTGATGTGTGACAGGGCCAGCTGGGAGGGTAAAGAGAGGGAGAGGGATGGGAGCTACAAGTAAAAAGGCTAACAGCAGCGGCAATAATTAAATGAATGCCTCACACAGCAATGAATGCCCCACACAGCAATGAATGCCTCACACAGCAATAAATGCCTCACACAGCTGGTGGGATGGCGGCACAAATACACGCACACATACAAGTAAACACATCTACACACAGCACTAACGCTACTTAAAAACAAAAATGCCGCAAGCCCTGTCGGGCTTTCCAAAGGTATCTCATGCAGTTTGTAGCAAGGATATTTAAGACACAACGTGGGTGACTTGCACGCAAACATTTAATAGACTTAAAGGATTTTCTGAAGACATAAATTGCAAGGAGGTACAGCTGTAGCTGGATATGGATTGGATAAAGGAGCTAGACCAGCTAAAAGAGGCGGCGGTTAAGGAGATGTCGAAGGAGGTTTAACATACTTAACGGAAGAAAACGTACCTGCTCTATGCATGTGTTGAAGCACCCACTGAAGTGACACAAAGCTGTCAGCAGAGCTGCATGCGTAGTAGGGTCAAACAAAGAGGTCAGACAGCTCCATGCTACAGTTAAAGAAATGTAAAAGATACGCAGCTCCATTCTACAGGTAAAGAAATGTGAAAGATACAAGACGCCTTTCCAACAAATGCATAACTGGTGCCGTGTTCGATCACGTTAGCGTGTTGCACAGGATTTGCTGAAACGCTTCACGAGCCGACACACTCACCCATCCACTGCAATCATCAGCTGCCTCCCTGCTGACGCCTCTGCTTGAATGCCGCCAGCTGCAGCATGCCTCCCCTCTTCGCTACCCAGTATGCAGATGGGCCTGTAATGAAGATGGGACATGAACATCACTAACCGTAACCTGCACTTTCCTTCCGTGTCAAATCCCCTTGACGCAGGACTTCCTCTTGCGACCCACGTCTGAAGAGGTAATGGCTGAACAAGCAAAAGCAATCACAACTTTTGGTACCAGACCCAGTATCTAAGTTTGTAATTGCGCAGGCCTTTTATTGTAGCTCTTTTAATTCCGTGGGCCAAGACCAACCTAATGAGCCAGAGTCTGTAATACCTATGTCTGACAAAAGCTATGTCTGAAAAAACCCACCGTGGACAGTTTTGGAGTACATAGTCCGCCACAGATCCAGAAAGCCACCTGAGGAACATGATATACAGTAAAACATTATCCCGGAAAGTAGTCCTGGATAGCTTTGCCTCGTAAGCAATCAGATCAAGACCATCACAGCTACCTCTGAAGAGAGAATAGATTAAACGCAGGCACTACTCCTTGCAACAATGAAGAACACTTTGTACTGAAAGCTGCTGCAGTCGATACTTTCAAAATGGGGGCTAGTACCTAGAAAACATGGGCTGCTTCTTGTGATGGGAAGAGATCACAATAACGTCAGCATCAACAGCCTCAGCCTGTAGTTAGGACAGTTTTTGAAGTGTAAGCATATAATTGTATTTTAATTAAGATCACCCACAGTGAACAAGTTTGCCGGGCGTTAGACTAGTTTTGCAGAGCAAGAACGATTAATGTGGCCTCTTCCTCTCCTCTGTAGAATTTTACGGTACCCAATACCAAAGGGTGGTTGTTTACTGCCTGCTTGTTCTAAACTTTTTTAAATTCTGAATAGTGCCCACGGTGTTATGGGCTGCGCCAGGCCTGTTCACAATGCACAGCTCGAAGTATAGCTCAAGCCACTGTCCCCTTCCCTTTGTTCTGAGTATTGTACACACCCACCTTGTCACAGATCGCGTGGCCAATGTAAGAGGTCTCTGCGTAGGCGGAGATGGGCCGTACATGTAAAGAAACAGCCACCTGATAACAAGGTCGTCAATGAGAATTCGTCAATGTATGTCAATATACGAATCTAACTGAGAATGTTGATGAGAAAGAGAAAAGCCCCTATGTAGAGAGAGAGTAAGTGCCTTTCGTGCTTGGAATACAGAGCGTTTGTGGCACAAGCAAATGGGTATAGCCAAGCAAAACATGGCAAAACGTTCCAATCAAAGGGTAATGTTTCACAGGGGGAGAAAACAAGAGAGACTACCTGCTGTTCTGACAAAAGGCGTAACGCAACCAACGACTGTTCAGGAGAGCTACCGCACGCCAATTGCACATATGAAAGGAAGAGCACGCAATCAGTGGCAGAAGCGCCTAACCCACCCCTGCATCAAACAGCCTCAAAGCGTAAGCATCAAGCAAGTCCCGACTCCACTGCTCCACCTCATGGGAGAGCGCTCGGCCAGGAACACTAGGAGGTGTGACCTCGTGTGTGGTGAACCCTCCGGGTGTTAGGGAAAAGGTGTGCTCAATGGCGGTACTCGGCTCGCCAGAAGCACAAAAAAATCCCTCCACTCGGTCACCTGTCACACATGCATCATGGTAGAAATGCAAATGCTTTTTGCTGAACAACCTGCAGTGAACTGCTCCTGTGCAGGTCTGATTCCATCTTCATAATCCACTTTTCGTAGGCCGGTCGTACATCTATGGACTGAAGATTGAACACACCTGTGCGTGCCAAATTCGACCCGACCCAATTCAGCAGCATCCCAGCCTCATCGGTGCTCTTTGGCAGGCACACCATCAATGTGCGCCTCACACGCACGTGGGGGTCTTCAAGAGCACGGCGAAACCAGGCATCCCGCTCAGGATCGGGCTCCAGGCTGTCTGCAATTTCAAGTGATGAGAATGAATATTTTGGAAATGACGGATCTAGTTGTTAAAATGAACCAGCACACATGCTTAAAAAATATGCCCGCTGCCAGTTTCAGAGCAGGTAAGGCTGCTAGAAAATAAGTCTCCGCAGGTAAGACATGCTCACGTCGTAAGCAGCCAAGGCGTGGATAAATGTAGTTGGAATGACGGCGCCTAACTTTCTCCATGTGGAAGAATGGCATTTCTCACCTTTTGTGAAGTTGGTCATGAGGCGATTTTGCTGGATCGTGCGCAGTGAGGCGCCTTCTTGCTTCTTGCTGCTCAGCTTATTTCTGAATGATGACGAGCCTGTTACTAAGCATTTGGAGCAAGTGCTTCTAGCTGGAGAGAGGAAGGGGGCAAAGGGACTACTAGAGGCTTGTTGGAGCATATTACTAGACGAAGAAAATTTATTAGACGGAGATGATTGCGATAAATTTTTTGTAATAATCGATTTTGTGATGGCCTAAATGGACACTTCGAACCTACACCCTGTTATTTTATATCACCCGGTTATTTTATATCACAACAAGCTTTCTCCCTTTGTGCGCAGTGTCTCATTTTCCATTAAACCTTTTTGGAAGAGGCAGTCCACGTTGTTGTTTTCTGTATGCAGAAGATCCAGTTCTGTGTAGGCGAGTGACTTATTTGATGCACTTTGATTTAGAGTGCATGTCTCTCCTGCTTATTTGTCCATCTTTCATACTTGTGTATGTTCAGAGTCACACACATTTTTGCAGCGTGTTCTTTGCCCCTGTGTTAATGTTATCATTTGCGGGCAGGCATGGGTGTCAATCAGCTTCCGCCTGCTTCTTTCTTTCTCAGGTTTTCAGCTGTGTTTTTTCTCCCTTCCTTTCAGTGTGCAGGATGACCGCAAATAGCCTGCCTACCCTGTCGCGTGAGAGTAATAGATGAGTGCTGATCTTTATTTAGTAAAAAGTGTGCTTTATTATGCACAGGTGCACGCGGGTTACCGGGCACATCCATTTTTTTATTTTTTCACACACAAACGCTGATTGATCTACGCTACACAACTGAATAAGGCACCTGCTCGACCAGGTTGTGTGTGCACCTCTTTGGACTCAGGCCCACTGTTTCATGGGAGATAAATAAATGCTGAGCTTGTTGTAAGGCTAATTTCGTGAATTCTGATGGTATCTACACTGTTGTGGATCCATTTTTCTTCATACTGCACCTTTAATTTTGATCGAGCATCACCCGGTGTGCATGTCATTTCCTCTGCCTCATGGCTTGGATTTTAGCATTTGTGTCTAACTGCTACACCAACTGCTTTGCACAATTCCGCATTGTCTAAACATTGTGATTTGCCACTCTACTTTTAAGCCCCATAGATGGCCACTGCACTATACTAGGCAATCCACTTGCAAAATCCAGGCAGGAACTGCTGTAAGCAAGCTTGTACCAGGCTGTATAGGGTAATATTGCTGATATAGTTATGAATGAGTATGGGCAATTCTCTCTTTTTGTAAGAGGAGTGCTAAGCATCTTTTTCCTGGACGTAACCCTCGCCTTTGTTTGGATGGCAACTGCATTGAAGGCTCAGGCGGCTGCACTGCTAGCTGCAGCCTTAAAACTTGCTATTGCTGGAGAGCACAGGTGTTGCTATCTACTGCCAGCAAGAAGAGGTACCACTTACACCAACGGTGGGCAGCAGCTACTGCAAGTGAGATGTTCAATTGCTGCTGCCTGTGTTGAGCTTGTGCTTGAGCTTGACCTCAAATTAAAAGCTTGCTCTCGAACTCCATGCAAAATTTTCAATCTCTGTTCAGTACAAACACCTCGCATCAATTTGAGCTGGCTTCCGGCCACCAAACCTGCCACCCTTATCTTGCTCCCATACTTTTAATTTGTCTTTACTCTTTACCATAGTGTGTACAGCAGAGTGAAGCACTGGGAGGGGCTGTGCATGTACTTGTTGGTAGGCTGGACTATAGAGCCCCCATCCGCAAATGGAATCCTATCAGCCTCTATGCATTGCAGACGCTAGTGCAAGGAAAAGAGAACAGATTTCAGGTTGAGCTTGCAGACGAGTTGCGCGCACTTGGACTGGGGACACATACACACAGGTAAGCGGGAAAGACGAGCACAATGGCTCCTGTTTTAGGCTTATGTCTCTTCCTACTCTTGCTACCTCTCTTTCTGGTGTATCTGATGTATCTTTCCCCATCTCAATTGCCTAAATGCAGAAAGCAATCTCAGTGGGTTTGCAAGAGCAAGGTTTTGCCCGTGTCAAGATCACTATGCGAGCACGTGAAGCTGACTCCAAGCTCCGTGCAGAACACCACAGGTTCATCCAGCGTCAGGGCATCACTGCGGATATGTGCGTCTTCGTGGACGAAGTCGGAGTGGTGCGTATGTGAGGCTTGCTACGTACTGGTCATCGGGTGTCTGCCTGGAATGCTTGATGCAACGTGTGTGTGCTAGCAGGTGCATCAAGGTACCCAGTGCCTGACTGGCCTTTATTGGTGTGGGGAGTTGTTTCACCAACGCCCAATATCCCTGCTAATGCTACCGTGTGCAGTAATGATGGTCAATGGGCTACAATTCATGTGATTGAAAGCCCTCTTCTATTCAGTTGAATTGATTTGGTCTGGCTGCTTTTGACTTGGACTCCACAATGTTTTGTGCTTGTTTTTTTTGCTGCCCAATTTTGGCTCTCATTGGGGCTTAGGGTTAGGGTTTAGGGTTTAGGGTTGGTCTCTCTTTCCCTCACTCCCTCTCCCTCTCTCTCTCTCTCTCTCTCTCTCTTTCTCTCTCTCTCTCTCTCTCTCTCTCTCTCTCTCTCTCTCTCTCTCTCTCTCTCTCTCTCTCTCTCTCTCTCTCTCTCTCTCTCTCTCTCTCTCTCTCTCTCTCTGGGGCCTTAACCCGAAGTGCTTGTTACGCACCTCTGTTTGTCCCCACATACAGATAACGTGCTTGTTACGCACCTCCGTTTCTCCCCACAAACAGATGAGAATCACTCTTGTAACCTTTCATCATAGCAGCTTATTTTATAAACTTGGGAACTTCAGCTTAAACACAGTTGATTGACACCCTTGTTGGGCATTGTGGTCATAATCAAGAAGGAAAGTTTACCTTTGGTTGCAGTTTTCAGTTCATATGTATGGAATCAAGGCTGCAGGGTATTTTCAGGTATATGCCAATAAAAGCCTGAAATCCGCAAGATGATCCTCAAAATGCAGAAATGCAGCTTACAAATGTATCAAGCTCCTTAGGGTCCTACTTAGTCTCCACGGGTATAGGCAGCAGCAAACGGCTGGCAATGCAAAACCTCAGACTGAAACAGCCGAAACAAACATTATTCTACGGTAGCACCGAAGTACAGTTTCAAGCTTCGTCCAACTTAAGGAGTCCTTACATTTTCAAATAAACTTGTTTTTGTTCATGTGAATATGCGTATGTTGCTACCTGTCCTTGGCGTCTTTACATTCTTGACTTTTGTGTGAATTGTGTGTATGAGCTAGTAGGGTGTGTTGGCCACTTTAAAGTTATTTATCTGCATCTTCGCTTTGTCAGTGTGTATCTCCATTTTATCAGCAGTCTAACTTGCCTTCCTACTCTTGTGTTTTCAAGGTTTGCTTGAGGGTTACCTCGTTCTTAAATTGAGCAGTCATCCTCCCAGGGTGAATGCCTTTGTGATCCAAATATTAAACCAAACATCAACGTAACATCCTCCACCCCATTGTAATTAAGTACTGAGAAGACACTAGACCCCAAAGCCAGTTGCGCATAGCAAAGGAACGGCACAAAAACCTCGGCAAAAGAAAAGGAAAACTACGCAGGCAGTGAAAGCCACTCCCCACATTATTAAGGATAAAAAGCTACTTTGGTATTGGGTATCGTAAAGCTCCGCCACCAAAAGAACAAGAAAGGAATCTACGGGGATCAGGAGGGTTGCAGGCTTGACCTGGAACCGTCTCCTGATGACAGTTGATAATAGTTCTGGAAAGTGCGTGTCCGGTGTGGACAACTTTGGCAGCGTAATTGACAGCATGTACATGAAGCTTGGAAGCAAGTTTCTTAGCTCTTTGAGAGTCAAGACCCAGCTCTCTGAAAGGCTCCAGCGTGTGATTGCTGTAGATACTGCCACCACCCACTCCCAAAAGGATGGTGCAGAGAGATAACGGAGGCTCCACGAAGAATGGTGCAGAGGCCTTTGTGCCATTCCTGCGCAGCGTCAGCTCGTTCAAGGTCTGCTGTCCTCACAGTACTTGATTTCGATGAGGTGGATGTCAGGTTGAAGAATGCTAAGATCTTAGGGTCGGTGCTGCCTGTTTTTTTTTTTGCTGTTTCCTGTCACAGTCTTAAGGCAGGTCCACATGGATTTCGACTGAGCCAAGCAGAGGTGAACAATGACTGCCTAGTAGCAATACAGTTATTTTAGTACCCGGCCACCTGTAAAGCTACGATTAAAACATCTAGTGTGAATGGTAAAAACAATGGTGATAAAAGAACAAAAGAACCATCCAAATTATTGCGGACCTGTCGACTTCATTCTTTTGGCACAGTCAAGCAGCTACATCTTTGTGCCGCTGCAAACTTAAATTGGTTAAAGAAAAAAAACTACGCTGGTAGTGATGACACAGCCAGCATGATTATGGGAGGGGGCTACGTAGGTGCCCGCACCAGGCAACCCCCCACCGCGCAAACAATTCAAAAATTAATGTGGGTCAGGGGGGTTGTGTGCCGTAGCACCCAGACCCAAACCGCGACTGTTGTTGCTTGTGTTATATTGCAGTGCATACCTTGTTTTTATGAGTGCAGATGCATGTCTGATGGAGTGTTCATTCAGTTTGTGTGTCAGTTTTTCAATCTTATGGTAATCAAGATCAAGGTCCGCCAAAGGTTTATCTGTATAGTCTTTGTAGATAGTCCTCATAACTCCAACAAGGATCACGTGTAGCTTGACTTCCCTATATCCTTGTCTGTTTCCCTTTTCGCTGCAACAGGTCAACAATCAACTTGTTCATGATTTCCTTTCTCAGCAAAACACTAGATTCTTTCTTTTTCTTTCAGAGCTTATGGATTTATTTGTGGCTGGCCGAGACCAGTCAGCAGCCGATCAGCCAAACAACCTGGCTGAAGGTCACCCCCCATTGTAACCATTGTCTGTTTAGGTTGGCAATAAGCACGCTGTGCTGTGCTTTTGCTTTTTGAGGTTGGGGATCAGGCCTAGTGTCTTCACAAAATTTAAACTCAATCAGGTGAGCCTCCCACTTGTTCGGATAAGTTTTTTGTCTTTAGCAAGCTGTTGAAAATTTGAGTTGCGGGTGGTTATGCGAATTGGTTCTATTACGTTTGCATCGTGAGATGGCGATGGATTATTTACAAGTCCGGATCACAAAAATCCTCACAACTGTCCAGAAAAAGTGAAAAAAATATGTATACATGTAAAGGTATATCAATAAATATAAAGGTAGCAGAAACATTAAACTCAAATTAATAAGAAGGAATAGCAGTTGAGAGGACCAAGTAATTAAAAAGATAAAGAAAAAAAGGGGAAGAGCACAGATAAATAGCAAGAGTGATATGAGTGATATCACTTTGCTTCACTCCAAGAACTGAAATTCAAGTGCTACATACTGAACTCAGCAGTTCTCACTCAATTTGGCTAATTAAAATTTGTACGCTCAAAGGGAAACTTTTTAAAGCTATAAGGCTCTCAGTTTTTCTAGGAAAGCATAATAGGCCCTCTTTGTGTCCTAGGGTCCAATATACATAAAACGTGTGTGTGTTTGTGTGTGTGTGTGTGTGTGTGTGTGGTCTCTATCGCTGCCTGCACTTTTCTTTGCAAGATAAAGGAAAAGCCCCAGCCTTCATTAACAGAAGGGCAAAAAAGGGAGGGAAAATGCCGCACCTCGCTTCTTCCACCAGTCCTGATGACTGTGTAACTTTTTGCTGGCTACTACAAAAGCCTCCCTGAGCATGATGGGGGGGGAAGGGGCCCAGATCAACGCTTTGTTTGGCAGGCTTTGACGTGGCAGACTTGAGCAGGGACAGAGGGATAATGACACCCTTAGTGTGAAACAGAGACAGAGGGGCACCTCTTCATTTCAAGTCCCCGCCACCTTCTTCATTCCAAGTCCACGGCACCTGGCTGTCATCTGGAGTCCTTTTTGGAGCCTCTGGAGTTCATCCTGTTTCAAGCACATGTACAGATATGACTTCAAGCACATATACATATATGATTTCAAGCACATGTACAGATGTGACTCCAGGTAAGAGGTGCGGGTATGAGCTCTTGAAGGGAGGCACTCTTGTTTGCGCAGGAGCTCTAAGCAAGATAAACAAAGCGAGGTTACACCAAAGTGTAAGGGCACACACATTGTACATTGTTTTTGGCAGTTGGATTGGGCCTGCTGCTTCTTTGGGCCGTACGTGTTATCTGAATACACACCACTTTCTCCATTCATTTTGCTGGGTGTACGGTTCTGCAAATCATGTTATAAACATATGTACGAGATACAGTGCACTCCTTGGAGGGCAAACCTTGCACAGCCACAAGTCCTCCCTAGAGAATGCTGCCCAATTGTATACATACGTGTCACTCGTCTGTTTGTAAGAGTGTGTGTGTGTGTGCGTGTGTGTGTGTGCCTATCATCACAGCCTGTAACATACATACATATATGTGCGTGTATGTGCCATCTCTGCATGGATAACGCTGCTTCTGTGTGCTGCTCCAAACCACACAGTATACAGTCAGCAAAAACTCATAACAAGCCAGCTCTAGGCCTCAGCAGGTGAGGACTGATGGCAAGGCCACTATCTCTTCTACATCATTTGTTCTGCCTGTTTCGAGTTCTCACCTACTGACAGGACCATGTGAAATGCTGCGGGCACTTGATCTCTGGGTTGTGCTTGTAAAACACTCACCTGCTTCCAGAAGGAGCACCCTCACACACCGCACGCTTTGAGGAGGGCAATAGCTCTGGACTGCTCAAATTGCAGGCAGGCACGCATGACGATACGCGGGGGGAGTTATTGACCGAAGGCGGGAAAGAGACACTGTCGGTCAGAGGTGGGGGGGGAGGGGGTTGCACCTGCGCCTATCCAATGCTGTTCGCAGCGACGTGCGTGATTTCTACAGAGTGCTTCAATGAATTGCAGTGGGGCGATTCGTGAGGGAAGGAGGGCATTGTCATCAAGTTTCGAGGTCTGTTGCTGCGGTCTGGGGGAAGGTGGTTGTTGTGGTGGTGATGTTTTTGTTGTTGTTGGTGACGGGAGGGGAAGAGCTTGGTGGCCTGATTGATGCTGGATCTGTTTTGGTGCAGGAGCCTACTGTTGGGATGGCCCGCTGCTGCTTGTATGGAGGGGGAGAAGGCCTCGTTGGAGAGTGCGTCGGCCCTGCGGACCACCTGTGTGTATGTGTGTGTGTGTGAGTTTGTTGGGGGGGGGATTTCACAAAACACAAAAAATAGGAAGGCACGTACAAGGGGAGTTTTATTCTGATGACATTGTTAAGAGGTAAGGTGTAACGTGAGGGCACTGCCACACTGAAGGTGTCACGTGAGGGCATTACCACACTGAACACGTAGATTGGTGAGTTTTATGATGTTTGGTACAACAGTGGCGCTTCTTCCTTGATGAAGATCGGAAATGGTTGCCGCTGCTTGCGTATTCCTCCTCGTGTTCCCCGTTCATGTAACCACAGTCGGGTTGGAGCACAAGCATGAGGTATGAGAAAAGGTGTGGACAGGCTTTTGCTTTGAAGACACAACGCACGTGGCACTTGTCACGACAATGAAGAAACAAAGGAGGTACGAGTGAGCTTCTTTGCCTGGTGTATGTATTCACAAGTATGATGTGCGTGACTTCAAACTCCTTCTCCCTTTAAAATGTACGCCCATGAATGACATGTTGTTTTGAACACACACCTGTAAAAGAAACCCCCTAACCCCTGCATGGGCAATCCAACACTCACACAACCCAGGTATAGTGTCACAGATAAGGTAACATGTGTGCGTGCAGCACGAGAGCGTGTGTGTGCATTCTACTTATATAATACTGTCATACCGTTCATAGTGTGCAGCACGTGTGTGTGTGTGTGTGTGTGTGTGTGTGTGCATACTACTGTCTTTACATTATACTTCATACCGTTTATAGTGTGCAGCACATGTGTGTGTGTGTGTGTATGCATACTACCATCTTTACAGAATACTGTCATACCGTTCATAGTGTGCAGCACCACTGAGCAACAGAGGGTCCTACTCCCTTCGTGCATTTAAATTCAAATATTCAATTGCCCAGCGTAGCTGTCAGCATTCTACAAAAAAAAATATAATACCATCTGCAGCATTTCCAACTATCAGTATGCACATGCACGACCACTGCTGTATTTCAGCGTCCACTGCAGCTGCAGATTTTCTAAACAGGGTTCTACAAGCACTTTGGTGATCAGCAACCATGAAACACTTTGGTGTGCAGCTAGCTCTCTGCGTGGCCTCACCTGCTCAGCCGCTGCTCGTATTTCAGCGTCCACTGCAGCGCCTCTGCTCCTCTTTAACACCGGTGCCTCCTCCTCCCCCTCCTCATCCTCCTCTAACCAACTCGCCATTTCACCTATGTGTGTATGCGTGTGTGTATGCATGTGTATGCATGTGTTTATGTATGTGTGTATGCGTGTGTGTATGTGTGTGAGCATCAATGTAAGTAATTGCCCTTGTCAGGAGGTGGCATGTACCGCTCAAAAATTACATGCCCAGCAGGAGGGTGTAGGAAGCATAACTTTTGGACGGCACATGTCAAACCAATAAAATATCTAACATTCGAAATCCTGACATCAAGAGCTACCGATTGGTATATTTATGGGTCAAATTGGGGAGGGGAGGGGGTGGGGTGGTCCTCCGGTGTGGATTTGTTTTTTTATGAAGGTCTCCAGTTTTATTCTGGGCCACTTCCACGGAATCTTAAATATATAATCTGAATCCTAAGCCCAGTCGATTGCTACCCTTCTCGAGGCAATTGGGTAAAAGGGGGGGTCTGTGGACATGTCCAAAAGTCAGAGGCACACGCGCTCGGGTGCAGGCCGCGGGGTGCGTCAAGCCAATGAAGCAGCAATTAACCCCAAACTTACAGGATTGTGCCAGCATGAGATAGTCAGTGGAATTCTGAAAAAATAGAAGCAATGTGGGACTGTGCAAGCCAGTTATGGGTGCCTGGTGGGTCACGTGTGCATGGGCGTCCGTAAATCAGTTTTTGTCCCATAACTCTGTGCTTCATTTTCAGGTCTTGATGGGTATGCAGATGGATGCAGAAATTAAAAAGGAGCAGACTGGTACCCTTTTTGTCTGGGTGGGGGCACTGGAAGGGGGGTTTGGAGGGTGGGTGGTCCCTCAGGGGTGTTCACCCCCAATGTATACGTGCCTTCCAAAAAATTGAACACCCTCTTGTGCCCAGGCAAACGAATATGATGAGCACACACCCAACTTAAACAGGAGCACACGTGCCTCTTAAAAACGACAAGCAAGCTCAGAATACACACCGAGCAAAAAATATGCTGAGCCCCTACCCACCTTTAACAGGAGGTGACACGCGCTGATGCTGGTGAAGCGAATGTGGCGCTTGCAATTGGTGGTGGTGGTGGTGGTGGTGCTGCTGCTGGCCTTTCACCGAACCCATCCTGGAAGGAAACAAACGCTGATGGCCCTCGCCATTGCCACTGTGTCTGCTACTGTCTGAGGAGGAGCCCCCTCCCTCCTCCTCGTTCATTGCTGCACTAGATCTCCTGTTCTGCTGGTCACGGCTGCGGTTCAAGGATCCGTTGTGCGATGAGCGGTGGCCCCTCAGGGATGGTTGTCTGGAATGGCATTGTGTGAGCAAGCATAAATGCACACACAACGTAAAGATGCAAGCCTAATCATGTGTGTCGTATGTGTATGTACTGTGTCCGGTGTGTGCGATGAGCGGTGACCCGTCAGGGATGGCCGCCTGGAATGGCAACGTGTGAGCAAGCATACACACACATGCGCGCATACATACATGCACACCACATGGACACACTATAATTCGAATAGGCACACCGCCTGTGGGAGAAATGTCTGAGCAGAAGTTACATACACATAAGCGCACCCCCTCATAAACACACACACACTACTTCCTTGACACTCATACACACTCAAAACCACGCACGCACTCATAAGTCTGGTCGCCGAAGTGAGTCCTTCAATGGGGTCTCTAGTAAAGTAGTCACATGGAAACACACAAATACTCACACGCACTGGGACACAAGCACTTACTTGAACGACAGGTTGCCACTGTTGCTATTGACAGCTCTTATCGAAGGCATTTGCTGAAGGCCTGGAGCACCTTCTGACTGCCGTCCACTGTTGGTGTGTGCAAGGCCTTCCCTTGCTGAGGTGAAGGCACCCTCCTCAGTAGAGTCATTATAGCCTCTTTCCTCTGCGCAAGGCAAAAGGCAAACACACGCACAAGGACAGCGTGTGTGTATGTGAGCGTGTGCGTGTGTGTAAGCGTGTATGTATGTATGTATGTGTGTGTGCGTGCGTATTTGTGAGCGTAGCGTGTGCGTAAGTGTGTGCATGTGCGTGTGCATGTGTGTGTGTGAATATGTGTGTCTGTGGGTCAGTGGGAATAGGGGACAGACAGAAGGCGTGGGGGCACATTAATTATGCTATGACTTTAATAGGGGTGTCGTTATTTTGGACAGCAGGTGCTGCAGGGGGGGCATTATATGGCAGCATTTTCAACACAGATGACTGATGACTATGGAATTATCAGCTGCGTCACCAAAACTCACCCGACAAAAAGGAAGAGGCTGTGCAGGTACATACATGCAACTAGCACTCCTACCAAGTCTGTTTAACGCCATTTGGAATGTCACCCGACACAAATTGCCCTGCCCCCCACTGTCCTGCTGACATTTATACCAGCATCACCGCCACCACCATCACCACCACCATCATTGGATCGGCATACAAATTACTCATACCTAAAGATGGATTTCCTAACTTGACCACTACCATCATTGCCACCATCATCAGATCGGCATATACTACTCTTACCTAAAGACGAATCCTCCTAATCTGACGCAACCTAGTTCAGCACGTTGCCCTTGCTGCCAAAACCCACTCCACCATCAGCTGCAGCATTCCTTTTACAAACCCTCTAGCCATCCTTGAGGGGCATTTGCTCACCTCTGACGTTCTCCCTCTTGCTGCCACCCTGCTGCAGATCAAGCCTGGCAGCACCTGCAAAGGAAGAGCATGCGTCCACACATAGTGAAGGACCTGCAGCACGACTTTTGTAGCACTGCAAGGCCGCCAGCAACACTTTGATTTTGCATAGAGTCGAAGGAGGTCTGTTGTAACCCCCACGTCAAAACCTTTATAGGAGCATTAGCAACGATTTTTTGTTTTGCACAGAGTCAATGAGGTCTATTTTATCCCGTCACATCAAAATCTTTACAGGAGCACCAGCGATACTACTTCGTTGTTTACATGTACGCACACACACGTACGAGCACGCACACACACGCACGTACACACACGCACGTACACACACGCACGCACACATGCGCACGCACCCACATGTACGCGCGCACACACACATACCCGCACACACACACACACACACACACGTACGCGCACGCACGCACGTAAGCTCACACACGTACGCACGCACACACACACACGTACAAGTGCACAACGCAGGCACACACGTACGTACACAACCGTATACACACGCACACTTATACAACGCACGCACACACATATGCGCACGCACAAACACACATGTGCACGCACACACACGCACGTACGCGCACGCACGCACACATGCGCGTGCAGCTCGAAGAGCTAAAGGCCCTCGCATAGGTGGCATTGGGGTTTATAAACTGGTTTTTCAAACCTCGCGTACGTTAGACAGTCCAAGATGTCTGTCTTTACCCCCACGTCAAAACCCTAGAAGGTGCATGGTGCAAACCACTTCACTCACTCCCACAGGCAATTTCGACAAAAGGTGTAACAGGCCAACTTTGTGGTCTCGTCAACATTAGCAAACAAAGCCAACATACACTTGATTCTTGATTGCATGGCCCATACCCTTAACAGGAACCATCCAGCCCAGTCTGTGTTAGAAAAAAATAATACAAACTGACTGGCCGTTATCTTTGTTCATTTCATATCACAACCATCACAGGCCCTTTCTTTCTTCACACTTATCCTCACATGCAAACACCCTCCTCAGCTGCCCTTCATTTCAGAGTGGTCTGTGTACCTCATTCTTGCACCCTGTATACACACACGCTAACACGCACATACAAGCTAACCCACACCCACACCTACCCACTCATTCATTCACACATCAGACAACACACCACGGTGAACAAGGACCCTCACCTCCAACCCTTTCCCCGGCTGGCCCTCTCTCGAGGTCGGTCTGTGCATCTGCCTGGTCCTGGTGCCGGCCTAATCTTCTCCCATGTGCGGGCGACCCTTCTACCGCACCACCCAGGTGCTGAGGCAGAAGCTCTTGCACGGTGCTAGGCCTGCAAGGAGCAGGGACAAGCAAGCCGACATTTCTTCGTGAAACATCCTGATGAGCTGTGAATCTGCGGTCATCCTGCAAGGACCAAGGTGCGATTCCGAAAGATGATGCACGAATCATAGCAACTTTTGAAACATTTGGGGCGTGCTACACAGTACGCAGTTTTGGGCGTGCGTGCTACACAGTACGCAGTTTCCTTAAAACACAGGGGAATGCCTACAAACAGGGGTCGATCAGCTGACAGGAATGTTCTGTACGATCAAAACATTTGGCACAGGCAGTGCACCCCATGCCTTCTAACACTTAAAGTGCAGTTGTATGTTGTATGGGCAGAGTACGTGGAGGTGGGGAGTGAGGGGATATGAGAAAGAAATATAAAGAAAGAGATAAACAGGTATATATGTAGGAAATAATTTATGTAGAGATTAAATTATGTATATAGAGGGTACATACATAGAGGGATGATGAGAAATTAGCTAAAGAGATACACACATATATAGAGAGTATAGTATATACATAGAGGGATAGAGAGTACCAGTTTCAAAACTACACTTTAAACTTAGCTTGAATGTGCAAATTTACCTCCATTTGGGATTTACTGTAAGATATTTTCTGCTGTCATTGCAAGTCACTGAAACATGCAAAAAGGAAACAGCATAGCATGTACATCAGTCCTACTATTTATGGTACACAATCTGCACAAGCACTAGCCTTCCTTCCCACCCATACCCACACTCATACACTCATCATTATGAATTCTCTGCCTGTGCCTGCAAAAGGACCTGGCCTACGTGTCTGGGACCCACAAACACATACACACCGCTTTGACAGGATCTCGCCCACAGCGCTATAGCGGTGGTGTGTTGGCCTGTCGCCCATGTTGCTTGACTGGTGGGAGCTGAGTCCGTGAGCATTGCTTTGGCGACGGGAACGAAGGCCCTGCTGCTGGTGGCTGTGACGCTGAGATAGAACACCTGTGTGCACAGATGCACAGATGCACACACAAACACACGTACGTGCGTAAAGGTACATGCACGCGCGGGTGTGTGTGTGTGTGTGGTGGCTGTGACGCTGAGATAGCACACCTGTGTCTATGAGATAGCACACCTGTGCGGTGCAGAGCGTGCGATTGTGTGGGCACCATGATAATGCATGAGCAAGCACACACACAAAGAGCACAGATTGGCAACCTTCGATCAGCTTTTTGGAGCCGCAACCTGGGGCTGTCTGCTGCACACTGCCCCTTCCCGCATGAAACCTCCTGCAGAACCTTAATAACTTTGCAGGCTGGCTCAGCATGACACCTGACACAATACGTGCAACACGGCTAGAGCATACCACATGACATGGCTAGCATAGCAGAACACACAACACATGACATAGGCTAGCATAGCATAGGCCACATAACACAACTATACTGCAGGCTAGCATAGAACACATTTAAGCTAGGCAATCTGACAAACGCCCGCACATGACAAATTGACAAATTGACAATTATCTCATTCCCTACTAGACGCACTACTAGACGCACTACTTGATGCACTTCTACTGATGCACTCTGATGATGCACTACTGATGATGCACTACTACTCGACGCACAACTAGACGCACTACTTGATGCACTTCCCTACTAGACGCACTACTTGATGCATTTAGGTTGTAAAACTTTGGATGGATCTTGTTGTAAGGTTGTACAGGCAACACACATGTGTACAAACTCACAGACAAACATAATTCAGGGTTTCAGGTTTTGGGTCAGGTTCCATGCTGCATGCCAGACTTTGCCTTCCTGTGCACATATGGCCCCTGGCTGCACCCTGAAGGGAAAGAAAACCAGACTTTGTCTTTCTGTGCACTTATGGCCTGCTGCACCCCCCCTACCTGCAGGGGCTGGCACTCTGTCTGCAGCCCCAGATCTGATGGCAGAGCCAGGTGCTTGCCGTAAGTGCGCCTCCTGTGTGAAGCAACATCATAGGGACGTGATGTCAGGGTATACTCTATCCCTCTCTCTCTCTCTCTCTCTCTCTCTCTCTCTCTCTCTCTCGCTCCTTCCCTCACGCACACATACACACATCAGACATTGACCATGCTAACCATCCTACTACTTACCCACCCAACCACCCAAGTACCCACCCACCCACCCACCCACCCAACCAACCACCCACCCAAGTACCCACCAAGTACCCACCCAAGTACTCACCAACCAACCACCCAAGTACCAACCACCCAAGTACCCACCAAGTACCCACCCAACCACCCACCCAAGTACCCACCCAACCACCCAACCACCCAAGTATAGGACGCAAGCACAGGCCTTGCTTGCCTTCTGGTTTGTATTGCATTGGCACAGACTTTGCTTTATAGTAACTTGGGGCATCAAAGTAACAGGTCATTCTAATTCCTATTGACATGACTGGAGGAGCCGAGAATTAAAACGTAAGCCTTTCCCCTTATACGCACGCCTGAGCCCTCCTGCTGCTTCTATCACACTGCACTAGCATGCTACGCTACGCTACGCGTATGAATTTTGATGCCATCATACCAAACCTTAAACCGCTGCACTCATCTTGCTGCACACACCTCTACCACAAAACAGCTCTACAAACTCAGTGCAGCGTTCCAATTCCAATCCATGCTCTCTCAACAGTTTTAGTTTCTAAGCGTCTGCCTCAAGATCAAGCCACTTACTACCTATGCGGCTCCCTGTCCTTAATCATTGTGGGGAGTTAATTTTTACTGTTTATACAGTTTCCTTTCTATTCCCTTACCTTGAGTGCCTCTGCAGGTGTGAGCAGCTGACTTCCTATATATGTCCTGCGTCTGTCCTGCACTCTGGCCTGTGAGCACATAAGAATTAACACAACATGGCTTTAATCCTGCTGACTGCTCCCCTGCAAAGGTCTCGGCGCTTGGTGTTGTGGCACTCTGGCCTGTGAGCACATAATAATTAACACAACATGGCTTCAATCCTGCTGACTGCTTCCCTGCAAACGTCTCGTGCTTGTTGGCCTGCATTGACTTGCAAGCTTGTTACAAGCCAACAACCAACGCAATAGTCTGTTTTTGTTACTGGGCTCCTAATGAAGGATCTCTTGTTGCTGGGCCCCCTTGTGAAAAACCTACGAGAAGGAAACTGTCACGAACCACATTAAATAAAACATATTTTACTGTCTGATTCTACTATCTAGACCACTTCAACAACTTCCTAAATTTCTTATTTGTATTCGTCTATTTCATTGATACAATACGTCAGTGCCGCAATTATCCCCATGATTGATACTTTCCTACTACAAGTTTTAACTGTGAATTCGCGCGTGACCAGAAACCTGATTCTCCCCATCTGGTGATCGCAGAGGTTTCGCCGTGATTTGCACCGCAAATGCACTTATTCCCTTCATTTGTGCATAATATGCATCAGGCAATACAACATAAACACAGATGCACTTACTGCAGGGACCTGCAGATGACTAACTCCATGCAATGATCTGAAAAATGAATGCCCCACCTGCAAGTGCACAATCGCCACCTACCTACCCAAAATGCAAGCAAAGCCCGTAGGAAGCACTTTCCAAGTATTACTACTACTACTATTGAGCACTTTATATAGCAAGCACTGAGCATTTTGTATGACAAGCGCTGAGCACTTCCGAACATAAGAAATGCGCACTTTCTTTTTTGTATATCATGCACTGCGCATTTCCAAAGCCAAGCACTGAGCACCCTCCAATAACAAGTACTGAGCATTTCATATGACATGCACAGAGCAATTTCAAAGCCAAGCACTGATATCTTTCTTTAAGGAGCAATGAGCACTTCCTACAATCCAGAGAGTCACTATGGGGTGTGCGCATTGTTTAGCAAAAGATTATGGATTGAGAGCCACAGTGGCCAATACTCAGCACTAAAAAACACCTCTCAAACACAGCTCTACCCACCGCGGCGGAGGCCACTGCCTCTGCTGCTGCATCTGAGCTGAGCTGGCTTCTGCTATCGTGCAGCAAGCTCTGCTGCCCTGCACGTGTGAGTGTGTGTAGCATGTATGAGGTTTGGCGTGCATGTGTGTGCGGTTCAGTGAGGATTAGTGTGCATGTCTGTATGATTGAACACACTCTCCTAATCACCCGTCTGATATCCCCAACATAACGCCCAGTTAGACAACACGGCCGTTCTGAAGTGGGTACTGCCTGCCTATACTAGCAAGATGATGAGTTGAAATGATCATTTTACGTGAGGTCACATACACAGGTGAGAGAGGTCACGTAAATACTTCCTACACAAATGCACTTAACATTTCTGACTCATATTCATGCCCGTAGGATCTGAGTAACACACAGTTGTGCTTACACTCTCCCCTCAACTCTCTTTCTCTCTCTCTCTCTCTCTCTCTCTCTCTCTCTCTCTCTCTCTCTCTCTCGCGCTCTCGCTC
>Ga0307942_1000764_pt1 | contig 23778 bp, 14 predicted proteins | sample OrgLakmetagen175_FD_201846 | JGI IMG/M metagenome (GOLD analysis project Ga0307942, IMG submission 201846) | Saline water microbial communities from Organic Lake, Antarctica - #175 | ecosystem: Environmental > Aquatic > Non-marine Saline and Alkaline > Saline | place: Antarctica: Organic Lake... | reverse complement strand
GCCTCCCCCGCCCCTGGCGGGACGGGTCCGCCGGCGTCCCCCGCCCCTGGCGGGGGAGACCGTCCGCCGGTACCGGCGGGTCCCGTCCCGCCAGGGGCGGGGGACGCCACCCTCACGGGTCCGACTCTACGAGCGAACCTACCCCCCCTTATATATATAGGGGGGGAGCGACGATCCCCTATATATATAAGGGGATCGTCGCTCCCCCCCTTCGGGGGGGTAGGTTCGCTCGTAGAGCTCCGTCGGATTTTTGCGGACGCAAAAATCCTAGCGTCGGATTTTTGCGTCCGCAAAAATCCTAGCGCTTATTACGCTTTAGCGTAATAAGCGACCTTATTACGCTTTAGCGTAATAAGCGACCTCGACCCCCCTACGGGGGGAGAGCGGACCTAAAAACTCGAATATTTTCTACCCCGAAGGGGGGGAAAAATTCGACTTTTATTCGATTAAGTCCCCCCGCGGATATAAGGTGGGACGTAATCGACGATGTTTTCTTATATATAGGAAAACATCGTCAATGTATTCGACTATTTCGAGTAGTATTTTACAGGTTGGACTTAAAACCAAAGTAGATAGGTAGCATACAACCTAAATTAGGTTGTGTTAAAGTGCGTTACGTAGTTGTTTAGATTAATGGTTTGGTACGCGATCCGGATCTTTAGGTACGTTTTCGTTTGGTACGAGTCCCCCCCCTTAAATATGGGGGGGGGGAGGTAACCTATAAATGGTTCTCTGTCGGTGCATGTCCCTTCGGGGCTTATCCGCTTGTTATAGGTTGATTCTCCCTCGGACTTTTTCCCGTCCTTCCTTTCGACTCCTTTTAAGCGTTCCTGATACACCCGTCCCTGTCCCCCTCACGGGCGGGGAGGAGAACGTGCCTGTGCTACCAGGTGTAGGCCGCCCGTGAGGGAGGCTGAAACCCACAAGCGGGGAGTAGACGGGGCCATAGTAGTATAGTAGTATGTGTAGAACCGCCTATGGTCCCTAGGGCCAGAGAGAAAACCTTCGGGTTTAAGGACTATTATTGGGCTCCCCCCACGGGTAAATGAGTGGGACACTTATCCGCTTAGGCTCCTTTGCGGTCTTTTTAGCGGCTGTTAGGTTATGGTATCAGGCCGGCTGCTTAATGGAGCCGGTCGAAGATTTTTATTTATGGCCCCGGGCTAGTTACGTAGTCTCTCTGTATATAGCATCAGCTAGATGAAAAACGTGTAACTTCCTTTCGTCTCCTGTTCCGCAGACCGGGTTCTCCTGGATCTATAATCAGGTGGTTTTGAGCTCCAAGCTATTTGCTTATGGCGATGGTCAGGGTAAGATGGTCGTCCTGTCAGGGTATCGCGGTCAAAGAAATAGCCGCCAGGGGATGTTACCTCTTCCTAGTATGCTATTTCCTGAATAGGGCGTTCCTTGGAGGTTGGGCAAACCTGGATCCACGCATCCTCCTCGGAGGAGGCAACCCGTGAGGGAGGCGACGGAGCCCCGTCCCGCCAGGGGCGGGGGACGCGCCTCCCCCGTCCCGCCAGGGGCGGGGGACGCGCCTCCCCCGCCCCTGGCGGGACGGGGTTGTAATCTTCAATTATGAATTAATTGGGTGATATGCCCGGTGCCCCCATATATATGGGGGCCCGGATAGAAACAATGAGGACTCTTGGCATGATGTTTCTTGGAAACATGTGGTGCGGCACGTCGTTGTTTTGAGTAGTGGTTTGGTCCGCGTTCTTGGTCGGTAGAAGGGTTCGAGTCCTCTTGGAGCTGTTCTCAGGGCGGGGTTTGTCCCTCTGGGTTCTCTGACTCTCTTCTTTTTCGCCCGGTTCGCGTCCCTGATTCACCCGTTCCTGTCCCCCTCACGGGCGGGGAGGAGAACGTGCCTGTGCTCCCAGGTTAAGGCCTCCCGTGAGGGAGGCTGTAACCCACAAGCGGGGAGTAGACGAGGCCATGCGGAGTAATTGTCCCACCGCCCCATATATATGGGTCGCTAGGGCAAGAAAGAAATCCTTCGGGTTTGAGGACTATTATTGGGCTCCCCTCACGGGTAACGGCCCCGTGAGGGGGGCCCCCTCACGGGTAACGGCCCCGTGAGGGGAGCCCCCTCACGGGTCCACCGCTTAGGTCTTCTTTGAAGTGTCCGTTTTGCGGATATGAGGGTATGGGATCAGACTAGCAGCTGAGTGGTGCTGATTGAAGGTATTATTTAGTGTCCCCGGGCCGGTTACGTAGTCTATCTATCTTTCGCATCTATTCAATGCAAAACGTGTAACTTCCTTTCGTCTCCTGAACCTCAGACCTGGTTCTCCTGGATATAGACTCAGGTGGTTTGGAGCATCAAGCTTCTTGCTCATGGCGAATGTGAAGGTAAGATGGTTGTCCTGTCAGGATCTCGTGGTGAAACAAATAGCCACCAGAGTACTGCCCCTTATTCCGCAATGGTGCGCCTTGAATCGGACGTATTATAGGACTTTGGGTAAATCTGGATCCGCGCATCCTTTCGAGGAGGCAACCCGTCCCGCCAGGGGCGGGGGAGCCCCGTCCCGCCAGGGGCGGGGGACGCGCCTCCCCCGCCCCTGGCGGGACGGGGTCGTAATTTTCATCTATTAATTCATTGGTTGATATGCCCGCGGCCCCCATTTATATGGGGGCCGCGGATAGAAACAATGAGGACTCTTGGCACGATGTTTCCTGGAAACACGCGCACAAGGAAGTCCAATCTTTCTCGAATAAATTGAATATTCAATTTATTCGAGAAACTCGTACTCGCTAATAGACTCGGAGCGCTTGTTTCGCAGACTTCGAACCCCCTTTCTCAAAACTCGAATATTTTCCCCCCGCGGATATAAGGGGGGGAAAACTTCGACTTTGTTTCGGACAAAAAGACCTCTTGGAGGGTTTATAAGTATTTCGCGATGGAACGTAATCCTCGACCCGTGAGGGGGGCTACTTTTCTCGAATAAAATTATATATAATTTTATTCGAGTACGAGCGAACTAGCCTCGCTAGTCGCTCCCCCCCTTCGGGGGGGTAGGTTCGCTCGTAGAGTCGGAATTGGGTCGGATTTGGCCTCCCCCGCCCCTGGCGGGACGGGGGCCAAATCCGCCGGCGTAATTGGCGCACGCCAATTACGACGCCCCGTGAGGGACGCCAATTCCGAGCGCGTAATTTGCGTACGCAAATTACGCGTCCTCCGTCGGATTTTTGCGGACGCAAAAATCCTAGTGTCGGATTTTTGCGTTCGCAAAAATCCGAGCGCTTATTACGCTTTAGCGTAATAAGCGACCTTATTACGCTAAAGCGTAATAAGCGACCCCCTCACGGGGACCCCCCTACGGGGGGAGAGCGGACCTAAAAACTCGAATATTTTCTCCCCCGAAGTGGGAAAAAAATTCGACTTTTACAAGTGGACCCCCGATTACGGGAATTCCTATGCTTAGGGCGTTTTGGTTTTGGCGCAAAAAGATTCCTGGTGGTAAAGTCATTGATTACTAACCAGTGAAGCTTGATCAGGTCCCTGTTATTCCAGATTCCAGATTCCAGACAGTATTTTCACGATCGACAACTTTCGTTGTTGTCTCGTGGTTATGCAGACCTTACTAGGAAGCTGGATATTCATCTTGCTGCAAAGCAAGATTGGGTCTGTCCGGTGTGCAATCTATCCTTCGGGTTCAACCAGGGCGAACCAATCCACAAACACCTTATTGTGGAACGTCGTCTTGGTGGTAAGGATTGGCCATCAAATTTGGTTCTTGTTCCTGTATGATAGGCCTTGTCATATGAAAGTTCATTATGACAAGGACCAGCGTTTTTGGCAGCTGAGGTTGCTAACCGTTAAGTGGCGCGCGGGGTCCCCCTCACGGGTCCCTCGGTGCTAGATAAACTACCCATAGACCTCGATGCCGGTGAAATCTATGGCTAGTGGGTTAGACCTTCGGAGGATTAGAAATGAATATTAAAAGGTATCGTAAGTCGAGCGCGAATAAACTAAGGGACTCACGCTCTCCTATGTCTCTTCTACGTGGGAATTCCAAGGGTCTTTCTATAGGGGAATTCTCTTTAGGGTATTTAAACGCCTTCAAAGTCCAAGTTTTCCATTTTTATCTGAGAAATTGAAACTCTTTATCGAATAAATTTCTATTGACGATGTTTTATAGGACCCCCTCACGGGTCTCCTGCCCCCCTCACGGGCCCCCGTAGCGGGGTCCCCGTGAGGGGGTCGCTTACCCGTGAGGGACGCGCCGCCCCAGCGTCCCTCACGGGTAAGGTCGCTTATTACGCGTCCCCCGCCCCTGGCGGGACGGGTTTGCGTCCCTCCCCCCGTAGGGGGGGGGGGCAAACCCGTTAGGGACGCGCTCGTAATTGGCGTATGCAGCGTCCCTCACGGGTTGCCTGCACGACCCTATTTATATATTTATATAGGGTCGTGCAGGACAACCCGTGAGGGACGCTGGTACTCGCGACGATCCCCTTAGGGCCCGTGAGGGCGGCGCTCCCCTTAGGGCCCGTGAGGGCCCTAAGGGGATCGTCGCGAGTACACGAAAACATCGTCGATCCCTCCCCCCCGCGGATATAAGGGGGGGAAAAATTCCTTTATAAAGGAATTTTGTTACGGTATATAAATTTATTCGAGAAACTCGAAGATTTTCCCCCCGCGGATATCCTGTTATAAGGGGGGGAAAACTTCGACTTTAGGTCCGCTTCCATATATATGGGACCCGTTAGGGGGACCTACTAAACTGAAACAGCTTTCTACTCTTGCGGTAACTCGCTTCAATGAGCGTGTTGCACAAAGTTAATCCCAGGGTCCTGCTCCTGGTACAGCTTCACAAGAAGCTCCTGCTAAACCGTCCTCTCCGCAGTCTCCGGTACCCGCGCCCCCTGTCGCTGGCCCCGGACCTCAAGAGGTGGTTACGCAAAAAGAGAAACGTCCACCCCCCCCGTAGGGGGGAGGGAGGCCGTCCTCGCTCTTCGAGCGCAGAAGCGGAAATGGTGGATACTAAAACCGTTCTGGCAAATGCTGGTGTCGGTGCCAAAAAGAAACGTACAAAAGGAGTGGTGTCGTCCGCTCTTCGAGGCGAATCCGCAGATGGGTATTCCCCCTCTGTGGAGTCTCCTCCCGCAGAAGGTACGTCTTCTTCGGCTTTAGCTCTTCCTTCCTCGTTGGATCCTTCTCTTCCTTCTCTTCCTTCTCTTCCTTCTCTTCCTTCTCTTCCTTCTCTTCCTTCTCTTCCTTCTCTTCCTTCTCTTCCTTCTGTGACTTCTCTTCCTTCTCTTCCTTCTCTTCCTTCTGTGACTTCTCTTCCTTCTGTGACTTCTCGCGACTCATCGGTTTCAGAAGATCAAAATAAGGTTAACTCAGAGTCCGCAGGGTCTGTTCTTCACAGTTCCCCGTCCGGTTCTGAATCCTCTGTTGCCGAAGCCCAAGTTGAATTGGGGGATGGCAAGATGGAGGTACCTTATGACGCGACGTCCGCTGGGGTGCAACCCTGCTGATGAAAACTCGTAGGAAGCGTTATCGTCCTCGTGTATCGCGACGTCTGTTATTGCTTAGCGTCCTTTAGGGCTCTGGGTCTTTTCTCGAAGAAAATTATATATAATTTTCTTCGATAAAGTTACGGAGAAAAACTCGCGAAGAAATTTCGTACTCGCGAACCTAGCCTCGCGAATAGCGGGGCTATTCGCTCGGACGGACGCAAAAATCCGAGTGTCGGATTTTTGCGTCCCTCACGGGGCAAAAATCCGAGTGTCGGATTTTTGCGTCCCTCACGGGGCAAAAATCCGAGCGCTTACCCGTGAGGGACGCGCCGCCCCAGCGTCCCTCACGGGTAAGCGACCCCCTCACGGGGACCCCCCTACGGGGGGAGAGCGGACCTACAGAAATTTATTCGCGAGTTTTTGTTGACAGTTTCAGGTTTTCACAGTACCTGAATCGGTCTAGTCTTATAATTTCTATTGTTGATTGATCGTCCTGTTAGCGCGTTAGTGTGAGCCTTATGCGCTGTGAAGTGCTTGTACGGTTATAATGGGAGGAGGATCCCGTAAGGAGACACCCTAACCACCATTGTATTTTACTTTTCTACAAGTAATATGTTGAAGTAGATTATAGTCGAACTTTGCCCCATATAATTGTTAAAATAAAGATTAATAATAGAATTTAAGCGTTAGCTTATTATTAATATTACTCTACAATACTACACGTTTTTTTTGCACTAATTTTTTTTTTTTTTTTTTTTTTTATGTAACACGCTTTGAATTCTTAATTTGTTAAAAAATTCTATTAATAAAGAGCTATCTTGTAAGTTAACCCATATAAGTTCTTGTCAATTAAGCCTTAAAGGTTTTGCCAAAACTTTAGTAACAATTACAACCAAAAAAATTGATAAAGGTTGGGCTTTGTTATATACAACTTAGCAGCGTCCCCCGCCCCTGGCGGGACGGGTCGTTCAGAACGCGTGCGTGCTAAAAGAATAATAATCAAAACCCAACCTATTTTAAATAGTTATTGTTTAGTGAGATACAATTAACCATTGAAATTTTCAATTCTAATATTAAAATCAGTCATAAAAAATTTTTGGATAAAAGCATTATCTTAATATCTTATTAAAATTAAACTTGAAGCGTTTCAGCTTTAGCTAAAACATCATTCATATTACCAACTAAATAGAATGCTGCTTCAGGTAAAGAATCTAATTCTCCACTTAGAATACGATTAAAATCATCAATAGATTCTGATAGTGTTACATACTTACCCGGTGCACCCGTAAAAACTTCCGCGACAAAGAATGGCTGACTTAAGAATCGTTCAATACGACGCGCACGGGCTACTGTTAATCTATCATCTTCACTTAATTCGTCTAGTCCAAGAATAGCGATAATATCTTGTAGTTCTTTATAACGTTGTAACGTTTCTTTTACGTTACCAGCCGCTGAATAATGTTTTTCACCCACAATCCATGGTTGTAACATTGTTGACGTTGAATCTAAAGGATCTACCGCTGGATAAATACCTTTTGATGCTAAGTTTCTTGAAAGTACAGTACAAGCATCTAAGTGAGTAAAAGTAGTAGCACTAGCAGGATCTGTTAAATCATCTGCTGGTACATAAACAGCTTGGATACTAGTAATACTACCGTCTTTTGTACTAGTAATACGTTCTTGTAACGTACCCATTTCTGTAGCAAGAGTAGGTTGGTAACCTACAGCTGAGGGCATACGCCCTAATAAAGCCGAAACTTCAGCACCTGCTTGTACGAAACGGAAAATATTATCAATGAAGAATAAAACGTCTTGTTTGTTCACATCACGGAAATATTCAGCCATTGTTAAAGCTGTTAAGGCTACACGCATACGTGCACCAGGTGGTTCATTGTTAAACTAAGGAGGGACATTTAGGACCCCCTCGTCTTCCGATCTGGGCGTGAGAGTTTCCAGCTCACCCAGCTCTTGCAAAAGGTTTGGAAGGCTCAGGCTAAGGTGTTGCCCTATCCTGTTTTGTTTTGATGACATGGCATTGACGATGTAGTAATTGTAGATTCAAGTATTGATCTAACCCGCCTTTAAACTTCGGTGTAATGTGATCCACTTCCATAATATCGCCTTGTAAAAAGCCTTTCTTACAGATAGTACACTTACCTCGTTGCTTTAAAAGAAGGTTTTTTACTCTTGTCGACAAGATACTATATTTTGGGGTTCTAAGCGACCAGTATACTTCATTTCCGTCGTATACTGAAGTATCCCCTTTTATTTTCACATACTTTTTACTACTAACCCAAGATAATTTCGGGAGATAGATGGTTGACTTATTATCGCCAGCCAACTTTTTCGATCCAACTAGGATCCAGTTCGCCTCATGCGATTGACCTTGGAATGGATACGTATTTCCACTAGGGAAGTACTTTTCCTTAACCTTTTTTCGACCTTGACGAACAGCACGTCGGAACACCCAAGCACGAATCTGCTGATAGATAATATTATCCACCTTCGAGAACACTTCCTTGCATTCGCAATATTGGAAGTAGTTAGCCCAGCCTAATAGAACAGGTCGAATTTTACCAATGAGATGGTATGCACTAACCGCTTTATTTTTCTGGATGATGGACTTTACTTTTGGAATGGTTCTAGAGATATTCTCGCTGCTTGGAGTGATCTTTACGCGAAATTTACCCGTAGCCCTATTTTTTACTAATGCGATTTGGAACCCAAGAAATTTGAATGTCTGGCTTGCCTTCTTTAAAGAAGACTTTTCTTCAGAGATGGATAAACCCATTCCCTTTAGCCAAATCTTGGTTTCTTGAATCGCCATTTGCATGATCTCCCTATTCCTGTGGATGATAACGAAGTCGTCCGCATATCTTATTATACCTAGAGCCGCGCGTTTTGCACGACTTCCTCTAGATGCCCCCGTGTGTGGTTTAGGCATATTTCTTTTTGAGACAAACTCAGATAAATGATCTTCTAACCCGTGTAATGCAATATTTGCTAGCAGTGGCGAGATAACTCCACCTTGGGGTGTTCCTATTGTTGAAGACTCCGACATGCCTGGTGTTGACGCGAATTCATCAAAAATACCCGCCTTCAACCAAGCGGCAACCTGAGCCCTCATTAACGGGAATGTATCTAATTTCCCAAGGAGTGCTTCGTGATCGATTAGATCGAAACATTTACGGATATCTGCGTCAAATACGTACTTGTCTTCGTTGAAGCGCAAGTTCAGAAATATCGCTTCGATGGCATCGTGCGCCCTGCGACCGGGTCTAAAACCATATGAGTTTGGCTCGAATTTTGCCTCCCATTGGGGCTCCAAAGCTAATTTGCATAGTGCCTGTTTTGCTCTGTCTCTAATGGTTGGTATACCAAGGGGACGCTTCTCAGTCTTCCCAGGTTTTGGTCTACCAATTCGCTTTACTAGGTTAGCTTTACCATTCAGGGATAGAGATTTAGCTAAATCCAATTTCTGTTCCCCTGATGTTGTTGTAAAGCCATCAATACCGGGCGTATTCTTACCTTTGTTAAGCGTAGTTACGGATTGTACCGCAACAAGCTTCGCATGCGGGTTTCTTAATAGCATTTTTTGCATGAATATCATCTTACCCCTGTCACTAAACCGACTCGCCTTGTAGATTCTCTTCTGAATTCTACGGACTCTATTATGTGAATCGCTCCACACAATTTTATCCCACGCTAAATCCCCAAAATAATTGTGTGATTTGCTCATAATGGTATCATAGAGAGAACCTACGCCTTTGCGCTCCTCATGTCTGCATATCCCCCCCACCAGAGCAGGAGGGCTTTGGCTTTTTGAGGAATTCCTACATCGTTAAAGCATGCGGCTAGCTACCTACCCGTGAGGGAGCTCTAACGACTTTAAAACGTTCCGTAATTGATTTATCGCGTTTTACTTAGGCTTACCCAATACTCCTACCGCTTGTTATGCACTATCCGGTCGTGTGAGCCAAACGAAACCCCCACGTAAGCGGCGTACTAGCTTAGCTAATACGGACAACTCCTCCACAAAGGTGAAGTTCTATGTTCGAAGCTAGAAGCTTAAAGAATAATCCATTATGTATAAAACTACTACAAACCTTTGCTAAACTTTCACAACTTGCTAGGTTGCTTATCAAGGTTTCTAGGCAGGCCACCGGCGGCCTGGAGGGAATCGAACCCCCAATCAACTCCAGTTGTCAGCGCAGGCATAGACCCAGTCTATGCTTACACTGCGCCCCCTTCCCACCAAAGGTGGTTAGGGGCAACGTCTCGCACCATTTGACCATACACTAAAGCTACTTTAGATTCTGGTAAGTTTTTTTCTTGTATAACACCTGATTCTTTCATTTCACCATAAAGGTCATTACCTTCACGTGTTCTTTCACCTACACCTGCGAAAACTGAAACACCACCATGTGCTTTCGCAATGTTGTTAATAAGTTCCATAATTAGTACTGTTTTTCCTACACCAGCACCACCAAATAAACCAATTTTACCGCCACGACGGTAAGGTGCTAAAAGGTCAACTACTTTAATACCTGTTTCAAAAATAGATAAACGAGTATCTAAATCTACGAAAGTCGGTGCCTGACGGTGAATAGGGTTTGATTGACCTGCATTAACAGGACCTAATTCGTCAACGGGTTCACCTAATACGTTAAAAATACGGCCTAAAGTATCTGCACCAACAGGTACAGTTAATGGTTTTTGCGTATCAAGAACTTCCATACCACGCATTAAACCTTCTGTAGGTAACATTGATACTGCACGAACAGCATTATCACCTAATAATTGTTGTACTTCAACAGTTACAGCAATTTCGATACCTGCTGCGTTTTTGCTTTTAATAGTTAAAGCGTTATAAATATTAGGTACTTGACCTTTAGCAAAAACGATATCAAGTACGGGTCCAATTACCTGTATTACACGTCCTTTATTTTCTGTTGAACTTGTCATAATTTTATTATTTTTATAATTTTTTGATTTAATACTTATTTTCAATTTATTGTAATGATATGTTTTTTAACAAAATGACTTAAAAAAATCAAAATCTAACGCTTATTTATACAAATTATATAATAATAGTTTAATTTTTGCATATTAAATAGAAAAAAAAAAAAAATTATTACGACCCCCCCCCGCAGGGGGGAGGGGGACAATAAACATTTTTTTAGTATGCTCTGATATATTACAATAGCAATACAAATATCTAATATAATGAACTTTTCTTTTTATAGTAAGCGGCCCCCGTGAGGGGCTCCTATATATACATAAGGGGCCCGGCCGGGCCCCTTATGTATATATAGGAGCACTTAAATTTCTTACAAAAGCGTTTTTTTAATCAGACTTTTATCGAAGAAAATTCTATAGAATTTTCGTTAGGTCCGCTCTCCTGCCCATATCCCTCCCCCCGTAGGGGGGTCGAGGTCGCTTACCCGTGAGGGACGCGCCGCCCCAGCGTCCCCCGCCCCTGGCGGGACGGGTAAGCGCTCGGATTTTTGTAGGTCCGCTCTCCCCCCTACGGGGGGAGAGCGAACCTACAAAAATCCGACGGAGGACGCGTCCCTCACGGGGCAAACCCGTGAGGGACGCAAACCCGTCCCGCCAGGGGCGGGGGACGCGCTCGGAATTGGGTCGGACCCGTCCCGCCAGGGGCGGGGGAGGCCTCCCCCGCCCCTGGCGGGACGGGGGCCTCCCCCGCCCCTGGCGGGACGGGTCCGCCGGCGTCCCGCACGGGGTGGCGCCCCTCACGGGGCCAACCCGTCCCGCCAGGGGCGGGGGATACCGTCCGCCGGTACCGGCGGGTCCCGTCCCGCCAGGGGCGGGGGACGCCACCCTCACGGGTCCGACTCTACGAGCGGACCTAAAGAAAATTCTATAGAATTTTCTTCGAGAAAAGAATTGAATCTATAAAGTCTCAAGTGGTGGAGGTTAGAAAGCCAGGAGGAAAGTACCTCATTACTTTGATACTTTATAGATCTATAATTAAACCAAAAATTAAATTTGTAATTAGAATTCATTTTAAAAAATTTTAAATTAAAGAATTTAACGTTTTGATTTTTTATCATTTTTGACATGACCGCGATAAGTTCTTGTTAAGGCAAACTCCCCCAGTTTGTGCCCTACCATCTGATCTGTCACAAAAACAGGTATATGTTCTTTCCCATTATGACATCCTATAGTATGCCCAATCATAGGTGGTATAATAACTGATGAACGAGACCAAGTTTTGATCACAATTTTTTTACCCATGCTATTTAATTTTTCTACTTTTTTTAATAAATGTCCTGCTACAAATGGACCTTTAGTAATTGAACGTGGCATAATCATTATTATAATAGATAGAAAGGTTTCGTATAAACAAGATTTTTATCATTTTTTCTCTAATAAAAGTATATAGAATTTGATATCCCCCTATATATATATATAAGGGGGATATCGAAGATATTTAAAACTCGTACTCGCGAATAGACTCGGAGCGCCCCTCACGGGGTCCTGTCCCGAAGGGACCCGTGAGGGTCGCGCCTGACGCGACCCTCACGGGTCCCTTCGAGTGCGAGCGAACGATCCCCTTATATATATAGGGGATCGTCGCTCCCCCCCTTATATATATAGGGGGGGGTAGGTTCGCTCCCCCCTTTGGGGGGAGTCGGTATTGGGTCGGACCCGTCCCGCCAGGGGCGGGGGAGGCCCCCGTCCCGCCAGGGGCGGGGGAGGCCCCCGTCCCGCCAGGGGCGGGGGAGGCCAAATCCGCCGGCGTCCCCCGCCAGGGGCGGGGGAGACGCCCCGTGAGGGACGCCAATTACGACTCTCCGAGCGAACCTAGCCTCGCGAATAGCGGGGCTATTCGCTCGGACGGACGCAAAAATCCGACGGAGGACGCGTCCCCCGCCCCTGGCGGGACGGGTTTGCGTACGCAAACCCGTCCCGCCAGGGGCGGGGGACGCGCTCGGAATTGGGTCGTATTTGGCCCCCGTCCCGCCAGGGGCGGGGGAGGCCAAATCCGTCGGCGTCCCTCACGGGTTGGCGCCCCTCACGGGGCCAATTACGACGCCCCGTGAGGGACGCCACCCTCACGGGTCCGACTCTACGAGCGAACCTACCCCCCCGAAGGGGGGGAGCGACGATCCCCTAAGGGGATCGTTCGCTCGTACGAGTTTATCGAATAAATTTATATATAAATTTATTCGATAAAGATTTAAAACTTCGACTGGTTATTTATTTTAAAAAATGAACTTTATTGAGAGTACTAACATAGAGAAAACACAAAAAAGCGTATATGCAAATAAATTCTTTTTCATATACATTTTTGATGTAAAGTGTTCGTTTAATAAGCCAACTAAAGGAGGAAAGACCTGTTGGGATTTGAAGCTCAGTATCTAGAGCTTTTTAATTCTAAAAAAAAAGAGTAAAGCGGGCGATAACCAATTTTCATTTCATTTATTAACTATATAAAATAAAGCTACGAAGCGGATAAAAAGAAAAGAAAAAAATTTAGTCAACGCTCTTATATATTTGTGTAAGAGGGGCTTTACACACAAAATTAGCGCTTAATATATATAATTAAAGAATCGATGCCGCGTAGGAAAGATAAACAGGACTACCCCCTTTTATTCAACATAAAAAGCATAACACGGGGACAAACAATCTTATTGGAACATCTTAAACTATCTCCAAAAATTTTATGCGGCAAACACATAAATAAAGCAGGTGCGCAATAATCTACTTTTTAAAGTAGATTGAATTAACACGTTTATTAAGTTGACGCGAGGCTAACCTTTTACGTCGTAAACTACTACTACACTAATGTATACCTAACTGTAATATTTACACTCTTAAAAATTAAACACTGTTAGGATTTTAGCACGCAATTATCTAAGTCGAATTATTGCTAAATCATGCTTGAAAAATCATGTACTCGCTAATAGACTCGGAGCGCCCCTCACGGGGCTAGAAGGTTTTTTCGCGGCATACGCGAAAAAACCTTCTAGTGCGAGCGAACGATCCCCTTAGGGGATCGTCGCTCCCCCCCTTCGGGGGGGTAGGTTCGCTCGCAGAGTCGGACCCGTGAGGGTGGCGTCCCTCACGGGGCGTCGTAATTGGCCCCGTGAGGGGCGCCAACCCGTGAGGGACGCCGACGGATTTGGCCTCCCCCGCCCCTGGCGGGACGGGGGCCAAATCCGACCCAATTCCGAGCGCGTCCCCCGCCAGGGGCGGGGGACGCGTCCTCCGTCGGATTTTTGTAGGTTCGCTCTCCCCCCGTAGGGGGGTCGAGGTCGCTTATTACGCTTTAGCGTAATAAGGTCGCTTATTACGGAGCGCTTGCGCTCTGCGAAGCGCTCAGCTACGCTGAAGCTTCGCACTAAAGCGTAATAAGCGCTAGGATTTTTGCGTCCGCAAAAATCCGACGCTAGGATTTTTGCGTCCGTCCGAGCGAATAGCCCCGCTATTCGCGAGGCTAGGTTCGCTCGGAGAGCTTCGCTCGCTGAGCGAACCTACAAAAATCCGACGAAGGTCGCATAAATTGCGTATGCAATTTATGCGCTCGGAATTGGGTCGGATTTGGCCTCCCTCACGGGGGCCAAATCCGCCGGCGTAATTGGCGCCCCTCACGGGGCCAATTACGACGCATGCGCCAATTCCGACTCTCCGAGCGAATCTAGCCTCGCGAATAGCGGGGCTATTCGCTCGGACGGACGCAAAAATCCGAGCGCTTATTACGCTAAAGCGTCCCTCACGGGTAAGCGACCTCGACCCCCCTACGGGGGGAGAGCGGACCTACAACTCGCAGACTTGCGTCGGAATTGTCCGCCCCCCCCCGCAGGGGGGAGGCGGACAATTCCTAGCGCTTCGCTCACGGGTTGGGTAGGATTTCGCCTCCCTCACGAGGGCCAAATTCGACACAAATCCGAGCGCTTCGCTCACGGGTTTGCCCCCCCCCCGTAGGGGGGAGGGACGCCCCCCTAACGTGTCATAGTAGGATTTGTACCATGACAAATCCTACCCCTAATTTACGTAAGACAATCAGGCTACCTCCTGTAACCGTCCCAAGAGGGGAGCGTCCCTCCCCCCTACGGGGGGGCAGGGCTCCGTCGCAATTCGCCTAGGCAAATTGCTATTAGGAATTGTGTCGGATTTGTGCCCCCCCCCCGCAGGGGGGAGGCCCGTGAGGGCGGCCTCCCCCCCTGCGGGGGACGGGGCACAAATCCGACACAATTCCTCGACCTCGTACGTGATAAAATCAGACATATTGCTACTCTGAGCGCAAGCGCTATTCTTTTAAGCCAAATTTTATTTACGTTTACGTATAATAAAAACGTTACTGAATTTTTTAGGTTTACGCGTTAATTTACCTAAAGCAGGACGTCCCCAAGGTGTTAATGGTCGACTATGTCCAATAGGTGCACGTCCTTCCCCACCTCCATGCGGGTGATCAACTGGGTTCATAGCTGAACCACGTACAGTAGGTCTTACACCTAACCAACGTGAACGACCAGCTTTACCTATTGTTAAATTATAAGCTTCAACATTACCAACTTGTCCAAGAGTAGCCCAACTATTTTTTGATATAAAACGAATTTCTTTTGAAGGTAAACGCACTGTTACAAAATCACCTTCTTTAGCTAAAATTTCAACTAAAGAACCAGCAGCTCTTGCTAATTGGCCCCCAGAACCAGGTTGAAATTCAACATTATGAATTTCGGCACCTAAAGGGATATTACGTAAAGGTAATGAATTACCAACTAAAATAGGCGCATTTAAATCAGAAATAATCATTTCACCTGGATTTAATCCACGTGGATGTAAAATATAACGTTTTACTCCATCTTCATAATGTAAAAGAGCAATTCGTGCATTTCTATTTGGATCATATTCAATAGAAACTACCTTAGCAGGTACTCCAATTTTATCACGTCTAAAATCAATTTCACGATATAGACGTTTATGACCCCCACCACGATGACGACATGTTATAACACCACGGTTATTTCGCCCGTTTGATCTTTGATTGTAAGAGGTTAATGATTTTTCAGGTTTTGTACGAGTCAATTCACTAAAATCAGAAACCGATCTATTACGTGTACCTGGTGTACACGGATTTAATAAATGAATTCCCATAATTAAATATTTTGCAAAAACATTATTTGATTTTTTTTTTTATTAAAGTTAATAAATAGCATTTTTAATGTTGCCCAGATACAAAAAAAAGAAGAAAAAATATTTCCTTTTAAAGCTAATAGGTCCCCCTCACGGGTCCCATATATATGGGATATATGGGAGCGGAGGACGCCTCCCTGACGGGTTTGCGTCCCTCCCCCCGTAGGGGGGGGGGCAAACCCGTCAGGGAGGCGCTAGGAATTGGCGTATGCAGCGTCCCTCACGGGTTGTCCTGCACGACCCTATACAAATAGGGTCGTGCAGGACAACCCGTGAGGGACGCTGGTACTCGCGACGATCCCCTTGTCGAAGAAATTTCGTACGAAATTTCTTCGATTTGGGGATAGGCGCTCCCCCCCTTCGGGGGGGTAGGTTCGCGAGGAGAGTCGGACCCGTGAGGGTGGCGTATGCAGCGTCCCTCACGGGTTGTCCTGGACGACCCTATTTGTATAGGGTCGTCCAGGACAACCCGTGAGGGACGCTGGTACTCGCGACGATCCCCTTAGGGCCCGTGAGGGCGGCGCTCCCCCCCCGAAGGGGGGGAGCGACGATCCCCTATATATATAAGGGGATCGTTCGCTCGTACGAGTACGAGCGAACTAGCCTCGCTAGTCGCTCCCCCCCTTCGGGGGGGTAGGTTCGCTCGTAGAGTCGGACCCGTGAGGGTGGCGTATGCGTCGTAATTGGCGTGCGCCAATTACGCCGGCGGATTTGGCCCCCGTGAGGGAGGCCAAATCCGACCCAATTCCGAGCGCATAAATTGCGTACGCAATTTATGCGACCTCCGTCGGATTTTTGTAGGTTCGCTCAGCGAGCGAAGCTCTCCGAGCGAATCTAGCCTCGCGAATAGCGGGGCTATTCGCTCGGACGGACGCAAAAATCCTAGCGCTTATTACGCTTTAGCGTCCCTCACGGGTAAGCGACCTCTGCGAGCGGACCTAAAAACTCGAATATTTTCTCCCCCGCGGATATAAGGGGGTAAAAATTCGACTTTTGAGAAAGGGGGGTCGCCCGTGAGGGGATCTGCGAGTTGCTTCCCCGCCCCATATATATGGGGCGGGCCGAAGGGTGGAGAGTTTCGCGCCTCCCTCCCCGTGAGGGGGGGCGCGAAACTCCCTTCGACCCCGTGAGGGGCGCTCCGAGTCTATTCGCGAGTACTAGAAAAAAGTCGAAGTTTTAAATATCTGCTATATCCCCTAATATATATATATATATATAAGGGGAGGTATTATTCTACTTTTCCCCCCCCTTATATATATATATTAGGGGGATATAAAATTCTATATAATTTTCTTCGATAAAAATATACTTATAGGAAACTGCATTACTTTATCCATTATATAGTGTGCAACATTTGTATATATTTTATATAAAATATTCGCCTTAAGGGGGAATATTTTAAAATTTGGCGGGCGTTCGTAGCCCGCGCCGCCATAAGCACATTGGAGGAAAAGAAATCAAGTTCCGTGCGCAACTCTACAATCGGGTTATGTTTGGAGAGAAGTTAGTACGAGTGTCGCGCCCGCGCAAATACACTAGTCTCCTTAGTACGCAAACTTTGATTTCGTAATAGTGAGAGCACTAAGGACCAATTTTTATACATAATATAAGCATATTATTAGAATAACTCTAATTAAAAAGATTTTAATAAATCTTTTAACAAAGGAAGGAAATTCAACATTCACTTTTATAAAACTATGTCCGCGTTTTTCCTATATATAGGAAAAACGCGGAGATCTCGAAGAAAATCCTATAAATATAGGATTTTCTTCGATAGGTAGTACAAAAAAAATATATATATTTCCATAATATATATATATAAATCTATATAAAAAATAATTAATATTTATTCGACGACGAATGTTTTTAATTCAATTAATTAATTCCGTTTTATACAAATAGTTTTATAATCTATGATGGAATAAATATCCAATACCTCGATTTACATATGATTAATCCATATAACGAAGTTATAACAGTCTTTTTTATGAAAAAAAAAATTAAAATTTTTTTATAAAAGTCGAAGTTTTTAATATCGAAGATATTAAACATCTTTCTCGAATAAATTGAATATTCAATTTATTCGAGAAACTCGTACTCGCGAATAGCCCCGGAGCGCTTGTGTCGGAATTGTCTTGTCCCCGCCCGTGAGGGGGACAATTCCGACGCAAGTCGCAGACTTCGAACCCCCTTTCTCAAAAGTCGAATTTTTCGTCCGCCGGTACCGGCGGGTCCCCTTCGGGGGAGAAATTATTCGAGTTTTTAGGTCCGCTCTCCTGCCCATATCCCCAGAGGTCGCTTACCCGTGAGGGACGCTAAAGCGTAATAAGCGCTAGGATTTTTGCGTCCGTCCGAGCGAATAGCCCCGCTATTCGCGAGGCTAGATTCGCTCGGAGAGCTTCGCTCGCTGAGCGAACCTACAAAAATCCGACGGAGGTCGCATAAATTGCGTACGCAATTTATGCGCTCGGAATTGGGTCGGAATTGGCCTCCCCCGCCCCTGGCGGGACGGGGGCCTCCCCCGCCCCTGGCGGGACGGGTCCGCCGGCGTCCCCCGCCCCTGGCGGGGGAGACGCCCCGTGAGGGACGCCAATTCCGAGCGCGTCCCCCGCCCCTGGCGGGGGACGCGTCCTCCGTCGGATTTTTGTAGGTTCGCTCAGCGAGCGGACCTACCAAAATCCGAGCGCTTACCCGTGAGGGACGCTGGGGCGGCGCGTCCCTCCCCGAAGGGGGGGTAAGCGACCCCCTCACGGGGACCCCCCTACGGGGGCCCGTGAGGGGGGCAGGAGACCCGTGAGGGGGACCTATAAAACATCGTCAATAGAAATTTATAGCGGAGCGGTCAGTAAAGATTAATTAAAATCGTTATTAGTTAATTACGGATACTAATTTGAGCCAATTTACGATTTAGGTTTTAAATTATAATTAATCGATTGTCCTTCTTTTAAGGTTACAATAGCTCTTTTAAAAGAGGGACGAAAACCTTGTGCCATACCAACACGAAGTTGTTGACGAGGTGGTATGTGTGTATTAACCGCAATAACATTCACATCAAATAAATTAGAAAATAATTTTTTAATTTGAGTTTTAGTTAAGCGTTTATCAATATCAAACGTGTATTGGCGATTCTTATATAATGCTAAATATGTTTTTTCTGTAATAACAGGATATTTGACTAAATCTATATTAAAAGAAATAGATTGAATCGACATAGTAGCATCCTTTGTTTCTTTTTCTGTTGCTTCAGTCATCTGATTTTTAGGTAGGAGTTAAGAAAAACTTTGAAATTCAATTTCATATATATTAGGTATATATAAATATATTAATGGATGCACAAAGCACACCACTATTGTATTTGCCTAATTATGCTTAAAATGAGCCCCCATAAATATGCATAAGATGCTAATTTGGTTTTTTAACACTAACAAGCTATATACAAGTAGATTACTTGTACTTAAAAGGGAACGGCTTTTCAAATAGCAGCTTTGCTTCCGTAAAGTCTTATATATTTTGTTGTGGAAGTTTTTGTGCCAATTTTTTTTTAAGTCTTAATTGGGTCGTATTAGGCCCCCCCCCACAGGGGGGAGGCCCGTGAGGGCGGCCTCCCCCGCCCCTGGCGGGACGGGTCCGCCAGCTTCCCTCAAGGGTTGGGTAGGATTTCGCCTCCCTCACGGGTAATTTTGGCTAAATCCGTAGGTCCCCCTCACGGGTCCCATATATATGGGAGCGGAGATCGCAGAGCGGAGGTCCCATATATACATATATACATATATACATATATATGGGAGCGAAGATCGCATATTAAGGAGCGCCCCTCACGGGGCGCTTCCCGACGGCCTCCCCCGCCCCTGGCGGGACGGGTATCCGCGGCCGTCGTGGCACAAATCCGAGTGCAGAATTGGCGTCTACGTCGTAATTCTCGCCCGTGAGGGCGCCTCCCCCGCCCCTGGCGGGACGGGTTTGCGTCCCTCACGGGTTTGCCCCCCCCCGTAGGGGGGAGGCCCGTGAGGGCGAGAATTACGCGACCTTAGCACCCAAGAAGAAAAAAATATAAGCCGGGGGCCGCTTAGGTAAGGCACAATCTAAATATTAGATTTATTTTAAATAAGTGTCTTCTTAACTCTATTTTTTTTTAGTATTCAAATAGACTTATTCTTAATGAGAACTATAAATTTTTAATAATTTTGAAAAGAGTTGAATTACAACAAAAAGCTCTATTAAGTTTCTTTTTTTTTTCTCTTTTTATTTCGGGCAAGAGGTTCCGCGGTTGCGCTCCCCTAAAACGGCAGCTTATAACTACCACTTAGTGAAGCATTAGTATCTATTTTATGCTACCCTTAAGTAGGAGTTACTATGCTTAATAAAACTAGAAAATTATTTATTAAAAAGTTTGTCTCATCTATTTAACCGCGTTTTAATAATACATTAGGATGTTTATCAACTTCATACAGCTATATAGATAAAAGCATTAAAATAAGTCAAATGCGGTTAAATAAATAAGAATTATTTATCTTATACTCGCGAATAGACTAGGAGCGCCCCTCACGGGGTCCTGTCCCGAAGGGACCCGTAATAAGCGACCTGACGCTTCGCACTATTCGCTCCCCCCGCGGATATAAGGGGGGTAGGTTCGCGAGTAGAGTTGTAATTGGGTAGGATTTTGCCTCCCTCTCGCGAGTATACGAAATTTATTCGACAAGGGGATCGTCGCGAGTACCAGCGTCCCTCACGGGTTGTCCTGGACGACCCTATACAAATAGGGTCGTCCAGGCAACCCGTGAGGGACGCTGCTTACGCCAATACCGAGCGCCTCCCTGACGGGTTTGCGTCCCTCCCCCCTACGGGGGGGGGGTCAAACCCGTCAGGGAGGCGTCCTCCGCTCCCTTATATATGGGACCCGTGAGGGGTACCTACATAAAAGAAAAGTGGCGTGCCTATTAGAGGCACGCCAGATACCCCCTCACGGGCCCGTGAGGGGGTAGTTCTTTTATATAAAATAGTCTAATTTTATTTAGTCAAACACAGAGCGAAAATCTAAAAAATGAAATAAAAAAAATTTCAAGTTCGAAAAGCTATTAATTCTATACTTAAACTTATTGTATTCTAAAAAGCCCCTTCGATGACCCCCTTCGGTAAGGACACTAAATGTAAATAAAATTCACAATTGTTAAAGGATAATTTGCTTCGTTCTATAAATTTATATAGGGATGAAATAAATTACTTACCAAGATCTATACAAAAATACAGTAAAAGTCGTACTTTAATATTAATCTGTGGTAGACCTATTGGAGTCACGAAGAAAAAATTATTAGTGCGTCCCTCACGGGTTTGGCCCCCCTCACGGGGAGGGGGGCTTCTCACGCCAAGTGACTTTTTTTTTTTATTTTTTACCGCGGGGTTTACGATGTTTACTTTAACTCCGTTACCCTAAAGGTTAAAGGTGGACTCGACGTTTTTTTTTTCATTTTTTGTGTATATGTATAATTCTATTATGTATTATCAAAATTACAAGTCTTTTTTTTTAGTTTTGTGCGTAAGTTTTGTACAACCTTTAAAGAGAAATAGTGTACGAAGACTCCTTAAAGCGTGTTATCAAATAAGACACTGACCTCCTTTTTAACGACTGGATCCGCCAGCAAGTCGCAGACTTCAGAACCCCCCTTTTCTCGAATATTTTCAATATCTTCGATATTGAAAATATTCGAGAAAAGGGGGGTCGAATATCTGCGAGTTGCTCGAAGGGAGTTACGCGCCTGACGCGAAACTCCCTTCGACAAGCACTTAAGGATCAATGCGCCCTAAAAGCGAGTACAGTACGCTTAAGGCACGATAGGTTAAATTAAGGGTGTTTGGTAAAACACTCCTTGTTACAAAGCTTCAACCTTGATTTCCGTTTTTGACATAACGTAAGTTACGCCTGAGGACTTTGCCTACTAGCTCCTTGGTGTCTTAACCGAGATTGGTCCCTCATTGGCAATACTCTAAGGAAACCTTGACGATGATGTATATGTTGTCACAAATCCCGGCAGTAGTTAACTCAGGCAGGACTAGGTCAACAACACAAAAAGTCGCGAGTCCGTCGGATTTTTGCGTGGTCCGAGCGAATGGTCGGATTTGTCCACACGCGGACAAATCCGGGCGCGTAATTGTCGAAGACCTTTTACGCGTCACCGCTATTCGCGAGGCTAGGTTCGCTCGGAGAGTCGGAATTCTCCCCCTCCCCGTAGGGGGGGGGGGGGGGGGGGGGGGGGGGGGGGAGAATTCCGACGCGTCCCTCACGGGGCAAATTCCGAGCGCCTCCCTCACGGGTTAGCGTCCCTGTCGGGTTTGCCCCGTCAGGGAGGCGACCTCCTTCGTATTTTTGCACAGTCCGAGCGAATAGTCGGATTTGTCCACGTGCGGACAAATCCGGGCTCGTAATTGACGAAGACCTACCCGTGAGGGACGCGTAACCGCTATTCACGAGGCTAGGTTCGCTCCCCCTTTGGGGGGAGTCGTAATAGGGTCGGACCCGTGAGGGCGCCTCCCTCACGGGTTGACCCGTCAGGGGGGCGCCCTCACGGGTCCGACAGCGTCTTAATTGGCGCACGCCTAATTAGGCGTCCCTCACGGGTTAACCCGTGAGGGACGCGAAATCCGACCCAATTCCGACTCTCCTCGCGAACCTAGCCTCGCGAATAGCGGGGCTAGTCGCGAGGACGCTGTCCTAGCGAATAGCGGGGCTAGTCGCGAGGACGCTGTCCTCGCGAATAGCGGGGCTAGTAGCGAGGACGCTGTCCTAGCGAATAGCCCCGCAGCGCTTGTCGAAGGGAGTTTCGCGTCAGGCGCGAAACTCTCCACCCTTCGGCCCTATATATAATATATATAGGGCCGTCCTTTAACAAGTCGAAGACTTCGAACCCCCCTTTCTCAAAAGTCGAATTTTCCCCCCCTTATATCCGCGGGGGCAAAATATTCGAGTTTTCTCGTACGAGCGAACGATCCCCTTATATATATATATATATAGGGGATCGTCGCTCCCCCCCTTATATATATAGGGGGGGTAGGTTCGCTCGTAGAGTCGGAATTGGGTCGGACCCGTCCCGCCCCTGGCGGGACGGGTCCGCCGGCGTCCCTCACGGGTTGGCGCCCCTCACGGGGCCAATTACGACGCCCCGTGAGGGACGCCAATTACGAGCGCGTCCCCCGCCCCTGGCGGGGGACGCGTCCTCCGTCGGATTTTTGCGTCCGCAAAAATCCTAGCGCTTATTACGCTAAAGCGTAATAAGCGACCCCCTCACGGGGCGGGATATGGGCAGGAGAGCGAACCTACAAAAATCCGAGCGCTTACCCGTGAGGGACGCTAAAGCGTCCCTCACGGGTAAGCGACCTTATTACGCTTTAGCGTCCCTCCCCGAAGGGGGGGTAAGCGACCCCCTCACGGGGACCCCCCTACGGGGGGAGAGCGGACCTAAAGAAAATTATATATGTCCGCGTTTTTCGACGAAAAACGCGGAGATCTCGAAGAAAATCGAAGATTTTCTTCGATATAATTTTCTTTAGGTCCGCTCTCCCCCCGTAGGGGGGTCGAGGTCGCTTATTACGGAGCGCTTGCGCTCTGCGAAGCGCTCAGTCGGAATTCGCGATCACGATCGCGAATTCCTAGCGCATAATTTGCGTACGCAAACCCGTGAGGGATGCGACCTACGTCGGATTTTTGTAGGTCCGCTCTCCTAGCGGACCTACAAAAATCCTAGTGTCGGATTTTTGCGTCCGCAAAAATCCGAGCGCTTATTACGCTTTAGCGTAATAAGCGACCTTATTACGCTTTAGCGTAATAAGCGACCTTATTACGCTTTAGCGTAATAAGCGACCTGAAGTCGGATTTGTCCGCGGACAAATCCTAGCGCATATTACGCTTCAGCGTAATATGCGACCTTCGCACTAAAGCGTAATAAGCGCTAGGATTTTTGCGTCCGTCCGAGCGAATAGCCCCGCTATTCGCGAGGCTAGATTCGCTCGGAGAGTCGGAATTGGCGTATGCGTCGTAATTGGCGTGCGCCAATTACGCCGGCGGATTTGGCCTACGGCCAAATCCGACCCAATTCCGACTCTACGAGCGAACCTACCCCCCCGAAGGGGGGGAGCGACGATCCCCTAAGGGGATCG
>Ga0307942_1000763_pt1:10000-23785 | contig 23785 bp, 25 predicted proteins | sample OrgLakmetagen175_FD_201846 | JGI IMG/M metagenome (GOLD analysis project Ga0307942, IMG submission 201846) | Saline water microbial communities from Organic Lake, Antarctica - #175 | ecosystem: Environmental > Aquatic > Non-marine Saline and Alkaline > Saline | place: Antarctica... | reverse complement strand
AGAGACAGAGAGAGAGAGAGAAATAGAGAGAAAGATGTCGCACCTCATGAATGATGATGTTTCCTCTCTGCGTGCGACGTCCACCTCCATGAGAGGCCTGAAAATTTACAGGCGGTCATTTTTGTGTGTGTGTGTGTGTGTGTGTGTGTGTGTGTGTGTGTGTGTGTGTGTGTGTGTGTGTGTGTGTGTGTGTGTGTGTGTGTGTGTGAGAGAGAGAAGGTGTGTACAGATGTCAAATTTAGCAGGCAATGTTATAAAGACTGCAACGAAAAGCTGCTGGAATTCATTGACTCATTCTTCTGAGTACCAGGAGACCCAACACAACAGGAGAAAAGAGGCTCCATCTTTGGTAACCCACCTTTCCGCGTTTTGAATTTAAAGACCACCCTGCAAGACCGCAGGGCAAAATCACACTTTACATAAAGCAATTAAAAGACCTCCGACATGTTTTTTTTAGAACGGCACGAGAGCAAATATTGGCGGTTGTTTATTTAACACGTTTATGTGAGGTCTGAGGGTGCAACGGTGCGCACAGATGAAGATCTGATACGTTACCTGTTGGGCGGATTCCCACTACAGTGTTATAGCGGCCCCTATACTCTTGCAGAGTGGAGCTGAGACCATCGTGTGTCACCTTGAAGAGAGGAACCTGCATAGGGCCAATGTTAGGTATGCAGAGTGCTTCATTCTATCAGCTGGAATCTTATACATGTGCGTGTGTGTGTGTGCGTGCACGTGCGTGTGTGTGTATGTGTGTGTGTGTATGTGTGTGTATGTGTGTGTGCATGAGAAACACCAATTAGGGATCTCCTGTCCTATCGCCCAAAACAGGATTTGACAACTACTGGATGATGGGTGTGTGCTTCCTACACTGAACCGACACTGAACAGAGGTACTATTGGATGTCAGTTGGATTGACTATCTCTGCCACTGCCCCTGTGCACGTCAAATGCTACGCACACGGTCATGAATTTGAGAGTGCTATTGTTGGCCGGAAGCCGAAACGGCAATGTAGTACAAATTGTGTGCTGTACAATGTATAATGTGCAAATGCGGTGACATTTTTGCCCAGTTCGCGAGCTGTTATAGAGAGCCTCTGTATTTAGATACGAATGTACAGATCGTAAATGATTCAAGCCGCTTTTGCCACAGCAGCAGGACGACGCAGGTAAATTAGTAACCGTCTCCTTCATTCTTTGTACCCACGCCTCCACACATGTACATAATGCGGAGGCTGGAACAAAGGACTGCAGATTGTGCAGGTATTTACACAAACAAAGCGGTTCCACCGCACGCACCGCATGGAAGTGGGCCTCCAAGTGGTTAGTGGTCAGGAGTCGAGCGTAGTCAGGAGTCAAACCGCAGCACTGCAGGATCTGTGAGACAAGGGTACTAAGTAGGTGGAAGCTATGGAAGCCACGTGTGCATCAAAGCCACGTGTGCACGTTCAAGGAGCGCTACGGCATATTGCAGACAAGTGTGGCACTTAAATTCAAACAAAGCACGGGAAGCGTACGTAGTCTGATCTTTTCCAATTGGGTTGGCCAAGATTGTGAATGACTACATGGTTACTTGTTTAAATATACCTGCCAAAGAACTGCACAGGTACACTACACGCTTGTATATATTTTTATGTGAGCCAGTATGTTTGTGACTTCTTTTCTCCTTCTGGGACTCTGTTGGACCTCTCTGACTGGGCCTTTTTTGTCTGCTGGTAAAGGAGTTTCACGGCTCTCAGTACCAAAGTGGCTTTCTTTTCCTTATCCAATGTGGGAGTGGTTTTCACTGTCTGCGTAGTTTTTCTTTTCTATTTGTACAACGTGTGTTTGTAACCGTGTATAGTCCTGGCCAGCCTCGTCCCTAATAGATGGGGTGTTGGGAGTCTGCTTTTTACAGCTGAACTTCTTTCTTTGAAAAGCTGAGTGAATAAGCAATATGACGGATACTCAAAAACATGACAAGTTTCCTGATCATTACGAAAAGGTACATGCCAAATTGAGTTGAGTAAAAAAAGCAAGTGAGTCGGTGCAGCTGCCATACCATCAGCACCATCAGTGTTTGCCCCCAACACCAATCTCGTGCTGTTTGAGAAAAAAGAAACACCACGCAGGCAGTAGAAAACCACTCCCCACAGTAATTAGGGATAAGGAGACACTTTAATACCGGGTACCGTTAGACTCCTCCACCTCAATTATAATAATACAGCAAGACCTACCGACATTTTGTCCTTGCTCACGTACACTTTCTTGTCGTGCGCTCGCGCAACCTGCAGCAAGAGCAGCATTGCCCAGTATGCATGGGTAGGTACACATGCGTACTTGGTTAGCACTTTTGCCACTTGTAAAAACAGGTTGTGCAGCACACTCTGACTTAAAAATGTACTGCTACTTCATGTGTTGTGTCTTAGTCTTATACGTGTCGTGTCATAATCATACACGCCTGCTACATCACGTGTAGTGTCACAATCATCACGTGTCGTGTCATAATCATACACGCCAGCCTTGCTCACTTGCCTCCAAGAAGATGCGCTCCTTGCCTATGGTGTAGGTGCCAAACACAAACAGCACGCGTGGATTGAACAGCTCTGACTTGACTGCGTCTGCAAGTGTTTTATTTTGGTGCAAGGGCCATGTGTGTCAATGAGGGAACAGATCATTGTTGCGGGCGAGCAGTGCCAGGAAAGGGGTCTGTGCTTGGAAAGGGTTCTCAGCAGCTTAGTGTTTGAGTTCTTGCAACTGCTGAGTTCACAACATCTAACTCCAGTTCTTGTAGAGCAGCAAAGTGGCATTACACCACCTCTCTTGCCTGCTATCTGTGTTTCTCTCCTGTTTCTTCATCTTTTAATTTCCTTGGTCCTCACAACTGCTCTCTTTCCTAGCTTAGTCTCAAATTCATTTTTCTTCTCCTCTTGGGCAGTTTTTGGAGACCATTGTTGTCAGCAATTTGTGTTGAGTCTTTGTTAATAACTCCAACACCATCTCACAATGCAAACAGAATAGAACTGGTCTGCACTCGTTACGCAAGGCAGCGAAGTTCTGCAAAACAGGAAAACAAAGCAGGCAACGGACAGCTCCTTGCACACAGGCTTACTGAGTGTGTACTGCAGGGTCTCAGCTTGACTGGGAAAGGTGTACTGCAGGCACAGAGGGAAATGTAGGACACGTGAGTCTAGCAGCACTTCACAAAAAATAGATACGGCTCCCCCGAAGCTAGCAACATGGAGATCAAGAGAGCAAGCCTTAACTTGGAGGGAACGAAACAAGGGTCCTCCTATTCTCCCTCAAACCACTAGTACATTTGCTCCCTCCTCACTCCTCAACCAAATTGTACAGGCCGTGCGCGCACAAGCACAGCTATAAAGGAGCAAGCAACTTTTTAGCTCTGCTGTCAAGCATAAAAAAACAAAGGGAGCATTTTCCGCAAGTGGACTGACCAGAACACTTGCAGCTCTCACCTGTGGGTCGCAATAAGTCGTATCGAGCACCAGAATCGGTCGTGATGCTCGCACTGCCTGCAGGACAGCGTCCTCTTGCATAGCAGCAGTCAACCTGGCACAGGATGCAGCAGCTTGTGTGGACATTTCTTGCTTCAAAAGGGCTGCAATAAGCTCAGCACGTGCACTCAAGCATCTGACGTCTTTCTGCACAAACCCTCTCAACCCAGTGCCATAAGTGCAGTGCCACCATTCACACTTCCACCGTTCAGAATGACCTGCTTCGACAATGTCGCTCATTAAGCACACACATGCAGCTCGCTACACATACAAACAGGGTTAGCCACAACCATGTATGGGATCCCTGCCACATACCCCTTACAAAACCTCCACAGAACCCTCCACAAAACTGTGTTGCTTGTACATGCCACATCAGGTCACACCGTATTTTGCGCACCATGTACTTATGCATGGTTTTGCTGAATGTTCCTGCACATGAATGCTTGCCACTCACCTGCAATCCCCGGTGTGAACAACAGGAGGCTTGCCCTGGACCTCTGCAACAACCATGATAGCCCCAGGGCAATGGTTTGCGTCGACAAACGTCAAAGCCACTCCATCAATCTGTGTATGCCAGCAGCAAGGCCAGGTTGAGGATGGAGCGAACGAACAAGAGACAGAGGTTGCTGGTGGATATGACAGTGCAATCATAGAGTTTACACACGAAGTTTTATGCCCAGGTTGGTGTTTCGACGTGCTCGCCTGTTCTGAATGAAGCGTCAGCGCAGAGCAGCGTGCAGGCTTGGCAATTCTGCTCACTGTGTGGAGTCAGTTTGATGACACGATTACTGGCTAGCAAGGTAAAGGTTTGTGCCCTTTATTATATTATTTATTATATTATTTATATAAATGCCCGGCCTTCATTGTGCCGACATCATTAACGGACCTTTACAAGCCTTTGTTGGTAAAATGCACAGCAAAGGGTGCTGGATAAATATGGCACATGTGCATAACCAGATGGACCGCATATTTGTGCAATTGCACAGGTACTACGGAGAGCAGCAAGGTGGGTTGTGTCAATACAACTTTGACAATCATCCTTCTGCTGGGGCATAGGGCTCGTGCGTGACGCACATGCAGCAGCTGCTTCTTAATTTAACACACCACTGTGAATTCAACACATACCACAGTCTGGCTGGTAAATCTCCAAGTAAATCTAAATCTAAATAAACACATACCACAGTGGGCTTGCCCAGGGGGACGATGAGGACACGCGCTGCCGGGACCTGTGCCACAAGGGAGCGGAGAAAGAGGCGTTCCACAACTGTGGCATTCTGCAGGCTCTCTGGCATAAAAGTTGACGCAGATGGAAACACACTGATCATGGTGCCGGTCATGCATGTTACCACTTATATACATATGTATAGGGTTGGCCAGAACCATATATATACGGTATATATACGGTATTTTTGGCAGGGAAATCATCAAATATACGGTTATATACGGTGTATATATACGGTTCTGGCCAACCCTACATATGTACATATATGCATATTGATCACAGCTGGTCTAACACATGTTACCCATGTCTGTCTCCACTCCTTCGTTACGTGCTATTTCATACAAAGAAACAAGATTACATGTATCATACACCACAGTACATGACCGGGTCACACTTGATCTGCACAGCTGCCGACTGACCTTAAGCTTAGAAATGACCAGCTGCGCAGTGATGGGAGCGCAAACCACGGTGCCTAAGCTAAAGCTCTTTGCGAGCCCCTGCAGCATGTAGAGAGCAGTAGCTTGTGGCTGAAGTGATGCAATAAAACCCCATTAAGCCATGGAAGTGAGGACAAACGGCTAAAAGGTGATAGGGGGGTGTGGGGTATGGGGAGGGCAGAAGAGCGTCAACCAACAGGGCATTTCTGCTAAATTCTAAGACTGGAGATGTTGTAATACCAGCCACCAAAGGTGTTCCCCTGTTTTACACTTTGGCCCATTAGAACGAGGGGCGCATTGCGACAACATTGGAGGCTGTATTGGGCATCCTTGTAGACCTCAAAGTCTGTATGTGTAAGCCGCAGGAGCTTTTCCCTTTGGTGTCACAGAGAAAGCAAAAGTCTTTAGTGCAACGACACCACACAGAAAATCGCTCATTCCGTAATCTTTGGCGTCACAGAGAAAGCAGAAACCTCCAGTGCAAGGACACCAGACAGAAAATCGCTCACCATGTAATGATCAGCGTGGAAGTGTGTCAGTATCCAATATCCATTGCCCCCTATCACTTTGCGTGCCTCTTTTGGCTTGAAATAATCCACACAGAACCTGAAGGGTAGTGTAGGTTGGCGGTAGGGTGTGTGTGAGTGTGTGTGATTGTGTGTGTGTGTGTGTGTGTGTGTTCAAGGGGCACGAGCAGCACATGGCGTAGAGGACTGTTATCAGTGGACAGGAATTGGCATAATTTCGCCACATCCAACGCAAACTTGTGAGTTTCGGATCTGTTTTGTTCGGAAGCCAAGGCCTAGGAAAGTCTACAATGGAAGGCCAATTCTGACTTTCATCCTCCCACATTGATCTGTGCACGTGCAGGGAGTGCAGGTTTGCCTACCGTGACAATTGGAATGGCTGAAAGTGAGCCAAGCTTAAGAGCAACGCGCCATGGAGTCTGGGGAACACTGCTTGCAGTTTGCAGCACATAACTTATGATGGTTCCACATGCATCTCGTGGAAATATGCTTTGACCCTGTAACGTGTACTGTAACCATCATGTGCTTGTATGAGCAAGAAAGGATTTTAGACCTCAGGCAAATTGGCAAGCCCCCTAGTTTGCCCTTCTTGCCAATTCGTCAATTCACCGATTTGCAAGCAGCTTTGCCTGTGACCTGCGACCTATCTTTTTTGAATGTGAACTGCAGCTTGGAAGCCAGGGTTTCAAGCAAACAGAATCAAGCACGTGGTTCATCTGGTGATGAGCTTCAGAAGCCATGAGCGTGTCCTTTTCTTTCTGCTTGACCAATCTGCGGTACTTCCTTGTACGCCAGCGCCAAAAGGACTTCTTCGCTAACTCAAAACATTGGGACTAAAGTGCATCATCTAGCCGCCAACTTCACTCATGAGACAATGAGTACAATTGTCATTTCATAGCTTGCGCACCACAGAGCAATACACCCATCTTGTTTGGACGCGCAATTCCAGCGCTCGTGAGGCGTTGAGATTTCTCGCACTGTGCACACCTGCAAAGCACGACAAAAACTCCCCCCCTTTTCTCACCTCGTCCCTGGAATTGTGTGGCACCTTGGCACTCCTTGCAACAAGCTGGGGGGCCCTCCTCGTCTGACTGTTGCAGCAGGGGCGTTGGTTGTTCCCAAACAGCCCCCCCCAACCGCTTGCGGGCTGACTCGTGGGTTGCCTTGTGGATAGACTACAGACTGCGGATGCTGGTTTTGGCACTGCTGCTGTGGTGGCACTGGGAGTGCCAGCCCTGAAGGAGCTTGGTGATGCTGCTGCTGCTGCTGCTGCTGGTGCCCAGACTCACTCACAAGCTTGTTTGCGGGCTGTGGCATGAAATCTGTTATCCGTGCTGCGGCCGGGGCATACACGTTAAACATGGGCATGTGGTGTTTTTTGGTGCCAGCGGGGCCTCTGCTTCTGGCAGTAGGAGGGGGGGCAGGCGCCATGAGTGTGGCTGAGGTTGGAGCAGAAATGGCAAGAGAGGGAGCAGCAGTGCAGGTAGGAGTAGGGAATGTGACAGCAGCTGATGGGGCACATGCATGGCCTTGCGCGTGCGTGGTGGTGTGCTCTTTGTTGAGTACGGTGCTGCGGTGGGGATCCACGGACAGCGGAAGAAGAGGAGAAAAATTGAGGGGGGGGGGGGTTGGGCGTGTGAGGTGGAGTAGGCTAGATGTGGAAGCATGAGCGTATGGGAGAGCGGAGGTTGCTGAGTCAATAGGCGCTGGGCCTTCAGTGCATGACCTTGGAGCGGGCGTTTTGCCACACAGCACACCAATGGATTGCATGATCTGAGAGCGGGTAAACTGATCTGAAATGCCCATGGCCTGCATGAACACATGAGAGGCAGACTTGATAAACCGCTGAGTTTCCAGGTTGGTATGGCGTGCAGCACCCGATCTGCATTGGTATGCCGCAAGGATAGGCAAGAGCTGCTTGGTGAATTGGCAGGGCGCAGCGGCAAAAAATGGCTGTGCATTGGGATGCATTCAACCACTGTAATGACTATACAAAGAAAGGCATGTGATTTACACCGGCATGGCACCCAAAGGGAAATGTATAGCAAAAGGGGCCACCCTGAAGGCCACCAGCATTATGCTCAGAACAAAGCACGCATGAAAAAGCACTTCCTCATACAACAATATTCCTTCAAACACCCTGCAACAGAATGTAGATGTCACGTTCACTTTGGAACAGCATACCACAGCCTGACTTACACAATAGATAAAAAGGTCTCTCTTTCTCTCTCTCTCTCTCTCTCTCTCTCTCTCTCTCTCTCTCTCTCTCTCTCTCTCTCTCGCTCTCTCTCTCTCACACACACACTCACCAGAAGGTCACGCTCATCCATCAATGGCAAAGCGATCTCATCCACCTCATTTGCAAGGAAAACTGGCAGCAAGTGGGAAAGGCCTAAACCAGAAAGCCTGCAAAGCAGAAAAAAGGAAGGGTGTAGTGAGCGTAAATAAAATTTTAGGAAGGCACGAAGGAGAGGAAAGGCTCCAACTGGGTAGGGAACGCACAACATGTTATTACCAACACACAAATCACACTTTCTGGCAGCTTATCGTTATCAAGGGCGTCTCCTTGAAAACACACTCCCACAGATACACACGTATGCACCAATGCACGCACCATTCCTCACGCGGTACAGGGCATGCTTGCGCTTTTAGCTCCGCCGCCCATGCACTCCAGCAAAAGCTAGCTGCCAAGAGGGGGCCGGGAGGGCTAGAGCTGCTTGCGTTTAGATGTGCTGCGTCATGACAAACTGCTGCTGGTGCTGGTGCTGCTGTAGCGTCAGTCATTTGAACCTCGGTGTGTGCGTCCGCCATGCGGATGATGTAAGAAGAGTTAACGCGAGTCCTTTTACAGCTGACCTGCTGGTCCTCGTCTTGCTGCTGCTGCTGTCGCTGCTGCTGCCACTGTTGCTGCTGTTGTTGCTGCTGCCGCTGCTGCTGCTGCTGCTCCTGGTAGCTAAGCCCCATCCTGGAGCCCTGAGCCTGAGCTTGCGCTTGACCCAAGACATCCCAGCATGCACCCTCCCCTTTCCCAATCATGCACACATCAATTCCATCGCAAGAGCTTGGCGCTAGACCCCCTTGTCCTGCGCCATGGTCTTCTCTTCCCTTGCATATACCCGCCTCATCCTGCTCGTCCTCATCCAAAGCCAGGGCCAAGCACGCATTGATGTGTGCCTGCTGCTCATGGGTCGTGCCCTCCAAAATTTCTGTGCAGACCGGGCAAGCGCCGGGGGGAAGGTAATTTCTGTTGGCTAAAGGGCCTGCATCTGTGTAAGAGAGAAATTGTGTGTGTGTGTGTGTGTGTGTGTGTGTGTGTGTGTGTGTGTGTGTGTGTGTGTGTGTGTGTGTGTGTGTGTGTGTGTGTGTGTGTGTGTGCGTGCGTGTGTGTGTGTGTTTGTGTGTGTTTATGTGTGTGTGTGTGTGTGTGTGTGTGCGCGCGTGCACGTTCTTACGCTGCAGTTTGACCTGGGTCAACACACCTTCAGACCCAACGGGCTGCGTTGGCGGTAGGTGTTGCTCTTCTGATGGCTCTACCCCATACATACCACAAAACAGGACGGGGAAGGGAATAGAAAAAGCTGTTGCAAGTAGCACAGGAATCCCTGATTTCACCTCTGTATTTATAATAATTAATTTTAAAATAAATTGTGATACCTAATACTGTGTTGCCGGAACCGCTGGGTTTGAGAACGCAGGAACGGGGCTTTGTCGGATGCTCGTGCAAAAGACATTCCAGAGGAGAATATGGGGGAAGCTTCCCAGCGTTTAGTTATCTTGCATGATTTTCTAAATATATTACCTACCATCGATGAATGCACACGGCGGCCTCCGCTCTGTAAAACAAACGCCGTGAAGCTTCCGTTGCACCCCCCGCTCAAATTTGAGCAGGATACCACCCTGTAGGATTACCGCATCTGACACTGATACAGAGGTGGCTTTCAATTCAGACTTCTTGTCCGCACCCTTCGCTTTGAAACATCAGCAACTTGGAAATTTACAGCAAAGGGAAGACCTTCCCTTTGTGCAGTTAGGCCACGTGAAAAGTGGACGCTTTTTACGGTCGTCTACTCGCGGTGTTTAGGTCTACTTCGTGCTTAGAGCACTAGAATTGCTAAGACTTCTCAAGGTGACTAAGAACAGCTTGAAGGCAATTCTCAGCGCCTCAGTCGGGCAGCGAACCTAGTATTTCGCGGCGTGCGCCTAAAGAGCCCCCAATATATTATTAACTTTGTTTGTATTTTGATATGGAAAGCAGTAGCTCAGAGGACCCCGCACACACACACACACACACACACACACACACACACACACACTGCACACACACACAGCCACACACACACACAAACACACACACACACACACACACACGCACGCGCACGCACACGCACACACACACACACGCACACACACGCACATCCACACGCGCACACACACGCACACACACACGCACACGCGCACGCACACGCACGCACGCGCATGCACACACGCACACACACACACACACACACACACACACACAGCCACACACACACACACACACACACACACACACAAACACACACACACACACACACAGCCACACACACACACACACAGCCACACACACACACAGCCACAGCCACACACACACACACACACGCACGCACAAGCCAAATTTTGGTATGATCTTATATGGGGGCAACACAGCCAAATATGTGCATCGTTTTGTCAGGCATGCGCAAGGCTGCTGAGCACAAATGTAAAATTCATTGCAAGGCTTGTTTTGTGCACACATTATTGTCACAAAAGGGGGGTTTAAAGGCTCCCACAAATAGGCCTGAAAACAGGCCTAACCAGGATATTGTCTGTTTGCAGCCAAATCTCGTGTATGCTATATGGGGGCAATATAACCAATTGTGTGCATCATTTGGCCATTCACATCCAAGCAAGGCTCTAAAGCACGAATGTAAATTTCAGGGCAAGGCATGTCGGGCACAAATGTTTGTTTCAAGGGGGGTTTAAAGTTTCTTGCACCAGGAAAACAACAAACTCCATCTTTTCGTTCATGAACTTATTTTATGATCAAGGCGAGCAGTCATACTTCCTGACTGAAGGCCTTTACAAGGAAACTTGTAAACTCTGTAAGCTCTCTTTTCTCCTTGTAAACCTTGTGTACAGACACGCACCGGAAACACGACAACTGTCCCCCAATTGCGCTCACCACGCAGAACGCTGCCCTGAAGATTAACTTTGGACTTCAAGCAGACTGCCATCAGGAAATTTTAATTCAACAAAAGTTCCCAATTGAAATTGAAGGTGCCATTTTATAGAAAATGATGAAGTGACTTGACATGAGAGCAAATCTATACTTCTTTTAAACCAAGATAAGACCCCAGCAAGACCTGGATCTATATCTCTAATTTTGTGGCTTATTGTCCTTCGGATCACGTCTGACAACATAAGTGCAGCAGTCTTGCAGAGGAGCAGCCAGATCAATTCCCGCGAAATATTTACTAAACCTGCGATACTATACATATAACCTGAAGAGATGTCTTCTAGCAGTCAGCACATCGCCCCCTATGCTGTCAGCTCGCGCAGCTGAATCTCCTCGCAACCAAAATAAATCAGACCAGGTTGGCGAGTATACCCAACTTTGCACTTTTACCACTAAGCCTGTGCTTCAAGGAGCTGCTTTATCGTATCGTACGTATAATAGCTGAGCGCTGCACTAGGGAGCACCTGCAAGTACAGACAGGGTCATTACTGGCTGGTATGGCATGTACACAAGTGTGACTTGCTACTGTTTATGCACATGTCATGGATCGTGCAAAAAGGAGTGCATAAGACCCTAGACCACAGATCCCTCACAAGATGCAGCACCAGATCATGATTTTGCTGGAGAAGAGGCTGCATAAAACAAGGACGCATATGCGTATGTCAATAGCGGTGACAAATGAAAGTGTGCTGTCCACTGGACACTTTGCATAACTATGTTTTTCAGATTTTACAGCACATGCCTCACTCATACCTGCAAAATGTTTGGACCTAGGCCCGCGTACAAGCCTCGCATTCCTTCGGCCCTGACAATGGCCATTAGGGTTTGCAACACACGTGAAACGCCCTTGCTCGATCCGCTCTGCGAGGAGAGTAGTGTACATTGACGGATCAGTGCCACACCTAGTTGCAAGCAAACATAATTTCTAGGGTTGGCCATAACCGTAGGTATACGGTGTACGGTATTTCTGGCAGAGAAATCACCAAGTATTCGGTCATATACGGTGTACATGTGTACAAGTACAGTTCTGGCCAACCCTGATCAGTTCCTGGGGAGAGGGAGGGAGGGAGGGAGGAGGGAAAGGAGGGCGATGCAGCAAAATTGGCATTGCAATAAAATGTATTGATCATTATAAGTATGAGTTCCCAAACAAAGTCCTCAAACTTATACTCCTACTTCTACCTACATATAGTTGGTGAACAACTTTTTAGAATTTGGCACACTGCGCCAACATTCCAATTCCATTCATATGTGCTGCAAAGCATATACCACATGACCATGATTGCAACTTCACTTACCAAAGCAGTGGCCACAGACAAGAACAGGGCTTGAAAAATGCACAAATTACCACAACAGCCACGTCGAACAGTGACGCAGTTGCATGCACCCACCTGCTGTAGGTGGTGCAATCCACTTTTGCTGGCTGCAGCTGCATGCGCTGCTGCTGCTGCTGCTGCTGCTGCTCGGCCACCTGACGTGTGTTGACAAAAATCACCAGGTAATCCAATGTGGCCTGGTCAAGAAAATTGAGGCGTCCACTTTTTGGGCATTAGATAGATAGCCTTATGTCATAGTGTCCCAACTTGGAAACTGTTTCAGAAAGAACCTATATACATCGTATGATCCTAACAACCTTCCTGCTTGCAGCCATCTTTCAAATCAATTTGTAAGCAATGGCTCATCTGTTTTAAATCATGCACTTGCGTGTACTTGGCTCCACAAGGCTGAAGAATTTTATGCCTGAGGCTACCGATAGATTGCAATACATTCCTATAAATTAACGAAGCCCTGACGCACACGTATGTTCAGCAGCTGTTAACGAAGCACGTGCTCGTCATGCACCCTTTTCTGAGCAACTACCTGGAGGCAAGTGGGGGGCGCTGCGTGCAGTGGACGCAAGCATGCTTTGCATTTGCATGCGCCGTCGCAAGACCTCCAAGGGATACACGATCAGCTCAGAGGATGCACCTGCAAGACAGGGTTGATTGTTTTATGTTTATCACAAAAGTCTAACCCTCAGTTTAAGTGGTACAAGAGCCTCAGAGGGGTGCAACGACCTTCCATGTGCTAGCATCAAAATTCAAATAATGGCAATGTGCAGTCTAATATGCAGAGGCGCAAATATATGTAAGTGGAGGTGATAGTTTGGTGCAGGTGAGGAATGTTGCGCCCAGCCTATTTTGGGCTTGGGCATACCATAATATGTCCATACTTTAGCATCTCTTGAAAACAGATTACCCACCTCCTTTGTACTGGGCCATTTTTTGGAAAATTTAACCTTTTACCCTCGTTAACGCCAGCTTTCTCACCTTGTTCAGCTCACCGCACCTGCCGTTCCCCCTCAGAATCTATACATCAAGACCTTCCCAGTCTCACATACATTTGTCGGGACAATCTCAAAATATAAAAGAACGTCCAACCCGCTCGCTCTCCTTACCTGCTAAGCCCCCGTACAGCAGAGTATATGCAGAGGGCACAGTGGGATTGGGGCAGCCCTGCTTTTCCAACGACACTAAGTGCTTGTGCTTCAGGAGGTCATACACGCCATAAAAGACAGCGCCAGCTGGCGCCATACCTATGACGGCAGGCAGGCAGCCTGCAGAGCGAGAAGAGTAGAGGAGGGTGGTGGAGGGTCTATAAAGAAAGGTCAAACTAAATGGACTTAACACAGCAACAGGGGAACGCTGATTGTGAGGTGATGAGTTTCACACCAAGCGTAGGGCGTCTACAATCCCAAGGCGGAATGGGCGGCCAGGCATACATGCCCATCAGTGATGTGCCATTCCGGTGTACGGTGCGGTACGGTATGGTGCGATTTTGGTACGGTTCGGCTGAGACCACCCCTCACCTGT
>Ga0307942_1000763_pt1:0-5000 | contig 23785 bp, 25 predicted proteins | sample OrgLakmetagen175_FD_201846 | JGI IMG/M metagenome (GOLD analysis project Ga0307942, IMG submission 201846) | Saline water microbial communities from Organic Lake, Antarctica - #175 | ecosystem: Environmental > Aquatic > Non-marine Saline and Alkaline > Saline | place: Antarctica: Organic... | reverse complement strand
CTCGGCCGCTTGCAGTCTATCCAACCCAGGTAAAAGGGGGGGTAGGGTTTTTCATGCCGGCATGGAGCCGTTTAGCTACAGGGTTACATACAACTACTCCACCGCGAGGAAGGTAGGGTATTGGAGCAACCTTCCATGGCAGTGCTTAAAAGAAAATCGCCTAGGCAAAATTTTCATTCTGCAGTGCACCGGGATGGCTGCTCTGTCGCTTATGGCCTGTCATCCTACACACTGAGCATACACATGTCTGACTCAGTATGGGAGTTTTTGCTTGCAGGATCCTTGTGATGTTAACTGCAAAGACAATAGAACTGCAGAGCTCGTATATGCACAACTCAAGGCCTTTTGTAATCATATGCTCATATGCTTGTTCCATCATCCAGCAGCAAGAACTCTTTCCAGTATTCGTTAGGAAAAAATGCCCTGTTACCTGAACTGCTTCTCTGAAAAATTCTCTTGCTGCAACCGTGTTCGCTGCAGGTTGGAAAGGACGGCAGCTTGATGGTCAGGCTGATTTAAAAAGTGTCTCAAATTTGCCTTAGTGTTGTTTTCCTCGAACTTCTGGCATCATTTGCTCTGCCACGGCACACAAAAATGAGATATGATTGCAATTCCCTCAGTGCAAATTGCCTTTACAAATGCAATAGCAAAGCCTGAAGAACACACAGAGAGCTGGATTGTTTGAGCTTAAGTATTCAAATTTCAATATGGAGCTGAGCTCTGTCTCCAGGAAGCTTAGGGCTTTCAAAGATAAGTTAAAAACTATGAAAGCTCAGGAGCTACGCACGCCCTAAATACATTCTACCTTACCTTCGTCGGTGTTTATATTGAATGCCTTACCCAAATATTGCACTCAACAACCAGACAAATTAAGGCTACATCGCTTTATATGCCTCTGGGGGGCATCTGAGCGGAAGCTTGGGAAAAGCCTGTAACCAAGCTAAAAAGGCGCTAGAAAACATCAAGGGAAATGGGCTAGGAACTCAGCCACAATAAAGGCCACACCATACACCATACATATCTGGCTAATTCAAAAAGGTCCTCAAACTAGTTGGGCTATCCTCATACTGAGGTGGAAAGACAAGCTGTGGTGCCGTATGCGAAGGCTGACAAGATGTTCATGCGGACAGTCCAGCAAATTGTGTTCCTCATCCTCCTGAACAGTGTGCCAGTCACATTTGTCACAGATCCTGAGCTCCTCATAAAGCCTTCTGTTCCTGTTATGACGCATTCTTTGGACCAGAGTTATGGCCAGAAAGGCGAAGGCAAGAAAGTGCCACTTCTTTGCAGTGCACGGCTGAGATCGTTGGAAATATCCTAGTAGAGAGGCAATACAGGCTTGTGATTTCTTTTTCTGTCGTCCCACCAGCCATAGACAATCCCCACAGGTACACCATTTTGGCCAAATGTGTGTGATGAGTCCTCATAATTCTGCTAAAATGGTGAGTCTTATGTGGTGTCAAATTGTCAAGCACTCTCCAGCCCCCAATTATATGTTCACGCAAACAAGTCAGCCTGGGCAAGCAAGACAAGTTGACCTAGGTAAGCAAGAACACATCTAATGTGATCAGAGGAATAGCGTGAGTACTGGGAGTCACTATCTCCAGCAGACTTTTTTTGGCAAAGCCTCTCTCGTGGGGGTGTGAGCCCCTAGCCCTTGTCTACATCCCACCACACTCCACGCAGGCCTCACCAGGCTCACCCAGGCCACCCCACGGGCTGAAACTTGACACAGGCTCCTAATCAATTTCTACCGCACCAGATGAATTATGGGAACCTGGGGTGCGGTGTGTGGAGGAGTGTTAAAGACAAGTTTTGTTTTGGGGGGGTCCAGCCCTCCTCCCCAGGCCCATCCATGGCACCTCCCGGACTGAGACTTGACACGGGCTCATAACCAAAACCTTTACCGGGGCAGACGGACTCTGGGAACCTGGAGTGCCGTTTGTGAAGTTTTAGAGACACGTTTTATGTTTGGAAGCTCCAGGAAGCTGCCCAGGATTCCTCAGTCAGGCCCCCGGACCACTTCCTGATGGTGCAGCATCCATCAGAACACTTCCCCAGCTGCTGCGTCAGGGGCCCTGGGTGCTCACACCTGCCCTCTTAACAGAAAGGGAACAGCAGCAGCAGCTCATCCTCGCGCCTGCTTCAACAAAGGCTGCTCCAGCACAGCATGCATCATGAACACCACTGCAGCAACTGTGGGGCAGCACAGGCACACACAGGCACACTCACATACAAGCACAGACACACGTAAATACTCACAGGCGCGCACACGCACGTTCACATGCACACGCACACACACACACATAGTGTGCGCACACATACAAACGCCCAAACACAAAAGAAAGGCACACACACGCGCACACACGTACACACACACATTCACACTCACACATGCATGCATGCACACGTTGCGCGCATGATGGGCTTCGCCATTTTTCAGCGACGCTACCGACACTCTTTCACTTGTTCTTTCTTGTAATTCACAAACATTGTAATTCGACAGGAGCACTCATCATTTTTGAAAGAAACAATAGTGGTTTCTGAAGTAGAAAGAGACTGATATATATCATTAAGCATGTGTTCGGGTCAAATATCAAAGGGATCTCATTTGAAACATAGTTTGCAATGCTTTGCATCATATATTTTACACACAGACATCAGGAAACGAACAAACCTAATCCCCCCCATTGAGAGGCATTCAATGGTTTGAGCCTATCTGAAAAATGCCATATGTTTGCTAGGCATGAAAGGAGTGCGCTGAGGCTTGACAGCTGGCTCGTTGCCCGAATCTTTCTGGGCTTGCTGCTTGGTGCGCCTCGTTTCACGCTCATTTCTAAGCCATCCCTCAAACACGGTCAGCAGCTTGGTACCTGAGGCACGGGCTTGTTCAAGCTCTGGCATGGAGGGGGCAGGGCCAGCTGCACAAGAGCAGTGCAGGAGGTGGTGAAGTGAATGATATCGCAGCAGCAAAGACAGAACGCCGAGGGAAGAGGCAGCCTTCCTTGCGTGATCAAAAACAGAACAGGGGAGGGGGCCTTCTTACGCTATGCAAGCTTGCAGATTCAAGACACAGAAAGCAAGCATGAAAGCGTAGACCCTATGAAATGGTCACAATTCTTCATTTTCAGGTCACGATTATGCCGAAGCAGAAAATTGCAATGTGAGCAACAGCTAGGCTCGTGCGTTCCCTTTGCAGAGAGGTGCAACAAGATGGACGAGGGCAAAATGTACAAATGCAGCCTGTTATCGTAAGGGCTGCATCACACATGCCCCACTCACCCTTGACAAAGCGACCATTCTCCATGTAAGCTAGGTGAGTGACCCAGCTTTCCAAGCCGTCAAAGATGTGCGTGGCGTACACAATGGTGGCCTTCCTCAGGTCACACTCCTCTTTGAAAAAAGCCAGCAATTTCAGCCGCCCCACCACGTCCAAATCTACAGTGATCTCGTCCAACAGCAAAACCTGGGGAGTAAGCCACCGCGATCAATTTCTGCAGCCTCCTCATTTTCCTCTTTCTACTGCAGCTACTGCAGCTATGCCGTGAAACTTATGTATGTCTGGCATGAACACGTGTGACTGATGAAATTTTCAAGGCTCATTTGATCCTTTAGGATAGCTATTGGCAAAAAAAGAACAGCGTTACACACAACACACAACCCCACCCCCCTGCACACTCACATCGTACGGTTTTAGCAGCCCCATGCAGATCTGGACACGTCGTCGCTGGCCATCGGACATCGTGGTCAAGCGCTGGTATATATCAATGTCCAGCATCCGAATGAGGTGCGCGCGTCTGGCAGGATCAACCCCCTCTACATTGAAGATCATCTTGCCTGCACTGATATCTGCCTACATGTATGGAAGGGGTTAGAGACTGGTATGCCAAGCGTCACAGTTTTGTGCATCATGGGAGCCTGACCTGGGAGGAGGTAATTGCATTGACTCCGAGATTCAGATTAGAATTACGATACTTCACTGTGTCATAGGTCCTGCATTTTTGCTGTGCTTACCTGCAATGGAACGCCATATCCTGCAAAAGACACATCCTTTCGCCAGGAGTTGCCAAGGTAGCTCAGTTGCCCTGAGCAGGTCAAATCCATGTCCTGTGAAATTGAGAAGGTAAGATGTGTCTTCTGTACCAAGGTGTCAGACATGTCAGGTGGGTAACTTCGCTGCTGTACAGAATTTCCAAACAGGTAAAGGTCGACCCTCTTTGCATCGACAGACAGGACAATATTATGCAAATTGATGTGCATGTCCAATAGCAAAACTCGTCAAGGGCTAACCCTGCTCACATGAAAGGGAGGACGCCCCAGTACCCGCACTTGGTCAGGGTGCACCATGTACTTCCCAGCTAACACCTGTTATGAGGAAAGAATGAGAAACTGGAGGCCAGGAATTGCCGCAGGTATCCAAGGCATGTTGTTCTTTCGCCCTCATCACAATTAGTGCTAACACACAAGACTCTAATGTTGCATTGCATGTGGTGCAACGGCATAACCACTATCCAATCTCATTTTCTTTCGCGCCTGTGCAGTGGCTTTGCACCACACAAAACAGGCATCACCTACATGTAAAAGAGTTGTCTTCCCTGCTCCATTGGCACCCACGAGCAGGCATCTGGAGCCACGGGGGATTTCAAGGTTGCACCCCTGGATGAAGGCCTCCCCTGGGGGACCAGTCTGGCCGGGGTACGAGAATCCGAGGCCATTTATGTGGACCCCCTGTACTTCTGCCATTTATTTCTGTTCGATGTGTAAGATGTCTGAAATAAAAAAACTGGTGGGTACAGGCCCGAGAACGAAGAGGTCAATTTTAAATGTGGCAACACTTCGGCTTGTTTTTTCCCAATTTTGATATTCGTGGAGTTGTAAAGAAGAATAGATTTGGTCCGAAAAGTTTGAGGCCACCCATGAGACAGTTTTGTTTTTTTGGAAAGGCACGTATACTTTGGGGTGGACCCCCTGCACCCCCCCCCAAACCCCCCTCCGGTGCC
>Ga0307942_1000755_pt1 | contig 23837 bp, 25 predicted proteins | sample OrgLakmetagen175_FD_201846 | JGI IMG/M metagenome (GOLD analysis project Ga0307942, IMG submission 201846) | Saline water microbial communities from Organic Lake, Antarctica - #175 | ecosystem: Environmental > Aquatic > Non-marine Saline and Alkaline > Saline | place: Antarctica: Organic Lake... | reverse complement strand
TGATCTAGTCTGCCCATGGCACAATTTGCCTGCACATGGCACAACAAGTCTGCCCACGGCATGATCTAGTCTGTCCATGGCATAATCAGCCAGCACGCGGCATGATCTAGTCTGCCCATGGCACGATTAGCCTGCATATAGCACAACAAGTCTGCCCACAGCATATGATCTAACCTGCCCATGGCATAATTAGCCTGCACGCAGCATGATCTAGTCTGCCCATGGCATAATCAGCCAGCACGTGGCATGATCTAGTCTGCCCATGGCACAATTTGCCTGCACATGGCACAACAAGTCTGCCCACGGCATGATCTAGTCTGTCCATGGCATAATCAGCCAGCACGCGGCATGATCTAGTCTGCCCATGGCACGATCAGCCTGCATATAGCACAACAAGTCTGCCCACGGCATATGATCTAACCTGCCCATGGCATAATTAGCCTGCACGCAGCATGATTTAGTCTGCTCACACCTTAATTAGCCTGCACGTGCTGTGACCTAGCCCCTGCACATGATAGTCTGCCCTACCCATGGTATAGTTAGCCTGCACATGGCATGATCTAGTCTGCCCATGGCACAATTGGCCTGCACATGGCACAACAAGTCTGCCCACGGCATATGATCTAACCTGCCCATGGCATAATTAGCCAGCACGTGGTGTGACCTAGCCCCTGCACATGATAGTCTGCCCTACCCATGGTATAGTTAGCCTGCACGTGGTGTGAGCTAGCCCCTGCAAACAGCATGACCTGGCTCGCCTGTGTTATGATCAGTGTTGGCCAGAACCGTATACACACACTGTGTGTGATGCCTGACAGTTTCTACGGACAATTTCCCGCTCATACTACCTTAGGTAAACATACGTATGTACGTGTGGTTTTGGCCAACCCTCGTCATGGACGTAGCAACATGCACAGCGGCAGCATCTGGTGTGTGTGTGTGTGTGTGTGTGCGATTATTACAAACAGTAGGCTAAATCTGCGTGTCTGTGACGAAAAGCGTGCTTATTGCTGTCATCGAAATTCGACGTTGACATCTACCTGTCTGGCATATCCTTGCCACCTAGCCTCCAGGCCCCAAACAGGACATGACCATCTGGGTTTGATCTGAAACCTTTGCAGATTGGGCAAACGCAATCTTGCTTGCTTTAACAATCCGAAAAACCCATGGCAGAACTTGTACATTCACATGATTGGGAGTCGAATGTGCCTTTCGAAAGCTTTTAAACACTTTTTGATCGCTGTACCTGCAGAGCGTCCTGCCAGCGCATTAATTGCAAACCCTCCAATCCAGGCAAGCCGGCCAGAGGCTCTATCGAGGAAGGCTCTGCGTCGTTGTTGCTGCTTAGGCCTGGATGTATATGTGCAACATGTGTGTGTGCATGTGTGTGAGTGTGTGTGTTCATTTATGCGCGTTCATGCGTGCTAGGGAGGAAGCCGAGCAAAATTTCTGGCGCAGGTTATGCGTAATCACAGATCCAGCAATCTGAAAAAGCACAGACACTGCACAATCAAGTGTTCCTGTGATCTGATCTGGAAAAAAGCAATGACACACTACACAATCAAGTGTTCCTGTGTTTTTATAAGGCACAGTCACACTGCTTGATCATAGATCCAGCAGTCCAAAAAAGAACAGACACAAACACACACACACACACACACGCACACACACACATGTGCGCACACCTTGCGCCAGATCGCCCAGGCCGTCAAGTGCACGCCCCATAATGTCTTTGCCTGCTTTGCCGCGCGTCACGCTGAAAAAGTCCTTAGGCTCTAAGGGGGACAGCGCGGCGTACACGGGCTCCAGCGTGTAACCCTGCACCGATAAGGCAGCAGCCTTGGTGTCTGCTGGGCCTGCTGCGCTGCTGCTGCTGGGCGAGGAAGTGCCGACCTGGCCGGTTTTGGGCATGGGCGTCATGGGGAACAAGTCGGGTGCGCCAGTGGCCTGCCAGCTAGGGAGGCGCCGGGTTCCAAGCCTGTCCTTTTTGAGATACTTCATGGGATCAACCTCTTCACCTGTGGGGTGGGGGTATGATTTGGGGGGGTGTATGAATTTGGGGGAACAAGCCGAGTGCGCAGGTGTTGCAGCAGCAATCCTTGCGCGAAGTCTCTTGATGCAAATGAGCAGGGTTGGGTGGGGCAAGGAGATGATGTTGGGGGCTCACCCCAAGAATTGGGCATGCCTTCCTCCTGATACATTTCCTGACACAGTTCTTAGACACGTGTTTCTCATCCTGATATATTTCTCTGCCTCAGCCTCTTCAGGGTAGCTGCCCTGAAAGCCTAGTGGCCCGTGGTCGGGCCAGACTCTTCGGGTTCGCGGGGTTTGCGTCCGCCTGGTAGCGTGAGCACTCCGCTGTCCGAAAGCTCCGTCTTCGTTTCCTTAGTCCATGCTTGTAATGTTATCCCCCCTTGCGTATACTTTTTTTTAACAGCCTCATGATGAGGGTGACGGCCTCGATTTCGGGTTGGATTCCTCAGACCCTACACAAAACTTCCCAGGGTCGATCATTTCGATTTGGGGCATGACAAAGGGTAAAAAGTAATTACGTATGTGAGCCTTGTAGAGGTGGTCTCTTCCTTTCTTTAAACGGCTGTGGCGAAGGCTCACAGGCAGCATAGTATTTACCTGCTCTTGTATGTAGGTTTGATGATAGGTAGCGGTGAGTATAAGAAAAGAGAATGGTAGAAAAAGGGGAAAGGCGCATGGGAGCCAACTTAAGAACGAGGCAACAAACGCCTGCATGTGATTTTGAGGTCAACAACAAATAAATCATTCTCCAAAATCATTTTCAACGAAGCAATTGTGTCAACAACTAATAGTTAAATGAGTCAACTCACCAACAAGGATTGTTTTTAGTGTGGTTAGAAGTTGCCCCCCCCCCCCCAAAAGTAACAGCCTAGGCAAAAACAAAATTAAAATTGTAATCTGCTGCCCTGGAGTATCTACGGGCACAGAACTGTGGTAAGGCTCCTACGTTTTTAAAATTTGGACAGCCCTTCCTTGTCCAACGCTTAAAGTGTTAGCATGTGGGAGTTTTGCCTCTGCTTGCACACAGGAGTTCATTTGCAGACAAAAGCATTTTCAGCTCACCTGGCTCAATGACCTCCACCGATGATTTTAGTACAAAATGGGATCCAAGCGACGCACTCAATTTCTGTGTGTGTGTGAGTGTGTGTGTGTGCGTGTGTGCGTGTGTGTGTGTGTGTGTGTGTGTGAGAGCATGTGGGTGTGTACCTGCCTTCACATGAGTGTGTCTCAAATAATATATGTGAGCGCACATGTGTGTGCATGTGTGTGTGTGTGTGTGTGTGTGTGTGAGAGAGAGAGAGAGAGCATGTGGGTGTGCATCTGCCTTTGCATGGGTGTGTCTGATTTAATGCATGTGAGCACACATGTGTGTGCATGTGTGTGTGAGTGTTTATAATGAATGTATGTGAGCGCACATGTGTGTGTATCCAAAAATGGCTCTTTCTTGACTGACTGAAATTGCTCAACGTCCCACACCGACCTAGCTTCCAGCTGCAAGGCTTGGTACAAGCATATGATTGGTCGAAAGCTGCTTTATGCTCGTGCATTACAATGCTCCTCCGCCTCCCCCTCACACACATATACCGCAGTGCCTCCCTGTACCCACTTTAACACCACCAATCTGAAGGCTTCTACCTCAACCCTAGAAACCCCTAAGTACCAGGTTCTATTCAGTCGTAGCGTATCCCCCATTGAGAAAACTCTTCATAAACACAGAATGACGCCTTTTGCCCCCTCCATTTTTGCACATCTCAAGGTCCCTCACCAGCACAATCAGCCCGTCAGCCTGCCATACTTTGCCTGCCAACTACCCCCCTTGTGAAAACAACACTTTGACCCTATGCACCTCGAGGCCGTCCTTGTCACTCGGTCTACCACGTCGCTCAACCTGATCAATCGACCTCGGCGTCCACTCACTTGTGCATCGAGGCTTCCTCGTATCTAGTGAGCGGACCTACCTCGGCGTCTGCTCACTTGATACGAGTATCCCGCGGTTCACCTCCCAGCAACCCCCACCGGGAAAAAGCTTGCTCAGTATACAAAATGGTCGCTACACCATACTCTGGCTGCCAACTACCCCACTGTTAAAGCACTTTGACCCTGCGCACCTCGAGGCCGATCACCACCCAGCGGCCCCCACCAGGCGAAAACTTGTTCAAAATGATGACCGTGGATGCCGGAGAAGAGCTGCCACCGCCCGTCAAACTGCTGTCTGTGAGGTCTGCACTGCAGAGCGGATCTAGCGGCACCTCCACGAGCATGGACAGCACTGCTCCTTTACCCCTCAAGGTAGAAATACGGCTCTCTCTGTGCGCCAAGGTACGTTGTACGTTGACACAGTGTATAATCGTGTGTTTATGTGGTGGTGATGTATGTGTGTGTATGTATGTGTGTGTTTATGTGGTTGTTTGTGTGTTTGTGTGTACATGTGCGCGCACATGCTTATGTGTGTATGTGCAAACGTGCGTTTGAGTCAACATGCTGCAGTTACTACAATGGAACAGATATACGAACAAAAACAAAGTGTTGGGTGAGCTTTTGAGGTCGCTGATGTGTGAGTACTTATGTGTGTGAGCGAACCTTACTGCGAGTGCTGGGAAAAATTCTCACACTAGTGAAATGAGTGAAATGAGTGAAATTCCAGCACTCTATAGAAAAGCAAGCCTCTGCCTACTGTATAACGTCTTTTGGCGCTGTGCTTTCATAGCCACACACAAAGGTGTGGTATGCACTGCCCTACCAATTCACACATAATACACACAAAGACACAGTCTGCACTGCCCTTCCAATTCATACATGGTACACACAAAGACACAGTCTGCACTGCCCTTCCAATTCATACATGATACACACTAAAACACAGTCTGCACTGCCTTACCAATACACACATGGTACACACAAAGACACAGTCTGCACTGCCCTAACAATTCAAACATAATACACACAAAGACACAGTCTGCACTGCCCTACCAATACACACATGGTACACACAAAAGACACAGTCTGCACTGCCCTACCAATTCATACATGGTACACACAAAGACACAGTCTGCACTGCTCTACCAATTCATACATGGTACACACAAAGACACAGTCTGCACTGCTCTACCAACCTGCACTGACTGACCCTTCCCCGATGTACTGCCCCCACGCAGGCGGCCACGCAAGACACACCCTACAACTGGAAGTTCATACTGAGGCCATTCATAGTTCATACTGAGACCATAATTCTAGTGGTTGCTACATCACTGCTTAAACAGCCACACAATATGTGATGCTCAAAACATTAACCATGGTGGCTGCCGCCTACATGCACTGCTCATGCAGCTACACACATAGCAATATGATAATTAGCATTGGCATGATAACCATCGCCTCCACACGCTGCTCATGCAGCTACACACATTGCAGTATAATATAATAAGCATTAGCGTGATAACCATCGCCTCCACACGCTGCTCATGCAGCTACACATATAGCAATATGATTATAAGCATTAGCATGATAACCATGGCCTCCACACGCTGCTCATGCAACTACACACACTGCATTATAATAATAAGCATTAGCATGATAACCATCGCCTCCACACGCTGCTCAGGCAGCTACGAACATTACAAAGCAATTATTTAAAAGATTAAGTGGTGTACGGTGTGCACCACTGCCTTACTCACAACACGGTGGCCGGCGCCTCCACACACTGCTCGGGCAGGTGGGACTGCACGAAAGGGGTGAAGACCTTGTAAGCCCGTGGGTAGTGTGACAGCACGCTCAGCAGCGTGCTGAGTTTGCTGCGCTCCAGCTTCCTCAGCTGCACAGGGAGACCAGTGAAACACGCTGTGTGTTAGAACGTGTGTGTGTGTGAATAGCACGCACATGGTCATTTGATTGAGGTGCTAACGAACATATTGCTCTGCTCCAGCTTCTGACGTCCTGCATGCAAGGAGGGCACATAGCAGAGAGTCAGGGAGGCTTATGGCGTGTGTAGGAAGGCGCATGCAATTTGTGAGGGCTTCGTGGGTGCAAGAACGAGAGCATTATAGGCTTGAGCCTTTTTTATTCAGCATGTGACAAAGGGCCAGGGAGGCCTGTGGCGTGCGTCTAAGGTGCATGTGGTTCAAGAGGGCTTCTATGATACGACAGAGAGAGCATTAAAGGATGATGCATGCTGCTTGAAAGGCCTGAGGTGCGATGATTGGGAACGGAAGGTTGAACGACAGAGAGAGCATAATATGATGATGCGTGCTGCTTGGAAGGCCTGAGGTGCGATGAAAGGGAACTGAAGAGTTGAACGACAGAGAGATGCATGCTGCTTGGAAGGCCTGGGTGCGATGAAAGGGAACTGAAGGGTTGAGAGTCAGGACGGCCGACAGGACAACCACCTTAAAGGGTGCACGTGAATTGTGAGGGCATGAGTGCACTGGCAAGGTCAATGCAGGGCTTTATGGATATTGTGGGTTGAGCGTGCCAATGATAAGGGGAAGTGAGGGTTTTGGGATAAGGGTCATTTCTGCGTAATGGGACATTTCTGCATAAAGGGTCATTTCTGCAGAAAGGGACATTACTGCAGAAAGGGTAGTACATTGGAAAGGTTGACAGCGCAGCAGCTGGTCAAACTGTTTGCACACTTCTTGGATTGCTGCAAATTTTGTGGACTGCTGCCTGAAAAATAATGGAAGGGCATTGGAAGGGCTGATAGGGCAACCATGTATTGCTCGACACAATTAGCTTAAGTGTGAGAAGCGCTGCTCGACGGTTTTTAAGGGCAAGGTGGAGGAACGCCCTTTTCTTTTAACCGTACTGTGTACCCAAAACAGCACCGCTCGTACACGCTGTTGGGTAAGCAGCCATCAAAAAGACAGGCAGGCCAAAAGGCCTTCTATCTTCTTTCCGTCGCATGCCGTACCCAAAACAGCACCGCTTGCACACGCTGCTAGATGGTCAGCCACCATCCCCACAGAACACGAGCAAAAGCTTTCACTGCCGCCTTAGATGGTCAGCCCCCACCCCCACAGAACACGAGCAAAAGCTTTCACTGCCGCCTTAGATGGTCAGCCATCATCTACAAACGCAACACGAGCAAAAGCTTTCACTGGCACCTTAGATGGTTAGCCATAATCCAATCACACCACACGAGCAACAGTTTTCGGTGTAAAGTGGTTTAGCTTACACGACAGAGGTAGGTACACAGCGCAACTGTACACCAAAACTCAAGAGCTTCATCATAACAGCTTTCAATGCCGCCCTCACCTGGCCTGGAGTGAACCACTTTTTGGTCGGCAGGCGGTCCTTGCAGGGCGACTCTCGCATCAAAGACCATGCTTGCAAATCCTGTCGAAAGGGCCAGGGGAGAGGCGAGCACAGCAGAGGCAGATGACTCTGTTTATAAAGGTTTGATGAAGTGTACTAATTATATTAAAAACCATCTACTATAATAATTATAATTATCAATTGTTTCCACCGATGAAGCAAGAAGACGGGCACCGGCAAGGTGTTAATTGGTGGCTGTATGGGCTCTAAAGAAGTTTCTCAACAGCAAATGGGAGGTCATTCACATCAGGTGACCTCTTTAGCACACTGCTGCTGAGTCCAGCGTATAACACCTTTTCGTTTCCCCGTAAGAACTCCAACGCCACGTCACGATGCAAATAAAAAAGAAAAATCTCTTGCCAGGAGCCAGTTTCAAGCCTAAGCTGGCACCCTCCTGATCCCCACAGAGCTTTCCATACTCTTCCTGGCGAATGTTATGATATACCGTTCGTTCACGATCAGTTCGTGACCACACTTTCAAATAATTATTTGAATTTTCGATTTCAGTTCGTGAGGGAGTCTGGGGATTAATTTTTGAGTTCGAGGGCACTTCGGGAGGGCCCTGTCGGGAATAGTTTTTGAGTTCGAGAGCCCCCCTGTGAATGCTGCCTGTGCACTGCTACTGCTGTTAGTTATGGCGGAAGCTGTGGCTGAGGCTGAAGCTGTGGCTGAGGCTTCAAGAACCCGGCCAGGGGGTTCACACTGGCGCGCTTGGAGCTCATTAGGATTTTCAACCTCAAAACTATAAATAATTAATTTATCACCCTGAAGTCAGTTCGGAGAGGCCTCCAAGAATTAAAAAAAATTTTCGTTTTCTGGCCAAATAATTAATTAATTTCCGAAGTGATCGTAAACAAACGGTAATACTAATGTTACTAACGGAGCTATTATTACTATGGTACTGTTGGTACTATTTTCACCAGGGTTGTTTAGTTCGTGAAAGTTCTAGAACCCTTGAACTGTTTGAAGGGTTCAATGTGTAATTTTGGGAACCAAGCCCTTGGACTCCTCCCCCCACCTTCAAATCTTCCCATTTAGTTATGTATTTATATATCATAATAGGGGGGAAAGGGGGCCAGAATGGTACCATGTCATCATTGTAGAGCAGTAAAAGGAGAGCCTTAACCTTAAGGTGCAGTGCAAGTGCCACGTTGTACAAATCCTTAGCAGTTCAAGAATGTGTGACAAGTTTGGCCTTAAGACCAAGGAAACTTCCTGGCCTGATACAGATAAAATTATCATATATATATTATTTGGTATATAAATCATTGATATTATCTATATGTTTTTCATACATAAATCATTGAACATGTTACTTTTACTGCAAGGAAAGAGTGGGACTGAACTGGGGGGGCTGCTGTCCCTCAAAATATTGACAGACGCATGCTGCAAAGTTTGACAAACCCTTAAAAGTTCGTCGAACTTTAACCGAACTCCAAACGGCACTTTTAAAATTTGTCAGGATCTTTGAAATTCCGCGAGCCCGAATTTTGGCCGGACCTTGAACTGAACAACCCTGATTTTAACACAACTAAACTAATGATACTAATGTTACTAATGATACCAATGTTCTTAATAATACTAATGACACTAATGGAACTATTAATACTGCTACTTATGATCCTAGCGATACTACTAGGTAGTTTATGGGGCTGGCAATGGCCGGGACGGGTGGTCGTCCCTAAGTAGACCCTTAGCTTCGCTCTGTAGTTTCTGTGCTTGGCGCTCTTGCTTGTCTCTGGCTCAAGCCAAGTGCCCTTTTTTGTCTTCTGGTAAAGGAGTTTTACAGTACTCGATACCAAAGTGGCTTTCTCTCTCTAAATCAATGTGTTCTTCACTGCCTGCGTTGTTTTTCTTTTCTACTAGCAAAATCCGGCAGGAGTACTTGTCGTTCAATCCATGTGGGGAGTGGCAGCACTGCCTGTGTGATGTTCTCGTATTTGCAAACAAATGAAGGTCCTCTTTGTTCCGAGAGAGTTTCTGTCCGATAGGTGAGAGTCAGGCTTCCCTTCCTCCCGACTACATGGCCTTTAAAACCTCTATTGTGGGGTAGAAAGGTAAAACCGCGCTCCACGAGTACTTGTGAGACAAATTTAGAAAGAGTAATAAACATTTCGTTTTCAATTTGGAGGAAGAAATTTTTGGAATTCGGAAGGGGCACTTTCCGGTGTGTCTTGTACCCCTGAGTGCCCAAAAAAATACCAAAAAAGTCATTGAAACTTTAAATGCAGTTTGGAGAGGGCTCCGAGAATTATCAAGATTTTTGGTTTATCTGCCAAATAAATGCTTAATATCCGAGGTGATCGTGGACGCACGGTACCCTGTATTAAGAATTGCAGCAGTCACCCCACAAGGCAAAAACCGATATTTATGCGGGGTGTTATTCAAAAGGTACGAAAGCATCCCTGGGACCCTGGCGGTCTTCTTGGGGCGTTTTTTGATGAGAGCAGGCCTCCTTCACTCTTTCCTATGAGGCCGCCAAACACCTTTTAGTCTCTCACCTGGGGGACCTTGGCAGCCTTCTTGGTGGCTTTCTTAGGCAGGGGCTCCTCTGGCGAGAGCAGAGGTGACTGAGACGACGGAACCTCTGCCGGAGCAGCAGAGGGCGAGGAAGGGGGTCCTGACAGCACCTGTGTGCGCGTGTGTATATGTATGTGTGTGTGTGTACAGCCGTGTATGTGATTGTCTGTGCAGTCGTTTCCTGTGTCAGCTCTGTTCATGCATGCTTGCACAGTGCACACATATATAGGGTTGGCCAGAACCGTATGTATACACCGTATATGGCCGTATATTTGGTGATTTCCCTGCCAAAAATGCCGTATACGCATCGTATATGTAAATGGTTGTGACTTATCCTACACATACACAGACAAAAGCGAGGACTGTTCCTACATCTTTGGCCTAACGGGGCCACGCTAAAAAGGCCATGACCATCAGCAGAGTTTTAAACACGCCCGCTTGGCAAACAGGGTTAAACAACGGCACCAGAAAGTTTAAAAATTAAGCACGCACCTTTGAGACGATCACATAGGGCTTTTTGAGTCAAGGCATTTACGCAGGGTTGGCCAGAACCACATATGTGCACCGCATTTGAGCGTATGTATGATGATTTCCTTGCTAAAAAAACCGTATGTATACCGTAAATACCTATTAAATGTATGGCTCTGGCTAACCTACATCCACAGTTATATGCATACATCCACAGTTACATGCATACATTCACAGTTACATTCACAGTTACATCTGTATCTTGATATATACCTGCTCATCAAACAGGGTCTCAATTTCTGCCAACGGGTCCGCCTCCATCCAGCGCTCGCTGCCACTCAAGTCCTGCTGCTGCTGCTGCTGCTCAGGCACACTCTCTGTGAGTGTACATACATGCACGCTTGTTTTAATTATGTGCGTAATTGTGTATTGTGTGTGATTGTGCCTGGGTGTGTGCTGGCATGCGTGTGTGTGCTGGCATGTGTGTGTGTGGTGTGTGTGTGTGTGTGTGTGCACGCACGCATGCAAGCACGCACGCGTACCAACAAATGTGCTGTAAAGTGCGCTCATCAAAGGCAAACAAAAAGAGGGAGAGAGATTGCGCCTGATAGCGAACAGCAATTGTAACAGAAAAAGAAACCACCATGCGGGCAGTGATCAGAAGTTTACCTGTAGACCATAAATAGGAGCCTTGGTCTTCACCCTCATGGAAGGAGGAGACCTGACCAGCCTGATCCTGCTGCTGCTCTATTTCTGCCTGTAGCTGCAGCTGTAGTGATTGATGCTGCAACTCCTGCTGCTGCTTCTCTTGCCGCTGCTGCTGCTCCTGTTGCTGCTGCTGCATTGCAGGTACAGAGGGCAGCACCTCCTTTTTACCCCTTTTCTTTGGCACTTCCGCAGGCTGGCTGTCTGGTGCTTTGCCTGCCTGAACAGCAGAGGCACCAGAATTGCTGGCGCTGCCAGCAAGATTGTTGGTGCTTTTGGTGTTGGCTTTGGGTGGCTGAGGAATTTGGGAGGGCGCAGGGAGTGTTGCTTCTGGGTATTTACTTCTACTACTGCTGCCGGAGTCGCCGCCGCTACTGCTGCTGGCGTTGCTGCTGCTGCTGCTGCTGGCGTTGTTGCTTTGTGGCTTGCTTGGGCCTAACATGGAGTTGCGGCCAGTGGCTGCTATGCTGTTGCTGTTGCTGTTGGTGGTGGTGCTGCTGCTCTTTTTGGGGAATTTGCTTGGCATTGAAGGCAAACGTGGGGCGGGATCAAAGCCTGCAGCCACCGACGCTGCAGCGTAGCGTGGGTATAAAAAGTCTCCAAGCTTGGGAACGAGTTCGTCCACGTTTTTCAAGATTTGGTTGAAACGGTTTGTGCAGTTGACGGGCTTGATGGCTACGTGCCTGTCCAGGCGCTCGTCTTCGCTTAAAGCCACAGACTGTGGCAGCAAGGCAAGTGTGTGTGTATGCGTGTGTGCATGTATGCATGTGTGTGTGTGTGCGTGCGCGCATGTTTGTGTGTTTGTGTATGCATGTTTGCCTTTACCTGGAAGCCACACGCTTTTAAGGAAAAGTGAAACAGAGAGGGTTTACGTTATTATATACACATGTACGCAGAAATTGAAAATTGCTCCCCACAAAACTTAGGACAGGTGCTTTTTGTAAACAAGAAATGCTGACAGCTAGCACACACACTCTCACTGAGCTGTCTCATCAAACAAGCTGCAGCTTTTGCCTGAAGCTCGTGATCCTTCTCTTCCTCTAAGCAGCACTTCACAACAAGCAGCCACTTACACCCCGCCATCCTTATTTTTAGCAGCCCCACCAAAGAAAAGACACCAGCTCCACAGCAGCGGATCCTTTCCCTGACGACATTCACACTTTCAGGGGTGAGATACTCTGGCATATCCAGGAGGGTGAGAAAAAGGAAGGGAAAAAATCATGCACGCAGTGAAACCACTCCCCACATTAAATGAGGAAAAGGAGCCACTTGGGTACCTGGCACCGTGAATATCTTCCTCCACCACAGAGGAACGAGGGTGAGCTTTCATGCAAGCATTGAAACGCTGCTAGCAGCACCATTGACAGAGAAGCGCACAGAGGGACACTCAAAGACTACCCTCCTCTGGGCGCAGCTTGATCACGCTCTGCACCTGAAACTTGAGTATGCCCAGCAGGAAAACGACCACTTAATCCCACCCTGAAACCCCTTGAGCTCTCAGTAACAGCACCACCAGCACCTGAAGGAGGGAGAAGACCACTTATCCATGCACATCGTACCTTGCATCACTAGTACCACAGACACCACCACCACCACCGTACCAGCATCACTAGTACCACAGACACCACACCACTAATACCACCACCATCGTGCCACCATCGTACCACCATCACCACCGCCATCTTGATGCCAGGCACAGCACCACCATCACTAGTACCAGCATCACTAGTACCATCTTACCACCATCACCATCGCCATCACTAGTACCACCATCACTAGTACCACCACCATCGTACCGCCATCACCACCACCATCGTACCACCATCACTGCCGCCATCATGCCAGGCACAGCACCAGCATCACTAGTACCAGCATCACTAGCACCATCTTACCACCATCAACACCGCCATCTTGATGCCACGCACAGCACCACCACCACCACTAGTACCACCATCATTAGTACCACCACCATCACCACCGCCATCTTGATGCCACGCACAGCACCACCATCACTAGTACCACCATCACTAGTACCACCATCACTAGTACCAGCATCACCACCACCATCATACCACCATCACCACCGCCATCTTGATGCCACGCACAGCACCACCACCACCTGTAGCAGCCCCCCGCCTTTGCCATACGTCTGTTCCAGCATGCGGTCCGTCACGGCTTTCAAAAGGTCGCAGTCTGCCTCTGCACGATGCAGGTTGAGCATGCTGGTGTCCAGCCCTGCATACACGACAGCACAGCACAGCACAGCACACACAGCATGTGCAGCAGGGTTGCGCGCCCAAAAAAAAAAGCTACACAAGGCGCAAATGGAATGGCAGTGACCATGAAAGCGTGCTCCACATAGTAAGTTATGGTTGGTGGCACACTCACACACAAGTAATACGCACTCACACACGAGTAACCCGCACACTCACAAGTAACACACACACTCGCACACATGTAATATGCACACTCGCACACAAGTAACACACACTCGCACACGAGTAACGCGCACACTCACACACAAGTAACACACACACTCGCACACGAGTAACGCGCACACTCACACACAAGTAACACACACTCGCACACGAGTAACACGCACACTCACACACAAGTAACACACACACACACTCGAACACGAGTAACACGCACACTCGAACACGAGTAACACTCACCCAGCACACATACACAAACACAAATGCAGGCACGCACGCACTCCCTCCCATCCAACCCCCCATGAACCCCTTCCCCCCCCTTCACACACAAGGAGATGCACAAACACAAACATACACACATACACACACCAAAGTGGTGAGCCAGGTCCTTAAGCTTGCACGACACAGAGCCGTTTATCAGCTGCTTTGCCAGCTGGAGTGTGCACAGCTCTGCCCAAGTGTTAGGGTACAGCAAGCCCAAGCGTGCAAACTCCACACCCAACCACTTGGAATCCGAGCTGCGCGTGCGTGTGTGCGTGTGTGTGTTACATGTACGTGTATGTGTGTGCGTGTGCGTGTTTGTCACAACTCTGTACGAGATATGGGTGATCTCCAATGGGTGAGGCAGCCGCACAGCTGTGACACGCAAATGAGCGTCGCCATCTCCGTGATTTGACATCGGTGGTGGTGCTACTTGCCTGTCTTTTTATGCTATCTACCCATGGCGGCACGACCCAGTTGGTTGGATGCTCTGCAACCACAACCCACCTCACGTTGTGCGCAACCAGCAGCGCAGCGGACCCTGCAGGAGAGTCCTGCGCACACCTCTGGTGCATCCACAGCAGCAAGGCAAAGTACACGTGGGGGGGTTTCGGTGCGCCCTTCACGGTTTTGTTGGAGATGTTGTGGATTTGGGTGGCAACCTCTGGGATGTATTGGTCTGGATTGACGAGCGTGCTGAACTTGTCGCCTGCACCCCATTTAGTCACGCAACACAAGTAGGAGTGAGCTGATGGTGGCAGCCGGATGTAATGAGGGTTTGGTTTTCTCAAGCTGTCATAGAGAGGAGCGAGCTGCTGTCAGTCAGCAGTCGGCAGTCAGCTGTAGTGAGGGTTCCATTTATATAAGCCAATATAGGGAGGAGCGAGCTGTCGGAGGCAGCCAATATAGAGAGTGCCTGGTCATAGTGCTTGAAAAAGGTGAAGTGAGGCTGGCCATTAAGTTCGGTGGTCGATTGCGATGGAGTTGTGTGATGCTGATGTACAGAAATATACTCGGTTTGTTATTAAGTTGCCTGCTGACGGCTGCTTGGTATCACTGTTCTGCTCACAAGCAAACCTCTATCATTTTTACGTGGAAGTCTGCAGGAGGTCTTCACTGTTCTGCACCTCCACTATAGTAGAGGACTCGACGGATTAAATAACAATGTTCTCAAAAGCGTGCATGGAATGAGGCGTTACAAATGGGAAATGAAACTGTCTTGATGGTGAAGTAAAAAGTTTGTTTTCTTGCATTGAACTACACACACAAACACACACACACACACACACAAACACGCACACACACCTGAGGCAACGTCAAGCACGCAGATATCCAGGATCCTGCTGTTGGAGCCCTCTTTATACGTTGTGGTTTCAGTATCAAAGATGAAGGCGCGGTACGTGTCTTTGGCCCTGTGCAGCGGCTCCTGTATAAGCAGTTGAAGTTACGAGCTGGATAATATAATTACCAAGGAATAAGGGGGTACGTGTCCCTGGCCCTGTGCAGCGGCTCCTGTAGAAGTAGTTGGTGTTATGGACTGGATAATATTAGTACCAAAGAATAAGGGGGTACGTGTCCCTGGCCCTGTGCAGCGGCTCCTGTAGAAGTAGTTGGTGTTATGGACTGGATAATATTAGTACCAAAGAATAAGGGGGTACGTGTCCCTGGCCCTGTGCAGCGGCCCCTGTAGAAGTAGTTGGTGTTATGGACTGGATAATATTAGTACCAAAGAATCAGGGGGTACGTGTCCTTGGCCCTGTGCAGCGGCTCCTGTAGAAGTAGTTGGTGTTATGAGCTGAATAATTTAAGTACCAAGGAATAAGGGGGTACGTGTCCTTGGCCCTGTGCAGCGGATCCTGTAGAAGTAGTTGGTGTTATGAGCTGAATAATAAAAGTACCAAGGAATAAGGGGGTATGTGTCCTTGGCCCTGTGCAGCGGCTCCTGCAGAAGTAGATGGTGCTATGAGCAACCAAGGAATACGGGGGTACGCGTCCTTGGCTGTTTGTAGTGGCTCCATGTCGGAACATAAGAATTTTAAAGTGGCTTCATGTGGATGTGGTTTGCATGGAACCTAATTTCAATTTCTATGGAAAAAAGGATCCGTAATGGCTAGCACTTCGCTACACTTTTTAAAGAGGAAGCAATCCATCTCAGCATGAAGGACGGCGGCAGAGTTGTGAACAGCAAGACACCGGCAACAGTGTGGCTCGTTATCTTAGATTTATGTGAAAAGTCTTTCCTTGCCTGTGGTGGTTTAGATGTGAGTGGCATCCCAACGTGAAATCGCCATTTTGCACGTCGATTTCTAGGCACGTAATGCATTTGGCAACGGTGGGTTTACATCATGGTGTTGCTTGATCCAGGAAAATCCAAATTCAGCACTTTTGAGTATAATTAACCATTTTGAGTATTTTTCACATTTTTGAGTATAATTCACCACTTACGCAATGAAGCAAATAAGTGTCAAAATGATAGGTGCCCCAAACATGATCAGATCCTGTCTGAACACCACAGACAGACATTGTGCGTTTGTCGTAGCCAACCAATGAATAGGACGACACATTCTTGCCGCAACCATTTGTTGCCCACTGTTCTGGCAATTGCTTTGGCACGTCACTTGCAAACCACTTCGACTCAGTGCACCCAAAAAAAGTAGCCAGGGACAACCAGTCCTAACGTTCTTCTTCAATGAATTGGGTTTGGTTAGTCAATTCACCCAATCCTAACCCACACATGCTCACCAGCATTCGAGCCACAAGGGCATACACACCCACACCCGCTCGTACACACCCACACATGCTCACCAGCATCTGAGCCACGAGGGCGTACACACCCGCTCGTACACACCCACACACGCTCACCAGCATCCGAGCCACAAGGGCATACACACCCACACACGCTCACCAGCATCCGAGCCACGAGGGCATACACACCCACACACGCTCACCAGCATCCGAGTCATGAGGGCGTACACACCCACTCGTACACACCCACACACGCTCACCAGCATCCGAGCCACAAGGGCGTACACACCCACACACGCTAACCAGCATCCGAGCCACGAGGGCATACACACCCACACACACTCACCAGCATCCGAGCCACAAGGGCGTACACACCCACACACGCTCACCAGCATCCGAGCCACAAGGGCGTACACACCCACACACGCTCACCAGCATCCGAGCCACAAGGGCATACACACCCACACACGCTCACCAGCATCCGAGCCACGAGGGCGTACACACCCACACACGCTCACCAGCATCCGAGCCACAAGGGCGTACACACACACCCACACACGCTCACCAGCATCCGAGCCACAAAGGCGTACACACCCACACACGCTCACCAGCATCCGAGCCACAAGGGCGTACACATCCGCCTCAGGCAGGGGGTTCACCGCATGTAGCAGGTCTAGCATCGACGCAGGTCTGCTGCCTGCAACCGGATTTGTGTGACGTGACGTGACAGATCTGGATATGATACTGAGCAGCAGCATGGACATTAGACAATACACTAAGCAGCAGTATGGACTTAAAACTGAGCAGCAGTCGCGACGGTGAAGCACGTGTGTGTGTGCTGTTTTGTGAGCCCTTTTGTGGTGCGCCAGGCCTGGCTTCGATGCAGGCTTGCTACCAGCGACCTGGTTGCGTGTGACAGATCTGGACATTCTACTAAGCACGGTCACAAGTGTTTCTTTATAAGACCTTCTGTGGTGCATCAGGTCTAGATTTGACGCAGGCTTGCTGCCTGCGACCCGGTTGTGTGAACAGGCCCAAATATTTCACAGAGCTGAGGTCAAAGGTATGCGTGTGCTTTGCGTGGTCTTTGCTGGATTTAAAGGTACGCGTGTGCTTTGGCTTGCTCTTTGTTAGGTGCAGCAAAGCAGCCAGCGGAATTGCCTGCGCGCAACAAAGGCCGCAAGAGACCCGCCAAACAATACTTCTTCATGAGTTTGATTAACGACAAAGGGTTGGTCGGAAGTGGATGTAGGTATGACTCGACAATCCAGTAAGCCTGCCAGACCTCACAAGCCAGACGTTTTGCCAAGTAGCAGTTGGTTGGAAATGCAGCATAATGGGAATCCATTATAATGGAATGCACCAGAAGAATTTCACATTACACTGTTTCCAATCGGCCCAAACGGAATACCCACCTGGCACCATTCCTGGCAGGTCAGCCAGGCTCACACAAGGGATTGCTTTCTGGCTATTAATCAAACCCTGGTAGCTGAGCATGGGGAACCTGTGTGCCTGAAACTTCAGCTTGAGATAGCTGTCTGAACTTTTCTGGGCAGCAGAGGCGCCGGCGTTGCTGCTGCCACTGCTGGGGCTGCTAATTAAGGAGGTCTGGGTATCAGACGCTGCGCTGCTCACACTACTTACACGGCCAATGCCACTGTTGCTGCTGTTGCTGTATTTGCGGCTGCTGCTGTCGTCGCTGCTGCTACCAAGCCTGCTGTTGCTGCTGCTGCTGCTTGTGGTGTCGATAGTGGCGGCGCTGCTGTCGTCAACATCCCTGCTGTTTGGTGGTTGGTGATCTCTCTGCACTTGCATAGCCGTGTCTTCTTTCTTCGTTTCCCTGGGAGGCCACGGAGATTAGAGCAGAGAGGGGAAAGGAGAGAAAATATTAATTATCGAGAGAAAAAAGAGAGAGAGAGAGAGAGAGAGAGAGAGAGAGTATGTGTTTGGTAAGCCCGCATGCACGTGTGTATGTGCTTGAGTGACAGAGATTTAGTCCAAGCACTGGTGCTGCATGGCTAAAAAAATTTAATCCCCGCTTCACACACACACACACACACACACACACACACACACACACAGACACACACACACACATACACACACAAACGCACACACACACACGCACACAGACGAAGTAACAACACTAACCAAGGGGCCTGCGTCAGCCCAAGAGATGTAGGGTGAGGTCTAAGGTTTTGGGAATACAAGGCATTTGTGGTGGTGGGGCTGGGGGGCGAAGGAGGATGAGAGGGAACCTTTGCACTGCCGGCAACAGCTATCCGGTGCTGATGCCCAACGTCGATGATGGCCTTCTGCTTCCAGAGCTGTGCACGAATCTTGAAAGCCTGCTGCTGCTCACTCTTACTGCTGCTGCTGCTGCTTTTGCCGCTGCTACTGCTGGGTGCTGGTGAATCCTTTTCAATCTCGCTAGAAGTATGGAGCTTACGTGGGCGTCCTTTGGGCTTAGCTGTGGGCTCCTCTTGGCCCTGACTGCTGCTCCTACGAGTGCGAACGGCCTGTGCGTGCAGAAACGGGATGAAGAGTGGGCCCATAAGGAAGTTGAAGCAGTGCCTCACAGTGAGGGACACCTGACTGGACGCAAGACGCACTGACCATGGACATTGCAGTTCCCAATGATAGGCAGTTTAAGTAGCAAATGCGAACATCCTCTCACCTCACAGCTCACTGTGACAGGGTAGTACCCTGACAAGTGTCGGGGCGCACACAAAGCAAGCTGCATATCAAGGAATGAGGGCACAGGATTGAAGGGGCATAGGCCCGAGATCGCAGGCGGAAGCAATGTGCAGTCGTGCACAATAACTGGGACTGGCAATCTTGGCGCTGCCACGTAGGCAATTGCCATGTGTGTGTAAGACCTACCAAGAACGGCCGCATGCTATGTGTTCCTGTGCTCGTGCTGAAAGGGCTTGATGAAGGGGCAAGATACATGGTACTGGCTAGCTGTTTGTTTGTTGAAACATCTGAACACACTCGGTGACAGCTCGATTACGCTGCAGGTTTTTTTTCCTCTGGTGGTAATTTTCTATAAAAAATAATGTTGTCCTACTAATGCGTCTCTCCTAGTTTAATGGACCTACAAGAGCTTGCAGAGCTAGTTTGCGCCCCTCAAACCTGTGTATACCTTAAGCTGGGGGTGAAACCTGGATCCCAAGCTGATGAGGTGAGTGGTATCACATCTGACAGGTGCCGACAGATACACACACGCCCGCACACACGTGTACACATGCACGCACGAAAAAACATGCACGCACGCACGCACGCAAGCACGCACACACACACACACACACACACACACACATACACACACACACACACACACACACACACACACACACACACACACACACACACACGCATGCAAGCACACACACACGCACACACTTAATCACACGCACATACACACAAACACACATGCACATACACACAAACAAACAAACACACATGCACAAGCACACACGCACACGCGCAGACGCAGACGTGCACACACACACACACACACACACTCACACGCACACTTACACACTCACTGACACACACACGCACACACACACAAACAAACACACATGCACATACACACAAACAAACACACATGCACAAACACACACGCACATGCGCAGACGCGCGCACACACACACACACACACACACACACACACACACACACACTGACAAGCACACACACACGCACACACACACTCACTGACACACACACAAACACACACACACACAAACACACGCACACACACATACACACACAAACACACACAAACTCATGTGTAAACAATCCTGTGGGACAAAAGCCATTTAATGCCTCGGTGTCAATTTAGATTTATATACACACACATACACACACACACATATACATACCCTGATCGGTGTTTTTTTACGAGCTTGGTTGCTGATGATCGCAGTTGGAAAGGGCGTATAAGCTACGCAGCAAGCTGCTGCACCCAGACAAATGGAAGGGTGCCCTTGCACACAGTGCGTTCTGCAGTGTGCGTCAAGCCTACGAGCAAGCGCTGGTACAGCTCCAGCAGCAGCACCACCACCAGCTGCAACAGCAGCAGCAGCAGCAGCAGCAGCAGCACACCAGCCAGCCCCAGGGCAACAAATGGTCCGACTTCCTTGCAGAACCAAGCAACAATGAGATCCCGATGTCTACTAGCAACTATTGGCAGAGGCAAAATGCTGGATTAGCGCAGGTGCGTCTCCAAAAAGGTGCACACACTCGTATTCGTACAACACGTACATGCACACACTGGCATGCATTCATGCGCACACATACACACACACGTACATGCGCGTGCGTGCACGTACGCACTCACGTCTCATTTCTGTGAATTGTGTGCGCAACAGTTGGCATCCATGTTGGAATCACACTCCCATGGATCCAGATGGGAGGACCCTAAATGGATTAAAAAAGGCTAATAAAGATCACACTTTTCACACGCGTGTAGAGTTAACCAGAACCGTTTATACATACACTGTATATGACATATATTTGGTGATTTCCCAGAGGTGGCCAACTGGGGAAATGTCCAAATATGTGCTCTTTTTGCACTTGGAAGCCAGCCATCTACTGCCCCTTTATCCGATTGGTACCATTTTTGCTTAAAATTGAAGCTGGCATTATGAGTTACACGAGGATGTGCTTGGATTCATGTGGGTCGCTCTGTGTGCAAATTGGCAGGGCTGAAAGCCCACAGTGACCTCCAAAACCCCAAGAAGGTGGCTTTGCATGGGAAAACAGCATATGTTGGCCTACATCCCCGACTAGTTGACCGTTTCGCTCCATTTCTTTTGCAATGATGTTTGTTATTATAAGGACTCTATAACACCAAAAATCATGTGATTTGGTAAAGTGGGTGGCCTGCTATGGAATTTTGTGGTGAAAAAGAGGGTTCACGCTGCAGGCAATCAGACATTTTTGCCAAAACCGGCAACATTCAAGCTCAGGTGCTACCTCTGGGAACTGAGCTTGATTGTTGCCAGTCCCGGCCACCGTACTCAATTCACATTTCAAAAGTACCCCTGTTTGGGGCCTCAGATGACCACCTCTGGTGATTTCCCTGCCAAAACAATACCGTATACACACACCGTATTTAAATGGTCCTGGCCACAAGTTGTGGCCCACAACCCTACACATGATACCAACATGGCCACAACCCTACACATGATACCAACATGGCCCACAACCCTACACATGATGCCAACATACAACTTAATAAGTCTACTTGACACCAGTTTGGTACGTGTCATCTGGTCAAACACGGCTCTCAGGTGAAGAGCGTTCCATCTATTCAAACATGGCTCATCTGTTCAAACACGGCATTTGGTTTGTTCCATCTGGCCAAACACGGCTCTCAGGTGAAGAGCGTTCCATCTATTCAAACATGGCTCATCTGTTCAAACAAGGCATTCGGTTCGTGTCATCTGGTCAAACACAACTCTCAGGTGAAGAGCGTTCCATCTATTCAAACATGGCTCATCTGTTCAAACACGGCATTCGGTTCGTGTCATCTGGTCAAACACAACTCTCAGGTGAAGAGCGTTCCATCTATTCAAACATGGCTCATCTGTTCAAACACGGCATTCGGTTCGTGTCATCTGGTCAAACACAGCTCTCAGGTGAAGAGCGTGGTCCAACCCTTTCCTCGTTCCAACTCGTTCCAACCCTTTCCTCGTTCCATCTGGTCAAACACGGCTCTCAGGTGAAGAGCGTGGTCCAACCCTTTCCTCCCCCTCCCCGAGCAGCCCCCCCATTGGCAAGTCTGGCAAAGAGTAGGAACCAGCAACAGCCCGTCCCCGCTCCGCTCGCAGCAAGGGTAAGAAGGCCCAAATGGGTTTTCTAGCGGGCATTTGTCATTGACAGGGTCAATTGCAGCTGACCCAAAGGGGTTGTTGCCTAAAGGGCAATGTGTTGCTGACAGGGTTGACTAGTTCCATTTGGCCTCACTGGGCCTGTTTTGTCTGATTAGGGAGCAAGACGCTTCTGTAGATCAGTGTTATGCACCTTGGGCATGGCGCTGCCGAAAGGTTGCTGCGCCTCATCATTCATCCACCACCTTTATCTCCCAAAACACCAGTGGTTCCTGCACCTTGCTTGCTTCAATGGGTTGAGCTTACATACATGTGCCTGCAAAAAAACATGCTCATGTCCACTTGCTAACAGCGCATACACACACATGCTTGCACAACACGTACGTACCACTTGCAGCACGCGCTATTCTGTTCATTTCCACTTGCTAGCAGCGCATACACACACATGCTTGCACAACACATACGTACCACTTGCAGCACTCGCTGTTCTCAGCTCAGACGGGCTCGAGCAGACAGTCGCAGCTGCCACAAAAGCAGGGTGGGAGCAGGGCCGGGAGCAGGAATGGCTCTCAGTCCACTGACAGTGGAGAAAGGCACAACAGCAGTAGGTCCAGAAGCTCCAAGGAGGAGGAAGAGGAGGAGGAAGAGGAGGAGGAGGAAGTGGAGGAGGAGGGTGAAGAAGAACAAGAGGAGCCCCATGATACGTTGCCGTCGCCACCGCCTGCTCAGCCGCCACATCACAGAGCTCCTGGCCTCAGACGCCCACCACCTCCAGCAAAGCCACCTCCACCACCACCACCATTAAAAGCAACGGCACGCGCACCCCCTCCTCAACACACTGTAACTCCTCAAGCTCTGCATACACACAGGACGCCGCCGCAATGCTTAGAAAGCAGGAGCATACAGAGGAAACTCGACGAGCTGCTTGAGGACGATGATGTGGACCCAGCGCCAGGGCCAGCACTGCATACATATGGCAGCAGCAGCAGCGGTGGCGGCGGCGGCAACAGCAGCAAGTCTAGGGATGGGCGGAGTGCACTGCGGCTGTTGCAGGATTTGCATGCAAAAGGCACGGGAGCAGCTGCAGCGGCAAAAAAAGCAGCAGTGGCAGCAGCAGCAGTGTCGCCGCAGAAGCTGGGTAGGCATCGACGTCTCAGACCCTGGACTTCTGAGCCACTTGACGGTGCTGAGCAACAGCAGCAGAGAGGGCAGCAGCAGCAGCAGCAGCAGTGTGGGCAGCAGTGTGGGCAGCAGCAGCAGTACGATGGCCGGCAAGAAGAGCAGTGTCAGCATCGAGTTCAGCAGCAGCAGCAGCAGCAGCAGCAGCAGCAGCAGCACAAAAAGCAGCAGACGGGTGTGTTGGGAAATAAGAGGGTTGAGGAAAGGGGGGGTGCACCTTTGGCAGTAGACCTGGTCAGCAGCCAGACAACGACCGTTGACCCTGCTGCACAGAAAACGACCGTTGACCCTGCTGCACAGAAGGGCCCTTTTTCTCTTCTAGGTTCTGTGCTGGGAG
>Ga0307942_1000752_pt1 | contig 23854 bp, 31 predicted proteins | sample OrgLakmetagen175_FD_201846 | JGI IMG/M metagenome (GOLD analysis project Ga0307942, IMG submission 201846) | Saline water microbial communities from Organic Lake, Antarctica - #175 | ecosystem: Environmental > Aquatic > Non-marine Saline and Alkaline > Saline | place: Antarctica: Organic Lake... | reverse complement strand
ACCCCAAAAATGGAACCGCACGCTTTCAGCCAGACAGCTTGATAATCAGTAGAAAGCTTCCAGAGTTGAAAACAGTCCACGATGCTGTTGTGCAGAAAGATGGCCACCCCCTGGCCTTTCCTCCCTGTAGAAACCGCAGTGTGGCCTTTCCTCCCTTTAGAAACCGCAGTGTGGACCAATAAGTTGGACAAGTTGGAAACGCAGGGACAACTGGAAAGTGTGAGACTACTGAGACTGGTCTGTGCTGAATCGTGGTGCCACCATCTCCTCACATACTGTGTCGACCGAGGTCTGGTGGATGGGGCACATGTAATTAATATATTCGGTTTACGGTTTACATACAATGTTTTTGGCAGGGAATTCACCAAATACACGGTCATGCATATACAGTGTATATATATGGTTCGGGCCAACCCTACTTGTGTTGTCTGAGAAGTGTGAGTACGATGCGCAGGTGCGTGAGGTGTGAGGTGCTCTCAGGGTTCCTGTAGTACACCAGTTCGTCATCCAAATACATAAGCTTAATGTGTTTCCAAAAGCATCATTTATGAGCAGCTGAAAGGTGGCAATGTACGCGTTGCACAGCCCATAAGGTATAACTAACCTGGTAATAGCCTTACTGCGTACTAAAAGCAGTCTTGAATTCATCCCCTCCTTTGACTCTGAGTATGTTAGCCTGACCTGAGAACCAGGCTGGAGAAGATGTTTGCTTCGTGCAGCTGATCCAGCAGGTCGTCTATGCGGCAGAGATTGTGAGTTTTGAAATTACAACTGGCTGTTTGACCTTCTGTAATCAATGCACATCCACATCGATCCATCTTTCTTTTCATGAAAAGACAGGGACCCCGAAGGTGAGCAGCTGGGCTCAACCAAGCCCTTCCCCAAAAGGTCATCCAATTATTTCATTAGTTCTTCCAAGGCACGTCTCAAAATTGGCCCCATTATTGCGGGCGCAATCCCAGGCTCCAGATCAATGGCATGGTCAACAGAAATTTCTCGGCTCAGGAGACGCGGGATCTGCCGCCACATCTGCAAACTCTTTCAGCTGCTCATGATTCTTTTCTTCTTTGTGTATTTGTCTACGTCGGATGGCTTGATAACGCAAATCCATGCAGGGCATATGGCACACTTTTCTCTGCTGTTGTGTTTCAGTGCCACTGCTGACACAGTGGTGATGTGTTCCTGTCCTGCATGCACAAAACATAAAGTATTTTTTCCACAAAATGAGCGGGTCACATGCGTGCTAACCACGACAACCCTAAAATCAGTCTTCCCATTTGTCGCTGCAAAGCACAATGCAAGGGGCAGCTGAGCTGTAGAAAGCAAATTGCATTTGTTGATGCATCCATCTGCCACCCTGATGGACAGGTCAGGCAGTTTTTTCACACATTAGATACTGTAACATTATGAAGAGACTCTCACTGATGATACAATCCTTTTCTGCCCCACAGTCTACTAAGACAGTAGCTTTTTGAACGAACTAATTGTGATAACCTGATGGAGGGTTTTTTCGACTGCACCAGACCGGATTTTAGCCAACAAAGCTTTTGCGGCCGAAAACTGAAGCTATAATTGCTCTGGCAACTCAGACCATTTTCAATCTCACCCATAAGCAGGCCATGTTCACTCTGGCCAGCGCATCAATAAAACCCTTAAGGTCACATAGGCCCCTCATCAGACCGGTCAGCGGCGATTCCAGGCACTGGTGTCCATCAGCACTACCTGCCCTGCCATCAGTAGGACTTTGTAAGAATTCAAATGCAGCAGAGAAAATTCTTTTGATCAGGATCTTCCACTTGGTTCAGCACTAACTGCAAGTAGGTGCACACACTACGTGCCTGCACATTAGGTGCTTTTTAAGCCCTCTCGTTTAAGCTGTTTCCTTTCATCCACGCGGGGCTTTCAAATTTGGTCGTGGAGATGACTTACCAATAAATAACTTTTAACTTCTAAGAATTTACTTCATCCTTTCTAAGAAAATTTGAAACTTCGTGTTCACATTCCTTTCACGTTCCTTTCACAAGCACACACAAGTTGCTTTGAACTGTTTTAGCATGTCAGACTCGGACTCTGAAGCTGATGATTGTGGAGGTGAGATGTACCTCATCACTCGCGATTGCGCATGTACCATGTCGTGCATAAAACACATACATACATACATACATACATACACACACGCACGCACATACACGCGCACACAACACATGCACACAACGCACGCACACACATGCACAAACACACACACACACACACACACACACACACACACACACTCACTCACTACACTCTCTCACTCACTCACTCACTCACTCTCTCACTCACACCCACACCCACACACGTACACACACACTCTCTCTCACACACATACACACAAACATACACACACACTTACACACACACAAGTTTACAAACACATACACACGCATACACATAAGCATACACACAAACATACACACAAACACACACACAATTACACTTACATACACACACACACACACAATCATATTTACGTATACACTCAGAAATTCGTAGCATGCACACATACTCACCCCTTGAAACACATTTGAATGAATGTGCGTATTAAATCACTGAACGTTACTCACTCGCATTCACTGAACGTCACTCATTCGCATATAGCACTCAAGGAAGATTTGACCAAGGCGGCACTGGACATGAGTCCGTTTGAGGCACGTTTAAGGCAGCAGACGGCAGAGTTGATAAAGCAGCGGCAGAGTGGTGGGTCAGTGTTTCAATTGTTTCTGTTGCTGCTTTTGCATTTGCAATTTGGAATGTACTTACACTCCTTATAAGGAAGGAAAATGTGTTGCAGGATGAACATGGTATGAAATACTCTCTCAACTCTCATATATTTGCCCCACTCCTATTGCGCAGAGATCGAGACGTACCAATCCTCTCTGAATGAAGCCCTGGGTGAGGTGAGGGTGAAGCAAAGCTCTTGGAAAGCAAGTTGGACAATTTGCTATAGCACTGATCGGTTTGAAGAAGCCTGCACGGTTTGAAGAAGCCTGCAAGGGACCTGACATGTCTGTGAATTTGCATTTGTGTTGAAAGGCAAACAGCTATTTTTGAACAAAATCTGCAAACGATGATTTGTTTCTTTCAGGTCAATCGGCTACGTGCAGTTGAGCAGGCACATTTGGTGGGTTATGCTCTTGGAAACTTGAGCTGAAGCAGCTTCTTAACTACAAGTTAGGTGCTCGTGACTGCTAAACATTTTCTTGTAGGTATATCTTATTTTCAATCAGCCAGTGACCAAGGTGTTGGCCGTTATTTTCAAGTGCTATGCTCCCCACACAATCACGATGACATTCTTGTGACGTTTTTGTCAAGTTAGCTGGGATCTGCAAATTGCAATCATTCATGGTTTGCACACAAGGTTTTTGCAACTCGACACACTTGCGTACAGGCAACGCGTGTGACAGCTGCACAGAACGCTTGCACGAAACGGATGGACGAGCTGAACAAGGAGTACCAGCAGCAGGTGTGCTGTGCTCATGCTCAGACGTCACACAAGCACACTTTGTTTTGATAGTGCTATGGATGAATGTGAACATGATCAATTATTAGAATACTATTAACTTGTATATTGGCCCGGCATTTTGAGGACATCCCTGTCGTCCCAGGATCAGCATCTTAGATTAGAAAACAGTCCACGAGCAGTTGGCCACGTGATTAGTTCAAGAGGTTGTACTTCAGGTACATGCTTCTACACCATAAGAGGACTTGCCACGCAAACGGGGTAGAGAAATGTGCACGCCAATATCATGGCTCGCTCTCAGGTCGAGCTGCTGAAGAGCAGGACAAAGGTATACATTGAGCAGCTGCATCAGGAGAGCGCGAACACTGTGGTCCAGCGGGTGGCTGCCCTGAGTGCGTCCAGTCCAGGGGCAAGGAGGTGAGGCACACACACTGAGCACTGTACCCAGCAGGCACAATGTTTAAACCTTTTTCATGGAGTTTCAAATATAAGTCAGGTCAGCACAATTGAGCCTCGAATGTAAGTGTGCCAAAAGGATCACTTGCTCTCAACTATATCGTAGCAGCACTAACATACACCACATACACTTCCCTGCTTAACTCTGGAGTATCTGCGTACATTCTAGGATGGACCACTTGCCTCTGTCCAGCAACCTGCCAAACTTCCTCACGCCTCAAGCTCAGTCCCGCATGAGCCAGGGTGACACAGTGCGGAGCCCACTGAGCGCCGGTTTACTGCGGTGAGTGGCTGCTGTGATGGAACGCTTGCATACATCTGTGTTTGGTGTCTAACTTGCTTTGTATTTGCCATAGCAAGGAAACTGTCCCTGCTCCTTCACATTAAATGTCTTCTTTACATTAATTATCTACCTGGTATGAAGGATGCACATCCTAAATCAGAATGCCATTTTATCTTTTGTGCTCCTAAAATCTACTTTGCTCTTTGCTCTTTGCTTCCAGCGGGGCAGCTGTGACGCCAAGAAGTGGTGGGAAAGTGATTGGAGGTGCTAGCAGTGCTTTTGATCACAGATGGAGTGGCAGTCCCAATGCACTTCATAGACAAACACCAAAGGTGCTCGACTTATTGTTGGAAGACGACCATGCTTAGGCGTGGCTTTGTCATATGTGAGGTGTTAGTCTTGTTTGTTAATTGTACATATGAACTGCAGACTGGGACCCGTTCATCAACCAAGTTGCTGACTGAAAGCGTGTTGTATGTCGACCATCATTTTTCATGCTCAAAAAGCCATCAAATCAAGATATATTTTTTTTTACGGTCTTTCAGGGTTCTAGAGGAGAGCTCCTAAGGGGCTCTAAAACAGCTTCTTGTTGTGGAAAGAAAGAGGACTCGCATGGTGAGAATTCCTGCCCATATTGACCAAACAGGCTATTTTTTTCCCTCAACTTAAATGTTCAGCGCCAGCCATTAGCAGATCCACCTTCCCCAGACAGCATCGACCCAAAGATCCCAGCGTTCTTCTACAACGTGACATTCACCTCATCAAGGTCAAGTACTGTCAGGACACTCGACCGCAGAACCAGCTGAGCGCCGCGCAAGAACAGCATAAAGAGCAGAGGCTCCACCCTGTAAGGGGTTACAAGGGGTTACAAGGATGGCCTACAGCCCGAGTCTCTGGCTGATGGCAATTGGCTGGTGAAACAAAATCGACCAGTGTCAAAAATTGAAACTAAATCTGACACAAACTTGAGGAGTCTGTATGAGTCTTGATTCAGGAATGCACTGATCTCAAAATCAGTGATACTGTGATGACAAGCCAAGAAAGGAATAAATTCAGAGCTCGAAGGAGCAAACGCTTGCAGAGTCTAAAACATTCCTTCAATAAGGTCTCTGTATCTCATGCACACTTCAGCACACTTGCAAAAGAAAAGCACATGCTTCTCATCTTGAACTTCTCCACACTCACATTTATCACAAATGCTAGAACCACCATGTCATTTGCAAGACTCCACTCTCAAATGGTGTGCACGCAATCTGAACCTGCTGAAATTCCTCAACACATGTTTGTCCACCCTGTAAGGAGCCTCTGGTACCCTCCACTCCATCCTTTTGAGAGTGGGTGGCACCACACGCTGGAGCCTTTTAAGGAGCTGAATCTTGATTCTAAAAGAGTTGAAAGTCTTACTTCGACTTCGACTTCGACGGTTCCAAGCCTCACCCTGTCAATTATCAATTACGCTGCCAAACTTGTCCAAACCAGACATGCCCTTTCCAGCACTATTAGCTACTCTCATCAGGAGACGGTATCAGGTCAACCTGCTACCCTCCCAATCCTCATTGCCCTCATCTTTTTCTTTTGGTGGAAGAGTTACGGCACCCGGTACCAAAGTGGCTCCTTTTTCTTATTCTATGTGGGGAGTGCTTTTCACTGCTTGCGTCTTCCTAGCTGTTGCTTGTGTACTGCTGCAGACGAGAAACTGAGAGCTGAGAGGTGATTGAAATATTGAAATGTCAAATGTTTTGAGGACGTTGGATCTCTGAGAGTTTCATGCTCGAACTTGGGATCTGGCTGACTTAAATTACAGGAACAGCAACAAGATGAGCCTGACAGCCACTCCTTGCTGGGCCATACAATGTGGCAAGCATGTTACATAAATATTGAAGCAGAACGACGAAAGAAATGCTCAAAACACCAAACAGTAGGCGGCCCCCTTTGGCAAGCTTCTTAACAAAGTTTGAAGAAGTTGAAGAGGATGATACCGGAAACAATATTCATAAGGATATGTACGCGACTAAAGAAGATGATTCTACCTCTGGCAGGCAGTTAAAGCAAACCAAAAAGTTGAAGCAAAGCAAAAGGAGAAACTGTACAGTGTACACGAAACTGTCACGAAGCACAAACTGAAACCAAAAGACATTTCTGGTAATAAAGGGCACCTATGAAAACATTGTACACAGCTACATTTTTTACTGCTGCAGCTGAAGCACCTAAATCAAAGCTACAAATTACAAGGACCCACAACTGCCAGCAAGTGACACAAACTCACTGCAGTAGTCTTACATCACTACACAGACATCCGTATGTATACACGCAGGTATCTGGAAAATACGCCAGTAAGCCTAGAGTCTGGAGGCATTGACAATGCCAGCGCTCAGCTTGCGGCCCGACTGCGCGCACTGCTTGAGGTACTCACAGGGGGTGAAGAAGCCTGCATGGCTGGGGCCGACCTGCAAGTTAAGGCAGGTACATAATTAGTTACACACACATCACTGGCATGTATCCATGGTCAGTGTACAGCCTTGAGCAAGGTGAAGCTTTCGCATGTGTGGCCACACCACCAGCTGTGTGAAATTTGTCAAGTAGATTGTGTCCACTGAAAAAGGGAGCACGCACCATTTTGGCGAGGGCGGAAAGCTTGGCTTCAATCTTGGCAGCGCCCACCAGGTCCGCCCAGAAAATGAGACCACCCCTGAAAAGAATAAAAAGAACGCGGGTGTAAACGCAGAAAGGATGTTCTGCACCGCACAATGGATGCAGAGACCACCTGTGGTGAGTAGACGTTTGAAAGAGCTGGGTCTGAATGAGGTATTCAGCCTGGGAGTGCCGATGACATGATGTATTCAACCCATGACAGACGCAGGAAAATTTGGGAGGGTGGGTAAGTAGGCATTATAATTCCAAAATTATCATACATATATATAAATATAAACAAGCATGCATACATACGTGCGGTGGACGACCCTAGTGGGAGTGCAATCTGGGCTTGAATTTTTGATTAAGCAATGCTGACAGCACAAATCTACGCAGCAGATCACGCAGCTGCCCAAACTCGCACTTGCCAGTCGTTTCATTAGCTCACAGCTCATTGTGCAGTCAATTGTTTGTGTCTGTAAGTCATCACAAATTCATGACAAGCTGCACACCTTCACCCTTGCCCCCAGAATCTCAGATCATTTTGCCCTATAGCCCTTTCCACGTTTGCAAACACCTCTTACTTGTGAGCAGGGAAGCCCATGGACATCACTGTGGCCACATCCAAATCAGCTGGCTTGTCAACCACGCCCTCTGACACCACCCTGCGCAGCAATGCACGGAACACACACAGCAAATCCCTAGGCGGCAGTGGGAAGTCCTAGCGCCCTTGGCTCAAACACTCGTGACACAGCAAGTCCTGCGGCTGAAACCAAAACTTGCGCCCTAATTTCCAGCAAGGAATGAATTGTCCCCTGCATTGTGTACTTGATATCTTAGTGCTGTCACAATCAACCGATTTTTTAGGCCCATCTGTCCTGTTACAAATAGATAGCATATGACGACACCAAAAGCTTTGACTGAAGTACACAGCGACGATGGGGCCCTGAAAAAGAGTGTATATGTAGACAGGCACACCAACAAACCTGCAGCCCTCGTTCACGACCGGGAAGAAAATGAACTCAATGATCTCCTCATCGGTCATCTTTGGGGGCTTGCGAGGGTCCTGCAGGATCAATGTGAAGTGGGGAATTGTCTGTGAATGCACATCCCCCTGTACTTTTGCTCAGTGTTGTCGTTATGAAAGGACATCCAATGCAGATGTAAATTGCTCAGACCTGAGATGATACTCTTGGTAAAACAACAGAAGGTGGGAAAGGGTGGAGACGAGAAGGAATGTTTTGCTCTGAGTAACTGTGTAGTCTAAACCGCTTGCATTTAACGCACTGTTCAGGGCATCCGTATTGCTGATAGCAGGCCTTTGCTAGCACACATGTGCACGCACACATAATTGTAGGCCTTGTTCCTTTGTGTATCACTGGGTTTGACCATAACTTCCATATACACACACACCCTCTGACCGTTACAATTATGTACACGCACTGCATACATGGTAATTTCCCTGCTACAATTAATTTACACGCACCGCATACATCTATGTATGTTTTGGCCAGGGTTAAACATTTCCTATCACCATCCGGACCTTGAGCAGGCCTGCTGACTTGATGGACTCTTGGATGATGGGCACGATCTCAGGGTCTGGAGAGGCTCGGCGCTTGGCATCAAACTGCAAGGCAAAAAAGGAAAGAGAGACGAGTGGAGAAGTTTAACGAAGATGAATACGAGAAGAGAAAAGAGAAGAGGAACAATATGAGAGATGCGCACAGAAACTTTGTGAAACAATGAGGTATTGGAGGCTCATTAATTGCACATAACATGGGTATCCCCAGGCATGAGCACTGTGGTGACTTGTCTGCTTATAATGAAGCCCTGCTTTGCATGGCCGATACACGGCACAAAAGCGACAACGGTTTAATGATATAATGAGCCTTTGCAGCGCATGGCTGATACACGGCACAGGCAGTGAGGAAACGCCCAAATCGCGTGCTGGCCATTGAGAAACGAATACTCTTGAAACACACACACCTTGTAAAAGCCTTTGCCTGTCTTCTCTCCCAGGCGCTTGAGCTGGTTCATGATGGGAATGAGCTGACTGATGTACACACGGTCAGGGAACGACTCCAGGAAGTTCTTGCCCACGTGGAAACCCACATCGCTGCCCACCAGGTCATTCAGCCTGCTCAAATCGCACAGGGTGACATCCAGTCAGAAAAGGCACTTGCAATTTCAATAAAACTGTGCGTCCTCCAGCAATGATCTGGTGGAGATGATGCAGGAAAGGCGGAAACGTGCCACCACTTCTCTCTATCCAGCCTTAGCATCTCTTTCTCTCATCTCCCTGATCATATTTCATGCAGTTGCCCCACCTGAAGGGCCCCATGGGCATGCCAAAAGTGCCAGCGATGGCCTTGTCCACAAGGTAAGGGTTCAGACCCATGTCGACCTGAGACGGCGAGCAAGAGGACAGGACAATTTAGGCAGGCAAGCAATAGAAGAAAATAATTTAGGCAGGCAAGCAAAAGACGGCAGGCGATAAAGATATGGTAGGCGACAAGAGACGGCAGGCGACGAAGAGATGGCAGGCAAGCAAGAGACGGCAGGCGAGCAAGAGAACAAGACAATTTAAGCAGGCGAGCGAGAGACGGCAGACGACCAGGAGAACAAGACAGTCTAGCCAGGCAAGCAAGAGACGGCAGGCGGAAAAGAGACGGCAGGCGAGCAAGGAAACAAGATAATTGAGGCAGGCGAGCAAGAGAGGGCAGGAGAGCAAGAAATGGCGGGCAACCAAGAGATGGCAGGCAAGCAAGAGCACAATACAGTTTAGGCACTAAATGGAAATTCATTTGGGCAATGATCGAGGTTGCACATAACCTAACCCAACATTTGATATAGCAATGAATTGGCTTGACGCACGTGGTGACTGTTTCTCCTGCCGTATTTCACACTCTATTTTCAACAGACAATGTGCAGCACAATACAAAGTCCCCCATCACACCCTGGCTAAAGAAGTGCTGCTCGCAATTATGCAAAATTTTCAACCCCCCCCCATTTTTTCCAAAAGTTGCGTAGGATAACAAATTTTTGCCCCACTCACTCACCAGCATGCAAGAAGCCATGGTGTAAGGGAAAAACACGCGGTTCACGGCAAAGCCTGTGCAGTTGCCCACAACCACAGGGGTCTTCTTAATACGAGTGCTGAGCTCCAAGGTATCCAGCACAGCCTGCAGTAAAACATGAGATGATTTATCAGGTAATTCACAAGATGTCGCCACTCAAAATTGGTGTGTGACGCTGCTTATTTTACCACTTTTACATAAGCTTGATGTGGCTTGCAGGCCACCTTGATGGAGGCAGAGGGGAAGCACATCTGCCAATGCTACATCATTTAACGCTATGACTTGCTGCACGTGTCTTGCGTTTGAGGTGTAGGGGTGCATGAATGCAAAAAGCACCCTGACACCAACGCATTTGCCTCTTTGCATTACTGCCACTGCGTGAAAAGGGAACCAGCCCTGATCCGGGTGCTGCGCTGCCTTTAGCCCAGCCAAGCCAGCTGTTTGCCTGTCCTTCAGACTGTCGTGGCCCTCCAAAATAAACTAACCCAATCCCTATTTCTTCATCTTCTTGGAGATTAAACTGCAGCAACTCCCCCTACGAAATCGAGTTTTTTTCCCCTTCGTCAGCAAAGGGTGGGCCTACCGCACTTGCGAAGCGGAGCACACATTTAGTAATACAAGAGAGAAAGGCAATTAAACACTCCGAGCAAGATACTCCTGCCGCACCTGCTTGCTAGTCTTCTCAGTGCGCACAATCTCCAGCAAGGGCATGATATGGGCGGGCGAGAAGAAATGGGCTCCCAGGATGCGGTCCAGGGCTGACGTCTTTGTTCCCACCTGTCGGACATTGCCAATCAGAAATCCCACACGCATCAATGTAAGGCTCACGCATGCACAAACACAGGCACACACATAGACACACGTAAACATACACACACATACACACTAACAGGAAAGCATAAAAGGTACCACTGTGTAAGGCTGATATTTACTGGATCTTTCTTTACCAAGATAAGAGACAGAACATTCCTTCAGCTTTTAAAAACGTCAATTTCTGCATTTGAAAACGTTAGCCTGCTCTATGAGTGCAAACAAACACATCTTTGTGCAGCTGCGATACCTTACAGAGTAAACATAACTAAATGTGAGTTTGAAGGAGCTGGTAACAAAAGGCACACCAAGGTTACATACACACACGCACCAGGTTAATGTCGATGGTGGACGTGTTTGTGGATAGGATACAGTCCGGACGGCAGGCCTTTTCCAAATCTGCAAGAATACAGTGTGCGAGTCGCTTGCTACTGAATACAAAATGAGCAGCAAAGCAGGAGGCATGAGGCCTGACAGATTTGCTGTTCGGCATGTAAGTTGCTAAAGCTTGTGTTTGCCTTCTGAGCAGAACAGAGGACTTTCAAAAGCAAAAGAATAACGATAAACAATGGAGCGTGCCAGTAAAAGTGGAACCGATATAATCCTAAAGGGGGTAAGTAAACTTACCGGCAAAGATGCGCTGCTTCAGAGGGACATCCTCAATCACCGCCTCAATCACCATGTCTGCACGCTGCAATTTCAAGGGGGAAGTCATAATCAGAAATCCCTTATTACTACAGTGTGAAAGTCCTTACAGTACTTGAGCACAAAGTATTAAGAGCTACAGTGTGAAAGTCCTTGTGAAAGTCCTTGCAGTACTCCAGCACGAAGTAATAAGAGCTACCTGCGGTCCTTGCAGAACGGTGATTAAGCAGTAGTGGAGTCATCACGACTATAGCAAGGTAAACATTTGTTACATGATACATAGATTTGGCCAGAAATGTATTTACATGCAACGTTTATGACCGTATACTTGGTAATTTCCCTGCCAGTAATAAATACCGCATATACACCGTATTCATATGGTTCTAGCCAACCCTGATGATACATAATGTGTTTGCTTTATCATGCTCTTTGCAGCAAGCGTACATCACAGGCTTGCTCTCTTTCTGAATATAGCCGCTTAAACCTACACTGAAAGAAAATTACGAACATGACCCAGCAGCAGTATATGCATACAAGCACTTTTGAGGATCACACATGGGAGATCTCCCTTATATAGACTCAACGCACGCCTCATGCAGATATACAATATACTCCTCGAAGGATCATACATGAGCTCTCCCTTGAGTGGACACAACACCCTCCTCATGTGATACACACCTAATGTAGGGACACACCCGCCTCATGTGATACACACCTTATGCAGGGACACACCTTGGAGAGGACACAAGTCGAGGACACATCTAGTGGACACACCTAGGAGAGAACACACCTAGTGGACACACCCGCCTCATGTGATACACACCTAATGCAGGGACACACCTTGGAGTACAATACATGAGCTCTCCCTTGAGAGGTCTCGACACAGGCCATATGCAGATACACACCTAAAAGATTCATAAATACATGAAATCTCCTTCATTTGGACTCGATACACACATGCAGATACACACCTAGAAGATTCATGAGTACATGAGATCTCCTTCATTTGGACTCAACACACACTTCATGCGGATACACACCTTGAAAGAATCGTACGTGAGCTCTCCCTTGAGGAGCGCCATAGCTTTGTCACACGCATCCTGGCTCATGGCACCCTTCTTAACACGGGATTGCAGGTTGGCGCGCACGCGCTTCAAACCACCCTGTTTGTACAACACATAAGAGACAAGATTTAAGAATAAGACCAACCACGGTCGTATACTTTCCTGGCAGCTTATCAAACATACGAAGGTGCTCATCACATTTGCACAGGTATGTACAGATCTGCACGCATGTGGTGGGAAAAACTTGTTACGGACACCTACCAGCCCTCTTTCCTTAATATGCTGGCAGTGCTAACACAACCAGCGGCAGTCTCTTTCCCTGCTCTTCTCTGCACACACTATCTTAGCACGCATAGGCACGTGCACCTCCAGGAGCCTGGCCATTTCACGACCAGCGATACCACCATTTCTTTTTCTTTACATGTTTGTGGGTGTTTGCATGCATGTGTGTGTGTCTGTGTGTGTATGTGTGTGTGTGCAGTACACAAAGAAAGCAGGCGCGCGCACCTCCAGGAACTGCTGGTTGACCTCCTTGAGCAGCACCTCATAGCCTGCCTGCACAAGGGCAGTGGCGATACCACTGCCCATGAGGCCACCCCCCAGCACGGCTACGCACTTCATGGAGCGGGGCTTCAGGCCTGCAATGCAGTTATGTTTGCGGCACAAAAAATGCGCTTGCAAAACAGGGGATTGTGTTTCTCTGCCTGTTTGAAAAAGGGCTTCGGACCCGCGTTGCTGCCATGTGTCTCTGCTTGATAAGAGAGGGCTACAGACCCGCATTGCTGCCATGTTTGCGGTGTAGGCTCATTCTAATTTCAGCTCCAGGCCTGCTTCACACTCATGTTTGCGACAAAGCACGCCAATGCAAAGCACGCCAATCAGATCGGAAAGGTGCACAATGCAACACCGACAAGAGGGTGCAGGTGCTTACGCGTCACTACGCAGCACATCAAACAAGGAGAAAAAAGGTCTGCATCTGCCATAAGCCATAAGTAAGCCACAGAAATGGGCCAGGCAGACATGACGCACACACAGTAAGAAGTAAGAAAAGAAAGATTTAGGGCTTGCCTGAACGTCCTCACACGATGCACCTCAGAGGCCATGCAAAGTGTCAAGCCGAAGCACGTACCTGCGTCTGTGACGCCCTTGATCTTCTTGGTGTCACGTTGTGCAAAGAAGATGTGCACCAGCGCCTTGTGTGTGTCCAGGTTGGCTGCTGCGGCAAAGCACTCGCCCTCCTGCGCACACACAATTTAAGAAAGCACGCACGCTTCACACAAGAGGGACGGAACTTTGTCAGAATGCGCCAGGGCCTTATGCGTGTTTAAGGAAAGCTACTGCAGCAAAAGAACTGCAATTACGTGCTGAATGTTGCTTGTACACAATGTTCCAGCTTTGCAGTTGAACTGGGACTAACATTGCAAAAAGGCTTTTGGGGGCAGCTACTCTGCTACTTGGACGTGCTGAAAGTTACTGCTGCTTTGATGAAGAATGAAGAAGTAAATCGAAAATAAGTACTTGGTCCAAAAGCCCAGAAAAGTACAATCTCTCATGGTACATATTACGTTAGGCATGCAACCGTTTGCCTTACCCTTTTGAGCCCAGCACGTCCGCCGTTGGCCACGCCGTACTCAATTGCCTGTGCACACAACATTGAGCAAATTTTGCTTGACATCTGTGTGTAGGTATGGGAATTGCAGGAGATCTGGCCAAGTCGCCCCAAGACTTTAGGGAGGGATGACTTCGTGCTTTGAAATCAAAAATGGAAATATACAATTGTGTAACAAAGCGCTTGCATCAGTTGTGTACAAACTTTCAGGTACATAACTCATTTACGCACACATACATACCACACACACACACCTCCAGGCACATCAGCACATGTGCAAGGCCTCGTGCACGCTTTGCAGCCTCAGCACGAGCAAACTCAAAGACCATGCTTGCTTCTCCATATGACTCAAGCCTGCATACAAGCGGGGTAGAGCAAAAACAAAAGACCTTTACAAGCAATCCTGGATTCCACCGCAAGGTTGTCTGAATGTTCCTGGCGTTTTCACTTTTTGTTTTGTTTTCTTTGCACATTTTGTAGCTGGGAACCTGGGAACCTGGCTTAAAAGGGATTTACTGATCATCAAAGGGATACCTGTGAAGCAAAACTTGCTCGTATGATAGAACTCACTTGTCTGTCCGGAAGAGGGACATTAGCCGAGGCTTCTTTGAGTCTGCGATCTCCAGAGCCATCTGTGCAAAATTACAACGGATTTTTTGTTATTGTGTGCATTATAAGTCGTTGTGTGCATTTAACGATGATTACTTCTTCATAGCGCCAATATACTAGAAAGCAGGAGGTAATAAGCGATTAGCTGTGAGCAGTAGCTTTCATGTGATCACGTACAAAAAATGATTGTTTCTGTTGAAGCAAGCGACAAAGGAACTCATAAGTGATAGAATATCAGAAACATCATGATTGAGAAAATCAGGAATGTCCAAGACGTTTACAAAAAGCAATGCATACATACACGCAAGCTCCTTCCACTTAAGTTAAGATATTTTAAATCAGCAAAAACGAAAGAGATCACTCTTCCATACACAGGAACAATACTTGACAGGCGAAGTAAGACATTTTCTGTTGGAGCAAACGGTAAAGAAAGAAAGTCAAATTTAGTGACAAATCTTAGGAGCGTTTGAGGTGCATTTAGGAGCAGCGCAGTCCAAGCTTCCTTCACTTAAACCAAGATCTTCTATTGTATGGCACAGACCAATAACCAACGAGGGGCAGTAACATGATACATACAATACACGTAACACGTAACGTCACTCAAAACGAGGAACAAAAAAGAGCATATGCCATCTTAATGAATGTGGGGAGTGGTTTCCACTGCCTGCATGGTAATTTGTTTTCTCAGCAAAGGATCGGCTTCCCCCTACCTTCTTTGCTGCCTGCAGCAGCTCCTCTTTGGCCACCACTTCATCAACCAAACCCCTTTTCTTGGCCTCAGAGTCCTTGATAGGCTGCAAGGCAGCACATATTCAGACAAGGGGTCCAAATTGTGTGCGTGTGTGTTTGCTTATTTTCATACCAATACTCACTACTGTGTATGCCCATCGCAATGTGTACACGTGACAACAGTTGTGCTTGTTCACAAACACACAGACAACACACGCACATCCACACACCCATACACACACGCACACAAACAGACTCAACACACACACACACCTGGGAGGTCAGCATCATCTCGATAGCCTTCTGTAGCCCCACCAAACGTGGCAAGCGCTGTGTGCCTCCAAAGCCAGGAATGATGCCCAGCTGCAATTCAGGAAGGCCCAGGCGGGTGCCAGGCACACATACACGTGCGTTACAAGCCATGGCCACTTCAAGGCCTCCACCCAAGGCCACGCCCTGTGAGAGTGGTAGTGGACGTGGTGTGTGTGCGTGAAATTGTGTGTAAGTGTGTGTGTTTGTGTGTGTGTGGTGTAAGTGTGTGCATGTGTGTGTGTATGTGTGTATGTGTGTACGTGTATGTGTGTATGTGTGTATGTGTGTGTAAGCGAGGACACCCCTACTCCTTGCCCCTTCAATTTGAGTCCCACCTGAATAGCTGCCACAGTGGGCTTTGGTCCTGACTCCAGCAAGGCACAGAAGGCGTCGTTGATCTTAGGGTCCAAGCCGCCTCCACTGCCTCCGGCCTGAGGAGCATGGATGAAGATAGGAAGAGACAGGCGCAGAGTGAGCGTGCTGCTTGAAGGAAGAATGCAATTGCAATTGCCTGGTGAAGAGGCCAAGGACTGCACTGAGAAATCAGGTGAAGAGGCGCAAGAAGGAGGTAGCACGTTTTATACGCGCACCTTTTTGAACTGGTTGATATCAAAGCCGGGAGAGAAGTTGTGGTTTGCTCCTGTCACCACGATGGCCTTGCATGCAGGGTTCTGGTGTGCAGCCTGGAGGCTCTCAAACAAGGAGGCCAGCACTGCAAGGAGGCGTGCATGGAAAAAAATGGGAGCGTAACGCAAGAAGGGTTTCTGAAAAGCATGAGAATACAGACAGAGAGAGAGAGAGAGCACACACGTTGGGGGTGCAGCGCATTAAGAGGCTTGTAGTCAAGTGAGATGGTGGCCACTCCTGAGGCTGTGCACAGGGAAAGGGGCGCAGAGGGAACAGCCATGTTTAATGGTTTAAAATATTAATTCTATAAAATCATCAAGAACATTGCCAAAAGATCGCCACGTAGGCACGTTTAACACTGTTTGGCATGGGCGATCTGCTTCATGAGCACTTTTGGTGGCCTCTTTGGTTCTGACGAAGAGACTTCTGATGCAGAAAAGGAGGATGATGGTTCTTTGGTGCCCGTTGCAGGCAAGGATGCGCGCACACGCAAACAAGCACACACACACACACACACACACACACACACACACACACACACACACACACACACACACACACACACACACACACACACACCCCCACACACACACACACACACACACACACACACATGCACACGCACACGCACGCACAATGCACGCACGCACGCAATCACACATACACACACACACAATGCACGCACGCACGCAAACACGCAAGCACACATACACGCACTCACAATGCACGTACGCACGCAAACACATAAGCACACATACACGCACGCACGCATATACGTGCTCAGTGCACATTCACGCACCATATCAGTTCCAGTGGGTAATGCTTGTGCAACAACCACAGAAGTTCCGGGCTTGTTCCTCCGGAAGAAGTGGTGCTCTTGCGCAGCACAGGTAACGCAACTGGTACCAAGCCTTTTCTAATTTGGCATTCACTATCTGTGGTTGATGAAAAGCCTTTGATTTCCATTTGCCAGCTGTTGGTTTCAGAGGGCCGACGGTGGTAATCTTATTGCCTTGCCGCCTTATAATGATATGAAGCTGTCTGATGTGGAACGCGGAACATTCAATCCAGATCTGCTGCTGCATTGATGCACAGGAGGAGATCCAGGATTGCATCAAAAGCGATGGATGGTTTAGGTAAGCAAAGTCGTTTTGGTTTGGGAATATTTGCATTTGGAAGTTAAGCAGCTGGACATGTCCCCCTCACGTGTAAAGTGAGAAGAGGGGAAAGCCAATCGGTAATGCATTCCTGAGCTTATTCTCCTTACTCAGCTCGCCCCTTTCTACGCTGAATAATAGCCATGGGAACCAAGCCATGCACTTCGGGCCTGACCTCCCCAACTGGCTGCTGAAGGTTTTGACTGAAATGCCCGGAATGCCAGAGGTATGGATAGATAATTGTACGTTAACGAAAGCCTCTATTGTTGCCCTATCTAATTATGTCCTTTTTCCATAAGTCTATCAGTGTAAGTCTATCAGTGTTAGTCCGTAAGTTTATCAGTGTAAGTCTATGTCAAATATTAAATCACTTCCTGCTTTTCTCTGCTGCAGATCGCTTCTAGGCATCCGTTATTTGACCAAATGATTCTCAATAGGTAACGACAGCTTTTTCTGTTATGTGCTAAATTCGCCTTAACCGTACTGGTATATTTGATATATGTGTACAATAAAGAAAATGCATGCATGCATGTACGGTTCTGGCAAACTTTGCTTATGCGTCTACAAGACGCAAGCGCTTACCTGTTCCTTATCCTTATTATCATACTCAGATACCATCCGGGGGAAGGAATCTGTGCTCACGTTGATCTGATGCGGTTTGAGGTGCGGTGCACGGCCTGACAATTAAATGCATTGTTTTGATCTAAACAGCCTGGTCAAACAGCCTGGTCAATTGTCACGCCTTTCAGCTGTTTCATTATCTTCCTCTCTATCTGCAGGACGGAATTGCCGTCATCAGTCTAGGTGGTCCAGCAGTGATGCACTTCACTCAGCCGCAGCTGGAGCCTTCCATGGACGTGCAGGTACGTGAGCCCTGTCGATTGAACATGTTGACACTGCAGGAGCGATGACGTGTTAAGGTCTTTCACTTACCTATGCAAAACAGTGAAACGTACGCAAACACACGCAAATAAAGGTCTTGCTGGAGGGAGGGGACCTAATGGTGCTGACCAGGGAAGCACGGTGGGATTGGCACCATCAGATCAGAGGAGTGATTCAGGTATGGTCGGACTGGCAAACTACTCTTGCTTGAGGTGTTGCCATATGTGATGTGGGGGTCCTGTACTCTGTGTAGCAATTTTGGCAGCCAATTAGCCATTCCTCTTCCACACTTGCATTTGCAAACCGTTAACAGGCTTGTGGAACGCAATGAGTGTGGATGAAACCAATAGCTACGAGTGGGGTGACGGCCAGCGTTTCTGCATCCATACATACAAGAAGCTATATGAACAGAGAACAGAGTCTTTTAAGCTATATTATAATTGATTTCATGACTTAATCTGTATTCGCAGGAAATATTTGAACCCACAGGACAACTAATAACTCGTGGCGTGCGGACGTCCATCACTCTACGCCGTATGAAAGAGGGGATTGTGTTAACTGAGACTGCTTGACTTTCTGTGGAAGGGAATCCGTGTCTTAAAATGGTTGTAGTTGTGCCCAGTAGTACAAGTAAGGTTTTCAGTCTGTTTCATGTTCGAACTGGCTTGGTATTCCAAAGGCTCGGTATTCCAAAGATATTATGTAACAGAGAAGAAAGGAGAACTACGCAGGCAGTGAAAAACCACTCCCCACACATTAACTAAGGAAAAGGAGCCTGGATAAATCATTATAAAAGCAATCCAACAAGGTACACCGGGTGCATGCCTGCTAGCACAAGCAGACGTAGGCAGTCGTGCAACCATGGTACATCAAGGCATTATACGCCCTTCCAAGGAGACACAGATAGGAATGATTCCAACCTGGCTCTTACCTACCAATCTCAAAGTGCAACAGCGGCGGAAACTTAGCAAGCCAGAAGCAATCTTAGTTACTCCGACCCAGCAACCACGCCCCAAAAGGAACCCAACAAACGCGTATCAAACTAGGTCTGCCAATAATCCAAAAAGAGTTGGCCGTGATAACCTAGCAAATGGCGCTGCCAATCCATATCCCCTGGCTATGAAACCAAGAGACGTTTAAAAAAACAAACGCGGAATATGGAATATGTGTGTGTGTGTGCGCGCGTGTGTGTGTCCATGCGTGCTAGGCTATTATTAGTTAAATTTTATACCCTTAATGGTGCCTTGATAGGTATACCCAGATCAGTTGAATTCCTAGTGCAAATTTAATGGAGAATAAGGAGTGTGGGAGGAGAAAGTGGAATGAATAGAAAAGAAAAGAAAAACAAAGGCAATGAAAAAGCACTCCCCACATTGATAAAAGAGGAGCCTTCCTTCCCATTCAACCAAAAGCAACCAGGCACACCAGTTGCCAGCATTTGGACTTGGCACTGCACGGAATGACACATTTTTATGCCCCAATCAGGCTGCCCCAATGCCTTTTTACATGGCGTCCTTGCCCACATGTCTTAGCGTCTTGCTCCGCAAAATGGGCAAGCACCCCTCACTTCGATCAAGAATTCCACCTTATCATTTCCTGGATCCAAAAAAATGCAGCTGTGACCTAACCAACGCTTCTGATTTGCTGTTGAAAAAGTCGCGTATGGGACACAGCTTGCTCAGTCAAGTAAATCTTGCTGTTGTCAGTAGAAAGGCCAGAAGTAATCACAAACAAAGGCACGTACATCAGATGCAATGCATGAAATTGGTAACAAAAGTCGGCGTCCTTCTTACAGATCACAGTTTCACAGACTCTTTGATTCTGCCATCAAGGGTAGCCATATATGCAGTGCCATCAACATCAGGGTTATGGGCCAGTGCGTGTGGGATTGATATTATGGGCCAGTGATATGTGGGATTGATCTCAATATGATTCAAGTAGGGAGGTGGGCATCTTGGCTTTTGGCACTCAATCACCCTTGTGTTACGGGTGAAGAAGTCAGCATTGGTGGATGTTTCTATTCGCTCAATATTCCAAAGAATAGCCAGTTTGAAACCACGGCGTAAATATAGCCATCAGGAAGGGCTCCAATCAAAGTCCGTAACAGATTGTACAGCATGAAAATCGTTAACATGTAAAAGTGTGTGTAGGTAGTAGTAGGAGGAAAGCATTCAAGGAGGTCAGTCTTATGATCCCTCTAGAATGCCGCCACTTAAACTGTACAAGATGGAAGGAGGAGAAAGGAGCAAATACCCTGTGTGTGTGGGGGGGGTGCAGGTGTGTATGTGTGTGTGTGTGTGTATGTGTGTTTGTGTGTATGTGTGTGTGCAGGTGTGTGTGTTTGTGTATGTGTGTGTGTGTGTGCGTGTGTGCGTGTGTGTTCCTGTGTGTGTGTGTGCGTGTGTGTGTGTGTGTGTGTGTGTGCGTGTGTGTGTGTGTTCCTGTGTGTATGTGTCTGTGTGGATGTGTCCGTGTGTGTATGTGTCTGTGTGTCTGTGTGTGTGTATGTGTGTATGAGTGTGTGTGTGTGTTCCTGTGTCTGTGTGAGTGCGGAAAGTCATCTAAGGCTTGCAGCTCCCCATCTGTCAAGCATGCTTGATTGAGTGAAAACAGGAATAAATAAAAGGAGAAAATTAGCCATTACGAATGCACGCACAGCTGAAATAAACCACCTACTGTGTTGTAGTTAGATGGCAAGCAGCTATGCTCCAAAGGTGTCTTTGGCACAGGTGTGAACAAAGTGTACATAAAAAACACCTAAACATGCACATAAATGCACGCACGCACGCACGCACACACATGCCCGCACATCATATAGAAGTCTGTGCGCGCACCCATGCGCGCGGGCACACACACACACACACACACACACACACACACACACACACACTGCATGCACGCACCCACATACCCGCATGCGTGTGCCCGCACTTAGTTCATGCACATACATGCACGCGTGCACAGACATCCACATACACAAATACACACTCACACACACGCACACACACACATACATACAAACACACACACATACACACACGCGCACACATGCACACACACACACACACACACACAAATAAAACATCCTATTAGACACTTGATTTAATGCGCAGGTTTATCAAGCCGTAGTGAACAAGGAGAAGCCTCTCAGCATACCAATGGACAGAGTTATTTGCCAGGTACTGCCCAGGGATTTGTGTGGGTGTGTAAAGTGCAAGCTGTGTCTCATGCGCATGGCTACATAAGCATGTATGCTCCACTACTGTTCACTGGGACAGCTCGAAAGATTTTTAGACTAGGCAAGCTGTTGTCATCTGTCAATTGAGCTTAACACATGTTTGATGCGGCTGTGTCAAAAGCTATGCTCCTTCGTCCCCCCTTGCCCAATTGAACAACCTCCTCTCCAGTCAACTCCCTCATGCACGTTGACCCACTCAGGGGTACGTAGTGAAGACCCTGAACAACAAGTACTTCCTGATAGCGGACAACGCTGAGGGGGGTGTAAAGTGTGAGCCGATCAAGGTGGCTGGGAAATTTGTGGAAGGTGTCCAAGAACTCGCCCAAATTGGAGCTTACGTGCAAGTAACTGGAACAGTAAAAGTAGCCGGACCCTCAAACAAAAAGAATGCCACCACACCAGCAACAGCAGCAGCGACAGCAACAGCAGCACCCATAAAGCCTTCACCCCTAATCACAGCCCACAAGGTGGGTGAGCGTCACACCTATTGCAGTTGGATGCTTTTGCTACGTTGCTTGAGCATCAATCTGGAAAGCATCAAGGGGCGGGCTTGCCCATTGCTAATTTGTGTGTGGACTTACACGAGCAAAAAAAGGTACAAGAGCAGCAAAAGTGACATCTGGTAAAGCTCCACCATAGGAACTACTAAGCCTGTCAGTACAGAGTCAGTGCAGTGTCAGTGAGTAGGTGGGTTTTGCTACAAAGTACAAAGTATGCCTGCTTTATTAGCATTTTGTTTCAGCTGCCCCAAAAGAAACTCAATTCCATCGCACATTGAAATTCAAGAAAAATAAGCAAGGAGTTGACAGCCTGTCAGTAAATACGCCTGTTCAACCATCAAAAGTCAAAACCAGAAGAGGCTGCTGACTTAATACCTACCCTCAATATTGTTGCCACTACTTCAGCTGAAGCCTCCCTTGTCCTGAGCAATTTTAACATTAATATCTCTTGTTTCCTTGGTGAATATTCTGCATTTGCTTCCATCGGATAATGCAGCCCCTGTTCCTGTACGTGATCAACCTGGCAAAACCATTTAATGTCCACGTCTAGAGCCCTAGCTCCTAGACTACGCGATACCACGTGCCTCATTGATGACATTGATTGGGTTGTAATCATCCTGTTAATTTATGCCAACGCTTTCAATAATAAATGCGCATTTTACTCACACACAAACCTGCAGATGATCTGCCTTGACAATGTACCACAGTCTGCCGAGTTGTGGGAGGAGGAACTGGCATTCTTGCACTCGCACATCTACCCATTGTTGTAGCTGTTACGTAGTCTATATGAAGAAAAAATTACACAAACTTAAACTGTTTAGTCCCTGCACAGCATAGATCCAGAAAATAAAACACTGTTGAGTCCCATCACATACTAAAGAGCCACACAGCATCCGGCTTGGGAATAAATTATGTATGCTAGTCGATGGATAGACACAGCATCATTTCACCTTGCAGTCGGGCTCCTGAATTTTTAATATCTGCTTAAGTTCATAGTACGAGTATCGTGTTTTTTTACATTGCTGTTTGTCTTTTATGGCTTGTTTTCCTTAGCTGATGGAGGGAAGCTTCATAGCCTGCTCTTTTACATTTCTGCCCCATCCTTTCTTGCAGTAGTTATTAAAGTCACGTGTTAAAACTTCCGATCTAATTGCCTCCTCTCCTTGCCCGGATTCATCGTAAAAATGTTCAAGTTTAGTTTGATTCATCTTCTGCTTCAATTGAGTAACCTTTTCCATCGTCTTTTCACTCTTTCTAATTTTAACTCCAATATTCCTTTGTTAAAGCAATCTCTTACGAACAAATGGTTACAATGGTTACAATGGGGGGTGACCTTCAGCCAGGTTGTTTGGCTGATCGGCTGCTGACTGGTCTCGGCCAGCCACAAATAAATCCATAAGCTTAGAAAGAAAAAGAATGGTTACAATGGTTACAATGGGGGGTGATCTTCAGCCAGGTAGTTTGGCTGATCGGCTGCTGACTGGTCTCGGCCAGCCACAAATAAATCCATAAGCTCAGAAAGAAAAAGAAAAAGTCTATTGATATGCTGAGAAAGGAAATCATGAACAAGTTGGTTGTTGACCTGTTGCAGCAAACAAGCAAGGGGTTACAAGGGGTTACAAGGATGGCCTACAGCCCGAGTCTCTGGCTGATGGCAATTGGCTGGTGAAACAAAATCAACCAGTGTCGAAAATTGAAACTAAATCTGACACAAACTTGAGGAGTC
>Ga0307942_1000750_pt1 | contig 23877 bp, 28 predicted proteins | sample OrgLakmetagen175_FD_201846 | JGI IMG/M metagenome (GOLD analysis project Ga0307942, IMG submission 201846) | Saline water microbial communities from Organic Lake, Antarctica - #175 | ecosystem: Environmental > Aquatic > Non-marine Saline and Alkaline > Saline | place: Antarctica: Organic Lake... | reverse complement strand
TCTCTCTCTCTTCTCACTCACTCTCTCCCTCTCTCTCTCTCTCTCTCTCTCTCTCTCTCTCTCTATCTTGCTCTCTCTATCTCTACCTCTACCTCTTACACACCACGCCATAGCTACCCAAATTTTCATTCCGCGTAAGAGCGTGGCGTATACTCAATACCCAGCTGTTAGAGGCCCTGCATTTTGACTTTGAGCAAACGCAAAACACTCAAAAAATACCCATTGGTTGCATGCGTACAGTTGTACACGAATTTGCACACATTACGCCCAAGCACAACTGCATGATGATCTGCAGGTCAAGGCACTGAACGCTGGCCTTGCAGATGCCAGAGATGCCCTTGGGTGTGAGGCGGAGCAAAGGAAGCTGATCGAGGTGCGTGTCCCAGCCTCCTGTTATTCCAAAAACCATATGCCGAGTGTTGACCGAGTCAAGGGGGTCTGTGCCCATAGTCATGTTAATTCGCTCCGAGCTGTGTCTCCTTGTTGTCCATGGCATGTAGATTGCAGGCCTATTGGCTGGGGTCTGCTTGTCTCGCACCTTGTTCTCTTTGAAGGTGTCGTTGACGAATGGGACAGGATGCTAGACATGATAATAATTAGCTCCAAGCCTGTGCCGCACTTAACGCAGTACAACAAGGAACCTTCTGCGTTGAGATCAAGCACTTGCATGCATAAGCCTACACACATGCAGTGAAGGTCTGACAGAAACCTAGAGGAGTGCCTAGACCATATGATCATTACCATTATGCACAGCACATGCATATGCTTGTGCGCAGGCCCGCGCTCATGCCATTAGTGAGGAGCTGGCAGAGGCTGAGGCACATCTGGTGAAGCGCGCTGCTGAGCTGGATTTGCTTCGCAAAGCCCAAGCGGTGAGAGGGCACGTCGATGTGCTCAGGGGGAATGCTGTGATTCTGTCTTATGGAAGGCTGAAGGAAAGCATGGCCATGCTTTGTGTGAAGCATGCTGCTTATTGATATGGGTAGACTAATCAGCATTTGTGTCTACGCAAGACGTGTTTCTCTCGTGTTTGTCGTAGGTCAGGCAGGTGTGAGGAGTGCAGGCACAAAGGTGGGGCTGTTTGTCATACACTGCAAGTCTCCTTAAGAGTGCACATGGGCTCCACATGCAGCTAACCCGCCGTCGGCCGTGATCTGAATCAAACCAGTAATTCCTTTGCACCTAGCACCTGGCACCTTGTCAGGCTCCCACCCAAATCCAATACCTCACCTACAATCCTAAGATGTACTATCCACATGCAGGCCTCCCAGGAGCGCACAGAGGCAGCTGAGGGACGTGGCCGAGATCTGTACGAGGCCAACAAGCGCCTGGAGTCCCACGTGCATGATCTGGAGTCACGCAAGCGTGCCCCGCTGTATCAAAAAAAGCAGGAGGTAAGTTGCATGCTCAGGTCCAGGGTTGCTGCAACGTTATGAGTTTGGGTTGCTTATTATGAGACCGCTAGCTATAGTAGGATCTCCAGCAATACAGATACTATGGCAACAATTCACGGTATTTTGTTTTGAGGTAAGCGACACTGACCCGATGCTGCTATCTGGAAATCCATGCAGGAGGAGCTGCGTGCTGCCAACGAGAAGGCAACTGAGGCAGATGTGCGTGCCGCTGAAGCAGAGATCAATGCAAAGGAGTTCAAGGTGGGGGAGGTCAAGCGTGAAAGTGCTGGGCGCGTATTTCCACTCTTGGCTTGCTCTGTCGAGCCTCAACACTTCCTGCCCTGCAGTTTCTTCTACATCTTCTGCAGCACTAGAGCACTCGTCCATACATCCACCTTTGTTGTGCCCCAGCCTCTGTACTTATATTACAAGCTGTGTTTTGGTTATTGCCTCTTGTGGAGCAAAATCTGTCACATGTCCAGGACATTGATACTTGATCACGTACACCCGTTCTATATTTCTCTATCTTGCACCAGAATTATGCTCGCGAGGTGCCACTTTTGTAAGTCAATCATGTCAAATGTCCATCCTGTAAATATATTCATGAACCTCTCATTCAGCTGGTTGCCATTGGCCCAGCCATCAATTTCCCCTCCATCCTTATTTGCAGGCAGCTGCGGTGGTTTTGGAGGGCCAGATCGCCGACCTCCACGCCGCAGCAGAGAAGTCAGCACGAGCTGCTGCTGAGGTAAGGGTCTTAGCGCATACCCTGGCAGTAGCCTTTTCAGAGGTCACTGCTGCCTCCATGACATGCAGCAGTGTTGTGACATTGCTTAAGCCGTACGTGAAACTTATGTGCCACGAGAGGAGTTGCTCACCCCAATGCTACCTAGAGCAACCATAATGCACCCTTGACCTATGTGTGAGCATGATTCTATGTGTAAATGCATAATTGGTGAGTGCAAATTCCCATTAACCCTCAGCATTTTGTCCTTCACGGACATACCGTTTTTCAGGTTCCTCCTCTTCTTGGATCTTTGCTCATCAACAGTTGGTTATGACACAACTTGCTGTCTGGCTTGCAGGCTGCCAATGAGATGTCAGCAAGGCATGGGTTCGAGGTGCAGCGGCTGTCCAACGAGCGCGCCAAAATCCAGGTCAGTGCCTCTGCTAGTGGCATTGCTGTGTGTTTGTGCTCTTCTGTTCCAATGTTCTGACTCTTTTGCAGTTGTTTGCTTAGGTGTGATGTGACAAGAAGGCTGTAGGGTTGGCCAGAATTGTCTGTTGTGCACTGATGCACCACAGTAGTGAAGCATACATGCACATGCATTAACACACACACGAATCACGTAGGATGCACACATGGAGGAGCTCGAGCAACTGAACTTCCTGTTGGAGAGCACCAAGGAGGAGCTTGCTGGTCAGCAGGCCATTGTGGCCACACAGGTCCAGCAGCTCAGCAAGGCACAAAGCCAGCTCGCTGAGTTGCGGCAGCAGATGGGAGAGGAGGAGGTGCTGCAAGGTGTGTAGTGAGTGTGTGTGCGTGCGTGCTGGTGGAAGGCGTTATGTGGTTCACTGCCAGGAGGTTGCATGGGGTGCTTTGTGAGACCAAAAAGTAGAGGGAAGGGAAAAGTCTGTGCTTTCGAAGACATTCATGGTGTATGCTGTGCAATTTCTTGTATGTGCATCACATACTGCCTCCAAGTAGAGTGCCATGGGTTACCATGGCCGTGCTCCTTGAATGCCCAAAGAAGTTAAAACTGAGTAGCACCCTCGTTTTCTTCCTGGCAGTTGAGCTCCAAGCCTGTGCCTCAGCAGCAAGCGAAAAGATTGGCCACCTAGAGGATGCAGCCGAGGCCACACAGGTAGGGTGCGTTTGAGGGTTTTGCGCACACACACACACACATACACGCACATACAGGCTCTAACACACACATGTACATGCACATACTTTTAAGCACACACACATACTTATAAACACACGTATATACCGTTTGTTTACGATCACTTCGGAAATTAATTAATTATTTGGCCAGAAAACGAAAATTTTTATTTATTCTTGGAGGCCTCTCCGAACTGACTTCGAAGTGATAAATTAATTATTTACAGTAGTTTTGAGGGTGAAAATCGAAATGAGCTCCAAGCGCGCCAGTGTGAACCCCCTGACCGGGTTCTTGAAGCCTCAGCCACAGCTTCAGCCATAACGAACAGCAGTAGCAGTGCACAGACACCATTCACAGGGGGGCTCTCGAACTCAAAAACTAATTCCCGACAGGGCCCTCCCGAAGTGCCCTCGAACTCAAAAATTTATCCTTAGACTCCTTCACGAACTGAAATCGAAATTTTAATTAATTATTTGAAAGTGTGGTCACGAACTGATCGTGAACGAACGGTAGACACAAACTGACAATCACACAAACCCAATAGCGTATAAATCTGCCAGGCGCGAGGTTGAAATGTTGGTAAAGACCTGTTAGCACTCATAGTGGGCGATTCCATCTCTAATTAGTCAACAATCCTATGCACAGGCCACCCACGACCAAGCAATAGAGGCCCTGAGCAAGGAGCTGCAGGCTGCACAGGTGTGTTGTACGCGTACGTCTACTTCTTGCCTGCACATGACATATGACAAACAATATGAGCAACCCAATCAATATTAGTTTGTTGCACATGAGATAAGAAGCATGCAGTCAGAAAGACACCACGGCTTCTTCACTTCCTAGTGCCATGTAAGAGATAAGGCGTATAGACTTTGTATCAAAAAATGCATGCTCCAAAAATATTCTAGAGCCTTCATACAGTGATGCACTCTTCTGGCGTTTCTATGCTCATATTGCATCTTCCATGCATACACATGAACATACAGGAGGCAGCAGCATCTACAGAGGCCTCCTTGAAGCAGCAGCTGAAGTCAGAGGCCGAGACAGCTACTGAGCAGCTACGCACTCTCCAGGTGATTGTTTGAGCTTGCAGTAGTCAAGGGCAGAGCTTACTGGTCATAGTCAGTCTTGTTTGCTGAGAAGCAGGTAGAACAATATACGTACAGGTGCTGGAATTCAATCCACTTGTGTAATACTTCTGCTCAATTTTGGCGCAATTTTGGTTAGTTGTATGGCCGTGAAGTTTAAAGAGCATGGTATAGCAACACAATGCTTACCAAAGAAGTTATTGAACTTTCTCTTTTCATCTCACTGGTCCATTTCCTTCTGTACCAGTCATACGCACAAACACACACACCTACTCACACATTATACACGTACACACAGGATGAGACCGGTGAGCAGTTAAAGGCAGCTCACGAAGAGGCCGCATCTGCCAAGGCCGCGGGCTCTGCTGCCGCCGCTGATGCATCAAAGCGGCTGGAGGAGATGAAGGCGCAGGTATTGGAAGTACCTTTTCCAGGACTGCAGTTTCAAAGGGTTATCCTTGCATCCATTCAGATCCACACGTTCTGGCTGTAAATTTATTGTTGCGAGGAGTAATATTGAAACAAAAGTTGGTTGCTTTACGATCTGAGGGTGTGGAGTAACATGCAGCACTGCAAGCCTGATGAAGGCGGAGGGTGATGTCACATGAACAGGGTTAGTCAAAACAAACTTGTGCACCGTCTATAACTGTATGTTTTGGTATGCATGTGCTACGGAACTGGTAAGTACAACGTGTGTGTGTACATGGTTCTGGTCGAGTGTGTGAACGTAGAGGGGGGGACGTTCAGCTGGAATTGAGCATGATTAGAACAATAGAAAGCTTAATTAAAGTGCCGGCCGCACAGTGGTCAGCATACACAGAACATGAGATCCTGCTTTTGGAACAATGCAGGTGACCGCTATGGAATCTCGCCTGAATGAAGCTGCTGGTGCCCTGAAGGCAAAGGATGAGCTGAGGGAGGAACGGTGAGGAATCTGGTCTGGTGGCATATAAATAGCAAGTGCAACAGCACACATGTCCGCGTGCAATGAAGCTGCCACTCAATCTCTGAAGGCAAAAGATGAGCTGGGGGAGACACAGTTTGCTTGGTCTCTAATGTAGTTAAGCCGATGATGTTGTGATATCACAGCTCTCTAAGTTCACACCTGCACTCACCATGACAAACGCACAGCCTTTGCTGGCTTGCACTGCTGCTCTCAAGGATATGGGCCAGCTGGCGATAGTGTTTGTGGCTGCATGGCATAATCGTGTGATATGTGTTGAGGCTTGCATCTATTGGGACCTTTAGCTCATTGAGCTGTTTGTACGTAAACAACGTGGGAATGCAATATGCGCTGCGTGCTTGATATGGCTGAGAGCTTGCACTTTATATGGGCAATTACTTACAGGATGAAGCACAAGCAGGAGGTGTCGTCCTTGAAGAGCAACCTCCAAAAGCTCCAGCTTGAGTCCAAAAATGGCGGCAAAAACAAGGACCTGGCAACCAAGGAGATTGAGGCGTTGAAGTGGGTGGTAAAGATTGTTTCGGCAAGGAATTTGTGGCGTGGTTACATACGTGCACATGTATCGTATATGCAGTCACATTCATGACATACCACAGGATGGGTTCATTGATTGCTACAAGGCCTTCATCTACAAGTAAGTGAGAAAATACCGACAAAAAGAGCATGCCGTTGTTTGCGTTTCCAGGAAGAAGGTCGGAGATCTGGAAAACAAGCTCAAGGTCACAGTCCAAGACAAGACCAGCGCATGCCAGGTACCTGCGTGTTTGCGTGATTGTGTAGTAGGGCAGTTTGGGTGATTGGGGGGGGTAACTTCAGCCTTCGGCGTACCTTTTGCTTTACTGTTAAGGCTTTGTTGTGCAATCGTACATGTACACATGCACAACAGTACGCTAGTGGTCACACACACACACACACACACACCAATGCTGACGCTGCAGGAGAAGTCCAAGCTAGAGGCCCAGCTGAAGCAGCTGGTGTCACAAAAACAGCTGCTGGACAAGTCGCAGGGCAAGCAGGAGAACATTGAGGCAAAAAAGAGGGAGAGCATCATGGTGGTAGGTCCCAGTACAGAAGAGGCTGGTTCATTGTCTGTTATAGACAAAGGTGTGTTTGTTATAGCTCCTCTGCAGTTATAGCTGTAGCTACGATCAGGAACCGCACCCTGCTAATCTGCACAAATGCTCATTAACCTTTTCCAAACATCAATACACCTGTTCATTAGCTGAGCCCTGATTTGGGGAAAATGATCCGCTGCTACATGCACAATCACAACCAAATACAGAACTTCAGCAAGAGCCGTGAAGTGCTGAACTCCACAGAGGAGAAGCTAAAGACGGCCACGGTGGAACTGCAGAAGACCCACATGGACCTCATGGCCAAGCGCAGCGAGTGCCAGGTTTGAGTGAAGCAATGCTTGTTACATGTAGATCAGGTTTGAGTGAAGCAATGCTTGTTACGTGTAAATCAGGTTATGTGCGCAGTCGAATAAAGGTTACACACATACAGCTTGTGAAGCACCGCTTTGACAATGGACTTAAAGCTTTCCAAATGCACTACTTAATCGTTATGGTAGACTGCATGAGCAAACCATGGATGAGTTATCTCAGAAACAGTGCTATGCCACAATTGATGCCGATTGGGGCTGCCAATCAAAGATAGAGCAGGCAGATTTGGCCGAGTGAGTTTTGGACACAGGATGAAGGTACCAGTCTTCTGCTGCCTGTGACCTGATGCAGCAAGAGGGTGTGCAATACGATTGGTCCAGCTACATACAAAAGCATTGTTTGCGTACGTTATGAAGGGGAGGTTGTGGCCCCCATACAACTCCGACTCACATCCATCAATTTGACGTTGGCAAGCACAAATGGAGCCATACGTCGGACTGCATGCACAGACTAGCCGTTGAAAAGAAATGCTAGCATTGGCACAGCACACATAGACGCTCACGTTGGACAGCATGTACAGACAAGTTGTTGGCATGCACACACGGACAACGGACAACCCTTGTGCTCTCAGGGCCTTGAGGGGCAAGTGGCAGAGCACGAGTCCAAGATCAACCAGCTACATGCAGACAACACGCGTCTGGGATCTGAGCTGGCTGCCTCCCAGCAGGCCAAAGACGACCTGCAGGCTGAGCACACAGATGTGCAGAGTGAGTCACAGGGTTTGACACACACACACACACATGCACACACACACATAAAACAAACTAACATTCTAGCACAAGGTTTCATTTTGAACACGTTTAGGACAGCCACAATTCTGATGGCGTGTTACAAAGGTCATACTCTTGTCCGCATCAACGCTCAAAAGCTTTGACTGGTATTGCAATGGCCAGCCTAGCAGTACAGAGGATTCTGCAATCTGTGCATGAGCTTACACTGAGTCAGCGCCATTGAGCCGGTTGCTTACGACTTATAATATGGTCCCCTAATGTAGGCCGTCTGTCAACAGTCAGTACCGAGCTGCAGGCCTTACAGGCGACGCATGAGGAGGCTAGCACCGCCCTTGCCAGGTAGGCCTCTGCCGTAACCATTGGTTGGCTTACCAACATATGCTTGATTTTGCTCAGCTGCCCCATTCCATCCGTGCTGCTTGAGGACGCGATGAGAGCAGACGTAATCTGGTGTGCGTGTTTTGCGGCATAACTGTGATGTTTAGAAGGGACTGGAGAGTAGAATAGGAACTGAGCCTTGTCTCTGTCATCCCTGTCCTGTTCAGCTTGCAAGAGCAGCATGCAGCCGTGACGGCTGCCAAGGAGGAGCTAGGAGCAGAAGTAGAGCAGCTGCAATCAACCCTCCAAGTAAGAGACGAGCGTTGTTATGAAAGCTTGTTTCTGGTTGGGGTGCGTCTCAACATTTCTGCCTTGTGCACCCTGTTCTCTCTTTTAACACTTTTAATAGCTGTTTAATAGTTTGTTTGCCATTCCAGTGTTAGCTTACAATGTGGTTCAGCATGTGCTCGGTGCTGTTCTGTGGTTGTGCTCTTCTGTGGTACTGTGGTTGTGCTCGGTGCTGTCTGTGGTTCAGCATGGTCGTGCTCGCTGCTGTTCTGTCCTAAATTTTAGCTGACTGACTGTGCACAAGCTCAAAGCATCTCCTGTATCCCTAATGCACGCTGCTTCGATTTCATCACCGAACCTCGCTTTCACCTGCTCACCAGTGCAACCTCACGCGTGAACATCTCTGCACAAACAGCCTAACATGGATGTCACCTTGCAGGAGCTGACGGCTTCCAGCACTGAGATGGCAGAGCAAACGAGTGCCCTGCAGGCTGAGCACACTGAGCTCACTCGTCAGCACAACAGTGCCCAAGTGAGTGCGTCAAGTGAAGATGGTTTGGGGCAATCCTTTGGGGCTGTGCCATTCATGCGTGCAGACCCTGGTATATTAGAATGGGTATTGGACATTGCTGTTCAATGAACGGATTATTGGTAGGATAGAAGTGGTTTGTCGGGGTTATGACTGGTAGTCATCTGGAGTTACCTCTGATCCCACCAACAGTACTGCTTGTTGGAAGGTGAACTTGACGTTTTGGTCATGTGAGCAGATAGGTCAAAGCTCCCTCGTTTGAACAAGCTCACACCATTCTTTGTTATGTCCATGATCAACGCGCAGGAAGAGCTAGCTGCTGCGCGTGCAGCAGTCTCAGCCGCAGAAGATGCACGTATTGCTGCTGAGGTTAGTAGTTACATTGCATGTACATATATAATATATAACAAATCCTTTGATTTTAGCGGCAATTCCACCTTCTTGCGTGCATCGCGTTTTGGCAGCGTGCAGAGAAGGGTAAGTTACGTCGCTTCTCCAAGCATGCTTGCTTTCAAACGCAAAAGCATCCTATTCATTATGTTGCTGCTGGTTAGGTATAAACAGTAACACTGTGGGGCATGTGTTTGATGCCAAAATGTTATGTCCATGTGCTGGGTACTTGCATGCAAGATTGCCTCCTGATCTGCACGACAATGTGTGGCCTGTTTGAGCAGCACTTGGCATCATGCTTACGTACCTGCTTGCAGAGCCGCCTGCCTGAGTTGCAGGAGCTGCAGCAGCAGCTGTCTTCCGCTCACGAGGAGGTGGCTGACCTTCAATATGCCGCCAACGAGCAGCAGACTGCAGCTGCTCAACTGGAGCAGGCTGCGGCTGAGAAACTTGAGGCAGCACACAATGTGGCCAAGGTCAGTCGTGTGTGGTTGTGTATGCGTACATAATATAATCGTGTGTGTATTCTGAGCTGCCAGGCTTCCAATTCCTGCCCATATGCCAAGAGTACGATGTAAATTTCTGACAATGCTGCTCAATGCTTTGCCTTCTTACATGCACAGGAGCTCCAAGCCAAGCTGCATGCCGTTGAGGCAAGCCTGGGTGCCACCCAAAGCCGCCGCGACGAGCTGCAGCAGCAGTTGGATCAGGCTGTGGAGTTGTACAATGTGGTGCAAGGTGAGACAAGGAGTGTGCACAACTGCACAGAAGAAAACAAGTACTTGCAAAATGAGGTGGATAAGGTTAGTTGCAAGCAATAGATGTTTTGTTTGTATTGTCTGTGAGTTGTCGCTTATGAACTCATGAACGCCAGGCACTCATGCCTCAAGGTATTCTAGCTAGAGGATGCAAGCCTACAAACACACCAAACAAAGTTTGTGTTGCAATCTCGACTCAGCTCAGCATGAGGTGTCACGTGATGCCTGCTCCTGTTCGATTCATCTGTCTTTCATGCTTAAGGATGCCCTTTGACCAGCTTGCTTTAAATCGCCACTGCCAGGTCACGCAAACACCCTTGGTGCAGACAAGGTCGGCCTAGAGGGTCAGCTGGCAGAGAGAGCACAGTCCCAGGAGGGTCTGAGTGCACGTGCATCTGACCTGGAGAAGGAAATTGGCAGTCTGCGCAGTGAGCTTGAGTGAGTGCTGGCTCTGTCTGGGGTGGCAGTGAGGTTGTGCGTAGGGTGCTGATGTGTTGATGCTTTTGTGCGTGAGAGTGCAGTGCATGGCTCAAGATGGGCAAGCATGCATAGCTGATTAGGAGTACATGATAGGTTTAGTTAGCTACTGAGGGTGTGATATAGTCGTGCAGACGGGTGTCGCGTGCCCACCTGCTGCATCAACCCCACTGGTTGAGCAGATGATCTGATGTAAGCATCTAAGCATGTAAGGTAACTTGTGTATGCTTTGGCACGTGCACACACACACACAATTACAAACGAACGCACACTCATGCACACACACACATACACACATTCAAACTTCTGCAGATCTGTGCGGGACCAGCTGTCCCAGGCAGATGCTTCTGCTGCTGGCAGCACAGAGAGCCTTGCAAAGAGCCAGGCTGAGCTGGAGGCTGCTTGCGCAGGTAGAGAGGCTGCACAGCAGGAGGCGGCAATTGCCAAAGCAGCAGCTGATGCAGCAGCTGCAGGTTGCGAGGAGGCAGCGTCCCTGAAGGGCCAGCTGGCACAGGTATGTATGTGTGAATGGGAATTATATACACACACACACAGAGAGAGAGAGAGAGAGAGAGAGAGAGAGAGAGAGAGAGATACAGAGACAGAGACAGAGATATGTCAGCTCATTTGCCATTTCTAATAGATTCTCTGGCCACCCCTTCCCCCTTGCCAGATCAGATCAGCCTGTAACTATAAGAGGTATGAAGCACAGAGCATGTATTGGCGTAAAGCTGCTTATGTGCCCTCTGCGGCCCTTGGCTTTCAATGCTTTCCAAAGGGTGCAACCAGTCATCACAAATGACTACCATACCTTGGTAGGCCTCCCCCAGTGTCCAGGGCAGAATTGTCGTGCCATCCCCCCGCTCCTGCATCCTGCAGGCAATGCAAGAATTCACTGATATGGAATTCAGCTGGAATGAAGAGCGTGCTGCCCTCGAAGTTCAGACCCAGCAGCTCCGCCAGGAGGTTACCGCTGCTCAAGAGGCCACAGCAGCAGCAGCAGCAGCAGCAGGTGCTGCTGCTGCTGCAGAACCAGCCAAGCGCGCACAAGATGCTGAAGCTGCTTCTGGTGCAGCTGCGCTAGCAAGCTTGCAGCAGCAGCTTGAGGATTCGATGGCACAGGTCACTGCTTTGCAGCAGCAGCTGCAGGGCATGGGCGGTGTGGGGGACAGAGTGGTGAAGCTGGAGCAGGAGCTGCAATCTCTGCAAGGTGTGTGCGTGTGTGTATGTGTGCGGCGTACAATAATGTTGCACGCAAGCACAAGGATGTTATGAGTACAAGGTAATTGAATCCTTCTTGTTCCTTCTTGTTTATGGCGGCAAAATGCTTTTATCATTCGCAAACGCCCTGAGTGCATCGACTCCAATGCAAACAAAACTTCAATCAAGGTCTATCTCAGATGTGGACCTTCAGCATTGTGCGTTGCGCTCCCTTATTGTAGATGTAATTCACAAGGAGATATTTCATTACATGTTCTCATCATGACTGCCTCCCTCTTCAATGCATGTAACTCTTGCCTCAGCAGTTCCCTGTGTGCATGCACCTTCATTCGCCGTATGCAGGAGAGCACAAAGCTGTGTCTGACGAGCGCGCATCCCTGCAGCAGCAGCTCAGCAGTCAAGCTGCTACAGCTCACCAAGGCTCCCCAGGCTGTCACCCTGCTCCTGCTGCCTTTGGTTCACCCATGGCACATGCCGCTCCCGTGGCTGAGGAGGCACCAGGTGTGTGTATGTGCACGTGCTTGGGTGTGTACCTTTGCGTGTATGTGTGTTTATAAGAGGTGCCTTCAAGAATGATCCCAGGGCAAGTGGGGCGACATGTGCACACGCACACAGAGAGAGAGAGAGAGAGAGAGAGAGAGAGAGAGAGAGAGAGAGAGAGAGAGAGAGAGAGAGAGAGAGAGATGTGTGTGTGAAAAGGAGAGCTTCTTAATCTCTCTTTGAGGCGTTGTGTTGGATTGGATTGGGTGCAGATAAACCTGTATGAACCATGAGTTTGTCCATTCCTTGTGCTTCACACACAGTTTCTCCGTAGCACAGGTTGTCCCCAGAAACATATTTTAGGGAGGCAAGGCCTGAGACCAATTCCTATTCTCTACCATCTGTGCAGCATCAGTGGACAGCCACTGGTGCTTGAGAAAGGGATAAGAAGTAAAAGTATCTTGGGAGTCCTGATGCTCACAAACCCATAATTACACATGCTCACATGCGCAGCCGCTGATGCCCTGGCTGCTGCCAATGCTACGCGTGAGGCTCTTGAGCTTCACAACACGCAGCTGGCATCCCAGCGTGACCAGCTGCTGGGCATCATTGACGATCTGTCTATGCAGCTGGAGGCCGGAAAGGCAAGCGGTGGAGGGGCCAGTAGCCAGCCTGGCAGCAGCAGCAAACCCCCCAAGGTAAGCACGACACAAGGAAAGCTGCAACTAACTTCTGCTTGTTTGGTGAGACGTCACAACAATCATGGAAGGTGGTCATTCGTGGTGCGCACATTCTGAACACACATGGCTGTTTACGTATACGCACGTGCACGGGCTCACACGCTGGCAAAACTGCTCTGGTAACACAGGAGACAGAGCAGGAGGGCGAGGGTGCAGCGCAGAAGGCCCTTGCATCAGCACAGGAGGAGCTCGCAAGCAAGGAGGCACAGCTGCAGGAGGCGTGCCAGGTGAGTGTTTGTGTCTGTGTGTGTTACATCTCAACCTTCCCGTCCCCAACCACATCCTCAGATGCACACACACGTGTGTGGGCCTTAAACCCTAACCCATGATCCACAACCCCGCACCACAGGCGTACAATGACCTAAATGATGAGATGGCTGAGAAGGACCTGCTGCTGCAACAGCTGCGTGCTGCCAGCCAGGGTCCAGAGTCAGAGGGAGCCGCCAAGGCAGAGGCCCAGGCTGCTGAACAAGGTGTACAGAAGCAAGAGATGGAGCAGCGACTTGCAGGCACGTGACGCCCTCTATTGCTGTCTGCCCTCATCAAACTTTTGTTCAAGCTCTTCTATTCCTCGACCTACAAAGCCTAAAACAATGTAAAACAGAGCAATAAAGCACCTGCTGCAGAGCAAGCAATTACCAAAGCTACCGGCCTTTAGTGTTGGAACCTTAAAAGCCCAAGTAGATCACCTGCATGGCTAGTCAGAGGCCCTGATCGGCACTCCCAGCAGCCTTTTGTGACCCTACTTGTCGACATATTTTCTGACCATGCAGCCTGTACTTCCCTCTGACCACTTGCAGGTGCCGACGCTGCCCTTGCAGCCCTACAAGCTCACTGTGCACACCTGGAGAGTGAGCTGCAGGCAATGGCAACTGCCGCAATACACGTAGCTGTGCCAGGCCCTCAAGAAACGGGCACCGGCATGGTGGCTGCACCTGCTGGTGCATCCATCCAGGTAGGGGTGCTCTTCAGGGACCCATGTGTCGTCACCTGCCTGTGCTACCGTGTGTCAGCGCGTGCCTTGGGGCTCAGTTGCACAAACTCAGCAAGCACGGAAACAAGGGGGACTGGGAAACCCTGTGAGCCCACCTGTCAGCTGTGTTTGTGCAAGCATTTGTATTGTAAGTATGAAGCATCCTCCGGATATAGACTGCGCCTGTAGCAGCTCGCCCTGGGCAGCTCATTAAGCAGCTGACATATGGTTTGGTAACCCTGCACACAGGCGATGGGGAGTGGAGGGGACGTGCAGATGGGCGAAGCCACTAGAGAGGAGGGAGGAGCTCCTCTGGCCGGTGCTGAACAACAGCAGCAGCAAGCGGCAGGTGCTGAGCAGCTGGCTGCCTTGCAGCAGCGTGTGGATGCACTTCAGCAGGTGAGACTAGCAAGCACACACACACATACACATGCGCACACGCACATACGCACACACACACAACATGGAGAGCAGTAGTGTGAAGTGTGAACGTGGTTCAGTAGAGAGCGCTGTATGTAATGCTACAGACTGCTTTGACCCTCCACTGCGTCGTGCGGTTAGGAAGCAGCACACTGTGTGCTGGAATGTACTTAAAAAAGGATGCTGAGCGAGCCTTTTTGCCTGTCGTCTGTATTGCTCCCCTTTGATCCAGTCCCCCCAAAGGATCCAGCCCCCTCAGTACTATACACCCCCTGGTCAACACACACAGGAATTGGCTGACGTGCAAGCCAGTCGTGACGCACTCCAGCAAGACGCTGACCAGCGTATGCAGCTCCTGCAGCAGCAGCTGGAGAGCTTGCAGCAGGAGCATCAAGCACGCAGCCCTCCCACCCCTTCACCCGTCACTGCTGCTGTGCCAGAAGCAGATCCCAGTGGTGGTGGCCCCGAGTACCCTACTGTCACTGTGCAGCCTGTGCAGGCTGTGGGCACAGAAGCCAAGGCAGGAGCAAAGGACGTCCAGGGGGAACTGCTTGCACAGGTGGAGCAGCTCAAGGTGTGTGGGGTGATCGTTTACTGGGGGGGAGGGAGGTGCGTGCGTCGATGGGTAAGGGGAGAATAGGGTGATCATTTGCTTGGGGGGGTGCGTGCGTTGATGGGTAATTTGCGCCAACAATCCAGCAGATTTGGATATCTGTTTTCTATGAGCAAGGCATTGAGGGACGCAGGTGTGCATCTTGGGAGCGTCAATGTCTTAGCACGTGTTGGCATCTCAGCACAGCTGCACATGCTTTTGCTGAGATTTGGAGCGCAGTGGGTACGAAGCTCCTCTCGTCACATGAAGTAGGCATGCACATAATTCGTCAGGTCATTGAGCCTCTCTGAGGCACTCGTCCCCCTCTCTGGCCATCATACCCACAGGCAGCACTGGAGAATGCTGTGGCTGCTCGTGACACAGTGGAGTCACACCTGCAGCTGTCTTTAGACGATGCCATGGCTGCCAGGGCTGCACTGGAGGCTGCACAGCAGCAGCAGCAGCAGCAGCAGGAGCAGCAGCCGCAGGTGGGGTTATGGATTTGAAGGCGTAACCCTAGGTGCTAGGAGGCTTAGCAATTCCTAGCTCTCCCTCCTCACACTTGAATATCCTTGGTACTGCTTGAGTGGCACAGAGCTTGCTGGAACAGTGCATGTTGCTCAGAACTCTTTGTGCTTTGTGCGTGCAGAGCAACAAAAGGTAAGGCACTGTTTGTGGCAGCCCTGAGTATGTATGTAAAGCAAAAAGACGAGGCTCCTGTTACAGCCCCTTCTTTTCATATACACATGCATTTGTACAACTTAACACATGTGCGCATGTGTCACGTAGCACACTGCTACTAGCAGTGCTAGCTTCAAACACCTTTGCTCCTTTTGCTCACTAAAAAATGTGAACAGCACAAGTCTCTAGTAGGAACACACACAGCTTGAGCAGTGTTGAAACCCGTGCCCCTTCCACATCTCACAGCTGCAGCAGCCTGAGATGGGTGACAAGGATGAGGCACTCCAGCAAGACCAAAAGGTGCTGGAGCTGACCGACCAGGTTGCGCAGCTGCAGGTAAGGGCCATGGACATGTGATGAAAAATTGGTCGTTATGTGTCTATCCGCGTCTCAAGTGGCTGCTTTACTTGTGCGGTATGAGCAGCACAGGAGGTCAACAGAGGAGAGATTTTGATAATCCTAGTTATTTAATGGAGAGGGGCATGAGAAGGGGCAGCAACTTCTTTGCAGCAGTTCAGACTTGGGTGTTATTGCGCACACGATGAAGTGTCTTATTTTGCTCAAGGATAAAATCTGATGCTTGATGTTGCACACACACACACACACACACACAAAATAAGGTGCACCTACACACACTGCGCCATCCAGACGTCTCAGCATGTTTGGGAACTGAACATATGCGCACATTGCGTGTGATAGCCTGGTGTTGTGCACTCACTCTGTGCTCTGTGCAGGTTGCTCTGGACAATGCTGTGGCAGCCCGGGCCTCTGTTGAAGCACGCCTGCTGGCAGATGCTCAAGAAGCACAGGTCAGTGGTGGCTTCCGCGCTGCAAGCAGCTTTGTTTTTTTAAAGCGATCTGAATTATGGTGCTTTGGGCCACCCTATTCAGTACAGTCTGCCATACGCAGCATTCACCTGAAATCTGAAATCAATGCACGACTGGTCAACTGTGGCTGTGATGACAAGGACAGGATGCTTATCATCCCAAAACCCTCCCTGCCCAGCAAGTGACACGAACATCCACCTGTCAAGGTCCATGCACTTTTCTTGACCGTCCCTAGATATGCACTGATGATGGAAAATAGCGATCCATGCCTGTCCTGCCCTGCAGGCTGCTGCCTCTGGTCTGGGCACTGACCTGGATGCAGCACGTGCAAAATTGGAGCAGCTGGAGAGCGATCTGCTTGACTCTGAGACCCTTGGAGAGCAGCTCAGGGTATGTGTGAAGAAAGTTTTAACCCGCCATATGTGCAGTCGGTGTGGTCTAACTCAATCTGCCTCCTGGCCTATGACACAGCTTTGCAGACGAGTCTGTTTAGTGCTGAAGGGGCATGCACATGTTGCTTGTATTCTTGTGCAAGGTGTAATTGAGGGTCGAGCTTTGTTTCTTCCAGCTGGCTTTTTGTATGGCCACACTTCAGCATTATACCTCCAAATTGTCTGATATGGCCATAATGAGGAGGCGCGTGACTTGACGTTGCAGTTCAAGCATGTGTGCCTGGGAAATTCTTGCTAATTCCCACCTGCCTGATTACACACACATACACACGCACACACATACACACACATGCACAAACAGTCTGCCATTGATGCCAAGACAGTGGCGGCGCAAAGGGCTGCCTCTCAGCTGGAGGAGGCCCACGCGTCTGTGGCTGATCTGGCGGGGCAACAGAGTGTGCTGCAAGCTGGAATGGAGGCAGCTCAGCAGCAGGTACTTCCATGTTATGTATGGGAGAAAGAGCTTTGGGTGTGTTCCAATGACTCGGTCATGAATTGTGATGTGTTTTACCCATCAAGTGGTACTTGCACTTGCGAAAAGTCAAATCAGGATTCTTACTGCTGCCCCGGTGCCAGCTTGCAGTGCGTATGATGTACTCTGTCTTGCATCGTGCATGTTTTGCTCCAGATAAGCACGATATTAAACAGCTCTGTTATAAAGTAAAGATACCCTGAGTGCACAAGCAGATAGTCCAGGACGACACAACCTGCGTATCATACAGCTTTTAAGTGTGTGTGTGCGTGCGTGCCATTGCCTTACTCGTACAGGCAAGCACTTCCGTGGGAGAGGTGGAGCGGCTGAAGCAGGCTTTGGAGACGGAGGTTGAGCGGCGCAAGCAGGCCCAGGCTGCAGGTGGGAATGGGAGACAAAACAGAGGAGAGGAGGAGAGGAATGGAACGTGTCTGGTACAAAATTGCTACAAACGCCACTAACAGATCAGGGTGCCCTTGTGTGCACTACGTGCACCCACACAGCTGGATTAAGCAAGGACTTGCTTACAAATGCGTGCTTCATGATTGTACATAGGTGTCACACACAACCACATATGTTTATGAATACACGCATGCACACAAACAACTACAGGTCAAGCCCTGCAGACCTCCCTGGTCGACCTTCAAACCCAGCTGGCCCTGCTGGAGGACCGTGCCCAGGAAACTGAGCACGCACGCGCTGCCCTGGCTGAGCGCCTAGAGTCCTCACAACAGCAGCAGCAGGGGCCCACACCTGCACAGCAGGAGATGCTCGCACGCATGGCACAGCGCCTGGAGGCGCTGGAAGCAGGCCACAGGTACTGTGGGTTTGATGTGAGGGCACACGTGTGTGAGTGTAGGTGCTTGTGGCCATACACGCCTGAGTGTGGTGCTTGTAGCCATACACGCGTGAGTGTAGGTGCTTGTGGCCATGTACGAGCAAGTATCCTTGAGGCTCTCTCTGTGCCTAAAGCTTTGTGATCATGCTGCATGCACATCAACGCAAGTGGGTGCTTTAATGTCGTGCAGGCGAGCGGTGGAACGCCTGCATGAGGAACGTGACGAAGCACGAGCTGCAGTGGAGTCCTTGCAGGCTCAAGTTGAGGAGGAGAGGCAACAGGGAGCTGTGGCCGTGGAAGAGGTGTGTATGTATGAGAGCATGATTGTGTGTCAGTTTGTGTGCGCAGGTTTTTAACATGAGACAAAGCTGCTGTCTTGTGGGCAAGGGCTGTGTGAGTTTTAGTCTTGATAGAACAGGTTTGAAGGCCGGAGGCCTGTTGCTTATTTGGATGCTGGCTAACGTTTGTGCAAATGTGGAAAATATTTAGGCCATGTTGATGTGGCAGGTAGCGTCCTATAGGCATATATTTATACAGATCCACGCATAGAGTGTCAACCTGCTAGAAGGCTCTGGGATGAAGCACCCAGCAATTTAAACCCCGCTCTGCTCACACACTGTGCAAAACCTACTCCGACATCAAATTATAAGTTGGGCAATGCCTCTGTTGTTTGCTAACCACATCAGGTTGATTTGTGTGCTAAAGCCAAGGAAGCAGAGCTGAACGCACGCATGCTGTCACTGGAGAGCCAGATCCACTGGCTGGGAGAGCAGAACACTCAACTGCAGGCCGAGTTGGTCAAAGCAAGCAATGGTGCCGACAACAAGGACAGGTGCGTTGAGCAAGGCAAAGAAGGCGTAGCTTCTAGTCCTGCACAAAAGATGTCTGCTACGACTAGGTCCCACAGGACATGGCTGCATGGGCATATGCGCTTTTAGGTCGTTCCTCGTCTGCATATTTTACCCTTTGTTGTTTGACTTGCAACAACAGCTTCCGAGAAGATGGCAAAGGCTACTATAACACACAAACACACTTCTCCCCTCACAAACATATACACAATCGTACACACACTAATACACACACACACAAACAAACCTGCAGCAGTGCAAACAATGAGTCCGACCAGCTGGCAGAAATTGGTCAAAAGAGTGCAGCGCTTGAGGCTGACTTGCGCCGCACCAAACGTGCTGAGCTCAAGTTGCAGGCCCTTCTATTCAGGTAGGTGGATTATATATAATTGTTAATATTGTTAGTCATTTACTCGGCTTTGCACTGTAAAGCTGTTATGGTTGGGGCCTTGCTCATTCATGTGACAGGGCTGCACATCTATGTTGAATACTTTCAGGAACTGATTAGTATTTGCGCAGGCGACTCATTAGTTAAGGACGTCTCCAGGCAATTAAACGACTCAACCCAAATTTTGCTCGTCACGCACTTTTGTGCATATGCAGAATGAGGAGTGACATAGAAAAGGCAGGCGGCTTAGTTTCCGGCTTTGACAACTTGCGAGAAGTTCGCAGCCTGGAGTATGATGTGGACATGCTGACACAGAAGCTTAAAAGGTAAGCATGCCTTGTTACTCATTATGAAGCGCGGGCTTGTCTATGGGCTGTCAGGTGTGCTGGATGCTCTTTTTACAGCACTATGCGTGGAACCTGACTCTTTGCTGGCTTTGTAGCAGCAATAGCACATCATCTCATTCATTCTGTGATGAGGAGGCTGCAAGAGAGGTAGACAGGGATGATGAAATCTCAAGAGGAGAGGAGTTAAAAAACACTGGGTAATGTGTAATGTGGGTCAGCATCTTGAAATGGATGCCAGCAACCTTGACTTGATCTTATAGCACAGGGGAGAGACCTCTTTAGCAGCCACCACTCATTGACAGCTCCTCCATTAGCAAAAACACGCAACCAAGCTAACTACATATTTCTTCATCATGCATATCCTGAATTACATTTGCCCATATCCTGAATTACATTTGCCTCATTCATGTAACTAATACCACCTGCTTGCAGGACTGAGCGCCTCTTGCAGCAACAGCAGCAGCAGCAGCAGCAGCCACTCAACCCAAGGCAGGGATGCAGCACCCCATCAAAGGGTGCAGCAAAGGCCGTAGAGAAGGGGACCAGCAACAAGGCAGGGGGTGCTCCACTTTCTTCCATTTCAGATAAAGAGAATGTGCAGGGGCACAGTGACCTGGCTAACAGGCAGGCCAATGCCAACCTTGGGTGGTGATCGCTTCCTTGGGTGCAGCTACATAAGAGCTAGAGAAGTGCGCACAAGCAGCAGCAGTGAACACATCGTTTAGAGTACTTTTGTGGTAAAGCAACCCCTTGCCAAAGGATTCATATTTCAGGCGCCATTGTGCAGAGTGCTTCAGTATTGAGGGGTTTAAAGCAGGCTGTTGGAGATACGCTCCCGTTTGATGAGCGGTTGGTACTTAAAGACAATGTTTTCTGGTCCTTAGTAGGAACGTCAAGTTCATAATCCACTCCCTGCACACGCAAATCATGTAAATTATGCATGTTACTTGTGCAAAAAAATTTAAGGCAAGAACACCTTCCAAGAACAATCAACCCTGTTAGGAATCAGGCGTTTTCAGTGATCACATTGGCACTGCTCCAGTGCAACAATTGATCACGATGCGATACATTTTTTTTGCATGGTTCACATTCACATGAACCTTTGCCTAACATCATCCATGGAGGAGGAAATGGAGCTCTGCCCGAATCAGCCCATAAAGACAGTTTACATTCAAAGAAGATGCAACTTCAAAGAATGTCTACCACCTGCCTCATCTGCCAGAAGCAAGACGACATACCATACGCTGCCAGGTTGCAGCCATCTTATTACGTCTAATACGACAACAAAAGGCCTAGCGTTGCAGGCCAGCTGAATTTGAAACCAAGAACTCAAGATTATAATTCTGGTGTCATGTTACATAATTCAAGGGGAGAGCAAACTCCCTGCTATGTGGCTAAAAACGAGCTGAGACACAGACAATTATTGGAGCGCATGCAGAGCGGTCGACGTCTACTATTTATTATATCTGGAGAAGAAACTCATGACATACACGCGGAGCATGAGAAACTGTGCATTTGGATGTCTATTGTACCGAGGGGTTAGTAAAAAAGGGAGAACAAGGACAATAGGCCGAGTGCAGATCCCCGCATATCCAAAAACGAAACCTCAGGCCACTCAACGAGAGGTAATATCAATGGAAGCTAGGAGCCAGGGCTAAGGCATTGCGATGACTGGTGCGCCAAAACCAACTCCAACTCAAACCAAGACTACAAGCAAAAGTCTCCCGTATAGCTTTAAGCCAAGTCGCTCTCAAAACCAAGTCTATGGTGGGGAGGACAGCCTAGAGGAAGGGAGACAGTGAGCTAAAAAGTGGCCTATGCAATTGGGTGCAGGCTCCATTGCTAGAAAAAGAGGACAAGGGGGAGGCTGGTTTGTCTATACCTAGAAACAGACGACCGACAAGTAAGAGTCTACTAGCTAGCGTCAGACAAAACAGGAATCAGTTGAAGTGCGGTTGAAGCGGTTGCTTTCAACCGCGGTTGATTTCAACTTGGATCAACCGCTCCCCTTGGTTGAAATCATTTCAACCGAGGAGCGGTTGATTTCGACTGCTCTACTTCAACCGCGGTTGATTTCAACCGCTTCAACCACGGAGGACGGGAGCTAGTAGGACGGGAGCTAGGAGGACAGGAGCTAGTAGGACGGGACCTAGTAGGACAGGAGCTACAGTGGAATAGAGTGCGCACAGAGCGTACCTGCTAGCACAAGCAAACGTCGACCGTGCCACCATGGAATGACAAGGGATTGTACGCGCACACACAGGTAGTGCAACACAAGTGGGAATTATCCAAACTGGCTCTTACCTTTTAACCCCAACCAGCAACAACGATGTCAGTTTTGCGGGTCAACTGCAATCATGTTTAGCTGCTCTGATCCAACAACCGCGCCCCAAAAGAAATCCAGTATACACTTACCAAACTAGATCTGCCATGCATAAATGCAAGGAGTTCTGCCTCTGCCCCACAAATGACCATGACATTCCATATCCCCTTCTAGGAGACTATAAGTACTGCCCGGTGGCTAAAAAGAAGCACATCCAAACAAATATGGTACAAACCACACTGAATTAAGTACTGTGTCAGGAGGGTGTAGGAAGCATTGATTTTGGACGGTACTGGATATAAGGGTCTGTGGACATGTCTAAAAATTCAGAGGCACACGCACTCGGGTGCAGGCTGCGGGGTGAGTCAATCCAGTGAAGCAGCATCTAAACTTCCAGGATTGTGCTAGCTTGAGATATCTCGTGGATTTCTGAAGAAATGTAAGCAATGTGGGGCTGTGCAAGCTAATAGTTGTGGGTGCCTGGAAGATAGGTCATGCGTGCATGGGCGTCCATACATGTTTTTGCCCCATAGTTCTGCATCAGTTTAATTTCAGGCAGGTCTTCATGCGTATGCAGATGGATGCAGAATTCAATATGGTGCAGGTTGGCAGAGGGGGGCAACGGAGCAAATGTCCTGAAACGTGACTTTTTTGATACAATAATGTTTGAATGATATAATAGATGGTTCATGAAGTTTGGGGCCAAAAGGACCACCCCAGTGGTCTGGACAGAAATCCAGTTCAAACTTTGGCATTTTAGGGTTTAGTACCACTACTAGCGTAGACTTTTCTCTTCTTTTTCAAATTTTGGCTCTGAGTTTTCACATAACAGGCCACCATGCGGCATGCCCCGCCCAAGCAGAATGCTGTGAAAAACACTGTGAAAAACACTGAAAACCTCTTTTCATCCCAAAACAATACAGGAGGAATTCCTTTATGATAACAAATCATCCTGGGTTTTGAAAGGCAGATTTGGTGAAGGTTGGTTTTCCACCTTTTTGGCACCTCTTTTGTTGATTTTCTTTAAGGGAAATGGGCCAAAATGGAGTATCTGACCAACTACTGGGTTGTTTCACTCCATTTTTGTTGCAATGACGTTTATTTATCTAAAGAACACCATTAATTTAAAATTTATTCAGTTTGGTGCAGTAGGTGATGAGATCTGGCGGATTGGCAGTGAAAAGTAGGGTTCACGCCGCGGACAATTAGACATGTGCACCCATGTTTGCAATTTTAAAGCTTAGGTGTTATGAGTACCTTTGGGGTGCCCATACTCAATTCAAAAATCTAAAGTACCCCTGTTTGGGGCCTCCATTGACCCCCTCTGGCAGATTGGTCCCTTTTTGTCTAGGTGGTGGGAGCACCAGAAGGGAGGTTTTGGGGGGTGGATGGACATCCCTGAGGGACCACAGGGACTTGCCTTTCACCAGGAGGCGCCAGTCCTTGTAACTTTTGGACGTCAACTATTAAACGCTTTTTTTATTTGTTATCGCAATCCTGAGGTTGAGAGCTATCGATTGGTATATTAATGAGTTCAATCAAAGAAGGTCGGGAGAGGGGGGGGGGTGGGGGGGGACTCGATTTTTTGGGGCCCCCCCTCCACAATTTTACTGGGGCATTTTCCCGAAAATATAGTTATATATTTGGAATCCTCAGCTCAAGCCCAGTCGATTGGCACCCTTTTAAAGTAAATTGGATAAAGGGGGGGGGTCTGTGGACATTTCCAAAAGTCACAGGTACACGCACTCGGTGCAGGCCGCGGGGTGAGTCAAGCCAATGAAGCAGCAATTAACCCCAAACTTACAGGATTGTGCCAGCATGAGATAGTCAGTGGGATTTCGAAGAAATAGAAGCAATGTGGGACTGTGCAAGCCAGTTATGGGTGCCTGGTAGGTCACGTGTGCATGGGCGTCCGTATCTCAGTTTTTGTCCCATAACTCTGCGGCATTATAGCTTCAGGTATTGATGCGTATGCAGATGGATGCAGAACTCTAAAAGGAGCAGAACGGTAC
>Ga0307942_1000748_pt1 | contig 23890 bp, 24 predicted proteins | sample OrgLakmetagen175_FD_201846 | JGI IMG/M metagenome (GOLD analysis project Ga0307942, IMG submission 201846) | Saline water microbial communities from Organic Lake, Antarctica - #175 | ecosystem: Environmental > Aquatic > Non-marine Saline and Alkaline > Saline | place: Antarctica: Organic Lake... | reverse complement strand
AGCTCTCAATGCCAGCTACACTTTGGTACTAAAATGGTGTCGATCGGATGAAGTGGCTGTGAGTGGCTGCCTTCTGAATGCAAAAATGCACATTTTCAGGCATTTCCTCCGTTAGCCCCCTCTGGGAAATTGACTGCATTTTTTGCAAGTATAAAGTCTTTGTATAATGTAAACGCGAAAAATGGTGCATCACGATGTCACAGTCTTGTAAGAGGGAAGTGTCAGACTTTCATTTCTTGACGCCCCAAAAAGGGCAGTAATTTTGCACATTACTTTCTTAATATTATTATATGGAACTTATTTCCGACCAATCTGCTGTGCGTATTCCTGTCCAGGCAATGCACCATGAGAGACACTTCCTACTGCTCTGTTCAGTCCGGTCTCTTCACGATAATTTATTATTATTATAAATAAACTCCAGAAAAAATTTCGGCTCAGTCGGCGCAAGTTTCAGAAAGTGGTAGTCTAACCATAATGCACCAACTAGGGCCTATATCGACGAGTCTCGCCCTCGACGACGCTCGTCGAGCCTCGCTGGCAAAATCGTACACCTTAGTTACCCATGCTTAATTATTATTATCATGAAACAAACCAATAACATAAATAATTTACAAAAATAACACCAGCTCCCCTCCCCCCCCAAAAAGATTGATTAGTGGGGGGAATGATTTTAAGGAACGGTACGTGCATTGAAGAGCGTGCAGGTATTAGCGTCTAGCAGAGGCACGTGGCAGCATAGAGGCACAGCATGCGGGTATCAAGCAATCACACGCACACACACGCGCACACGCGCACGTGGATTTTCGTCCTTTTTTGCCTGCTCTCAGATATGACGAGGAGGATGCAGACATCAGCTTGCAGATTGGTGTGGACGGCAGCATAGAGGCAGAGCGCGCCAAGCAGCAGCAGGCAGAGATGAAGCGCAAGCTGCAAATGGGTGAGACAGCGGTCGTGCTTGGCCGAGTTTATATGTCAAGTCTTCAAGGGAGTTGCAAGCAAGAAGACACTGTTTTGCCTGATTTCAATTGCAATAAGGACAAGGAGAAGTACTGCAAGCTAGTCGAGGGCTCTGAACTGAAAGTCGCTTGCTCTGTTTATTTTAGTGCCCCCTCTTTTCAGCGCATGAATACGTGCATGTGGTGAATGCTTGCCCGCAGACACGTGCAAATTTCTTCCTCCGTTTCAATCTCCCTTACCATCCTTCAGACACTCTCACATACACACACTTGTGTACATACATACACACACGTGCACACACGCACACACATGCGTACACACACAGGTGGAAAGCAGTTGGAATCAGCTGCTGTGGGGGCACTGGCCGCAGGTGAACAATCAAGAACAAATTGTTCTCCGCTTGCGTGTTGTACTGCAGTGGCACACGTCTTGTGCATTTTGTGTGCCTCAGTATTTTCCTGTTCCAAGGACTGCTCTGTGTTCTTGACTTTAATTATGGCAATGGTGGGCATTTTTTTTCACTCATTCATATCTGCTGTTGCGTGCCACACGTTTGCTGTGCAGATGAGCCCACCATTGCCTCAGACTACAAGACAGAGGCAGAGGCAGGGGGAGGCTTCAAGAAAAAGACCAAGAAGCCCAAGAAGAGGCTGAGGGCTAAATCTGTGGAGCCTGAGGAGGAAGGTGTGTGTTAGTCATTACTAGTAAGTTTTGCAAATGCCCTACTTCTCGTCCAGTTGTGTATGGGATATTTATGCGTGGAAGTGCATACACATGTGCGTGTGCACTTGGGTGTGCCTAATCATTTAATTGTGAAGGTATTGGCATGCGTACGGGTGTATTACAGTGAGTATATAGACAAATGGCGGTTATTTTGCTATGCCTGGGGAAATGCACACCAGTTAGTCGAGGCACTGCAAACACATCAGCGCCTTTTGTTTTCACGTTTTCGCACACAGGCAATACTGCGGGCCTGATAGAAGCACTGGAGGCAGAGGCAGAGGCACGTCACGCCAGCAGTGCAGGCGGTGAGGGCATCACAGGCAGCGAGCTGGGCTCACGCGCAGCTCGTGAAGAAGCTACAAGGAAGGCAGAGCGTGCGGCCAAGGTGTGCGTGTTTGTGCGCGTGATGCTATGAGCATTCTTTGTGTGCGTGCCTGCTCGCGTGTGCATGAGTGTGTATGTGTTGAGTAACAAGCTGGACATGCAACTTGTGAAAAAGGTACAAAAGTCAGAGCTTGTGTGTGTAAGTTTAGGCTTTTTGTGTGCATGGGTTGAGGACTCTACAACGACTCGTAAAGAAAGTGCTAGAAAGGCAGGGCGTGCAGCAGATGTACGTGTTGGAAACTAGTTTCTCGCTTGTAGCTTTGGGATGTGTTCATGTGTGTGTGTGTGTGTGTGTATGTGTGTGTGTGTGTGTGTGTGCTTCAGGCAGCAAGATGGCTCTGCTTGCTTTTTGTAGGAAAGTCACAGGTTTGAACAAAAGTGTATGAACATTTATGCAGAATGTATTCAACTTTCTTAACTCCTGCGTGTAGAAAAGTGATCCATACACCATGAGCTGTATATTGGTGCCCTGACTGTATTTTTTTAACAGTAAAATCTGATCAGGTTTTTCTTACAAAAATTACCCGCATGTTGGAAAGCAACATTGGGGAGATCAACCTAGCCAAGCTTTCCTGGAAGGAGCTTGCACAAATATGCCTCGAGGCAATTAACTTGACAAGAATTTTAGTATGCATCCTTCCTCAAATCACGTGCACAGGCTGACGCTGCAGCTCATGCTCACGCCGTCAGCATTCACTAGGGAGTGCCTGGAAGGAAGACATGACAACAAAAGTATCTGAACTTGTTTTTAATGTGCTGATGATCACATGCACAGGCTGATGCTGCGGCTAAACGGGAGCGTTTTGAGGCTGCCCTGGCAAAGGGCAACTGGGCAAGTGAAGCCCTGCGGCCACAGGTGCGTGTGTGCATATGTGTATGTATGTTTGTGTGCGTGCGTGAGCATATGTACCAGTGATGTGTCAGTACGGTGTACGGTACGGTATGGTACGGCACGGTTAGACCATACATGGTAAAATACGGTACGGTTACGGTACGGTGCCAAAGGCTGGAAGTTGCCTACTTTTTGCAGTTAAGGGTCATTTTTCCAGATTACAGATGTTGTGACCGACATATCTCCAATGTAAAATTAAGATGCATTTTCTAAGAGGAGAAGCACACAAAAAATTTTGGGTGAATAAGCAAAACATACAACTCTGACCGGGAATTGAGCCCAGGACCTCCTTTTTCCCAGCAAAAAGGCAAAATACGGTGGACCATACTAGCACGGTTTGGACCGTATATTTCCTTCAACCATAAAATATGCTTTTGGACCGTACCGTACCGTATATACAGTTGAAAATGAAAGTACGGCGTATTGTCACATCACTGATATGCCGCATAACTTGTGCACGGTCAGGCTGCTGGTGGTCGTTAGATGCTATCTGCTAGATGCACTCCTGTTCATGGCAATCATGGTAAGTAAAATACAGCAGAGGAGAATAATCCCTGCTGCGTGCCGCCCCCTAACTGCTTACCCTATGTGTGCGAATCCAGCTCGTGCCAAGACTGAGCGTACCTGGTTACTCTTGTCCTTTGCTTTTCACTAGTACCTGTGCGCCAGTGAATGGCTGCAACGCCTCTCATCGTAACCATCAGCAACGTCTTCCTTTGTGATATGCAGTGTGTTAAAATATTGAAATACAGCGCAGACTCTACAGTTCCTTTGTGTAGTGCACCGCTCGCAGCTTTGCCAATCCCTTGCACAACCCACCGTTCACTTTACGCCCTTTTGGCAAAGCGCACGTGCGCAGGCCGGCCACCAACACCACTCACTCTCACCAACACCACTCCCAAACTGCACTTCCTTTGTGCTCTTACAGCTTTACCACGCCCCTCGCTCGGTGGACCACCGCTCACGTTCACACCCACACCCTCATGCCAATGCACACAAACACAGGTCACCCAACCCATTCTCATTCTCACCACTAGCCACACCCTCATGCCAATGCTTTACTCAAACCCACACCCTCATGCCAATGCTTTAAACCGTCAAAGGTTTGCTCAATACGCAGCAAAAGTTGGTTCATGGGGTCCCACCTGCGCACGCGCACACACACTCACACACACATACACAAATATATACATACGCTCACATACGCCACTCAACACCTCTCATGCTCACTTCTACTAGCAGCGCCCCCCGTTTACTCTAGTTTATTCTCCATACACCGCCCACACGTTTCATCCATCCATGCAACGAGACATGCCCCCCATTCAAGGAGTGAAAGTGTCATCACACTGACATAGGATGAAATACAAACCCTGTGCTCCCAGCTACCCTTTTAACGTTTGGCGGTCAAAGCACGTGGTGGTGGTGGTGGGGGTGGTGGTGGTGGTGGTGGTGGTGGTGACGACGTCTCCATGATGACCAAACCACACCGCGTGGTGATTGTGAAGCCTTTGATCACAAATGGCGATGATGACCAATTGTTTCCACCTATACACAGGCTGCCCAACCTGCCAACACCACCACCACCAGTAATGCCCCTCCCGATGGCAGCACAGGGGACTTGTACGACGAAGACGAAGCGGACAGGGAGCTGCAGGTGAGAGAGCTGTGTGTGTGTGCCTGTGTGTGTGTGTGTGTGCCTGTGTATGTGTGTGTGTGTCTGTGCCTGTGTGTGTGTGCCTGTGCCTGCATGTCTGTCTGTACCTGTATATCATTGCGTGTCTAGTTTCCTGCGTGCTGCTATCTTGTATTGATGAGGATGAGGCAGGCAGGTAAGTGAGAGAGTTGTGAGCGTATCATGCTTGTGTGGCAAGGCAAGACAATGCAGTGCGCACACATTTACGCGTATTATGCTTGTGTGACTAGGCAAGACAGTGCAGTGCGTGCACACATGCACATGCACACGCACAAACACGTACACATGCACACATACACACATGCACACACAGGAGAGCCTCGCACGAGCCCGGCGCTTGGCAGCACAGCAAGCAGAGAAGCACGCTTCCTCGTCAAATGGTGAAGCCATAAACGGTGAGGTTTGTGTGCTTGCAGTGTTGTCACAAGACCTTTATACCTTTGTGCGTATGTGTCTGTGCGGTGCTCGTGACATCTTTTGGCAAAACAGGGCTGTTGCTGCTAGCAGTTGTTTCTTACTTCCTGCAATTTCAATGCCCATTTAAATGGTCCTCTGTGTGTCCTGGAGGACTTACATCAAATACTCAAGTGGCTGATTGAGAACAAAGCAGAACCACATGGAGGAATGTTTTTATCTATCTGCGAATTGCAATGTGGTGCGTGTGCCAGGAGGGTTTTCTGGGCAGCTCGCTAACAAAGATTGCTGAGTGCTCATGTCTGTGTGTTTTTGCTTGCAGGAAACGGCAAAGTGGGCAGCTCGCTTGAAGAGATCGCTGAGGAGTCGAAGAAGAAGCGAGAGAGGGACGAGGCAGAGCTGAAGGAGCAAATGAAGGCCGGGATGCTGGTGAACGACACCATCGAGTTTGTGCGCAACATTCAGGTGTGTGTGTGTGTGTGGATTTGTGGGTGTGGCTGGGGATGGTTATTTGGGTGTAGGTGTATGTAAGGTTGTGGGGTTGTGGGTGGGGGTGTGGAGGTTGATGTGGGTGGGAATTTGGATGCAGGACAGCAATGGTCCCCGGTCAGGATAATATTCTCACACACTTGGTCGTGTATTTGCGTATGTTTGTGTGTGATGTGTGTATTAAATGCTCGTTCCTTTTACCCCCTTCCTGCACTGTACGCTCGCATGTGTGACATCCTGCACTGTCTTGCCGAGGAGCACCTCCCTCCACGCAAACACACGCACCCTCCCTCACACAAGCCTCACATCACGGCACACACGTTATGCCTCTGTATAATGTGCACGCCAGACAAATTCATAAGCGTGACACGAGTGATCAGCGATGCACACACACACACAATCACGTATGCCTTTTAACTGCGTACCTGTGCATGTGTTATTGTTCTCAGGTGAAGGGCGATGCCAAAGCAGAGGCGGCAGCCTCAGCTGCCCCTGGGGGTGCATCTGTGGTGGGAGGAAAGAGGCCCCCTCCCCCACCCCCACCTCCTGAGGCACACTCTGGCAAAGATCAAGAGGGCGATGACTACATGGTAAGTGTTTGTAAGATACACCATAGCCTGTGTGCATGTGAATGTGATAGAGAGTGTGTTCATGTCTTGTTAGAGCCACCCCCTGAGGCACACTCTGGTAAAGACCATAAGAAGGACGATGCCGTTATTCTCATCCGTACAGCACTGCAGTGTAACACGTGGAACGGAGTGCACGTCGTTTTGCGTCTATGACCCAAAAATGTTTGTATTTGTGAAAACTGCTCACACGTGGGCTGGGAAAGACAGAGCAGGCCCGCCCTTTCAGACTTCAAACACAGGTGTTGAACCCACACCACGCTTGTACTTGCATTCCCTTCCACACATGCACAAACAGACAAGCAAACATTACTCACGGCGCACACACAAACAAGAATACACACATCAAAACACAGGGCCTAGGTGCGGCTGATAGAGAAGGATCTGCCTCTGCAATGAGGAGCAGCAGCCCACCGGCCAAGCGTGCAAAGGGCACCGGAAGGTGAGAGAGGGTTAGAGTAGTGTGTGCAAAAGACGTTAGACCTGATGGAGATCATGCATGTGTTGGTGTCCAGTGAGCAGCAGCCCACCAGCTAAAGCGTGCTTAAACCCTAGTTCAGTTTAAGACTACCTAGTTTAAGCCTTAGACTGCTGGGAAGTGAGAGTAATGATTGGGGTGGGTGAGGAGGAAGGGTGTTTGGGTAATAGCAAGGAGCAGTAGCCAACAAGCCCGACACGCAAAGGGTGCTGGAAAGTGAAGTTATACATGAGAGAAGATCTGAGAGGTTGTGCGTTGGATGCTAGACGCGATAGAGAGCTTTGATGAGAATGTGTACGTAAGTTGACAAATAACTGATCCTGAATTTAATACTCTGGAACTGATGATGTCAGGGAGGTGCTTCTTGAGTTTACATGACTAGGGTTGGCCAGAACCATATATATATATATGGTGTACATGTGGTATTTTTGGCAGGGAAATCGCCAAATGTACGGTAACATGCGGTGTATATATACGGTTCTGGTCAACCCTACACATGACTAAGGGTGGGTAAATAGGGTGTCTGATTTTGCCAGCAAGGCTCGGCGAGACACTTTTTTGTTGTTCGCTTATAAATATTAATGAATGTTAACGTTGAGACCGGGTGGAAAATATGGGCGTGTGAGCCAGGAGAATTTGGTTAGCGGTTACACCCCCCCCCTGTTGCACACCCCTTTTAATTCAACCTGGTGTTATAGAATAATAAATAAATATTATTAGTGAAGGTACTTGGTTAAAAAGATGGGTCTGTCAGTCGATTCAGCCACGGAAAATTCGGATTTGGGAATTTTTGGGGATTTCTGGGGAGATAGGGGCTGATTCCGCCCAAAAAGTGGACACCCTCGCTGGCCGACAAGTGTCTTCCACACCGGGAAAGAGGCTCGCCGAGGCTTGGCTCGGCGAGCCTCACACTCGGCGAGTCTCGGCGAGGTCATGACCCACCCTTACACATGACTGTTCAATGCAAGGTTCAATGCGACACAGCGTGTGCACGGCTCAAAAGTCGGTTCAGATACAGCTTTGGCCTCACATTCACACTCTTGCTGGGTTCACAACTGCAGACGCATCAATGCTGCAGAGAAAGAGAGCACGGCTCGTGCGGACCAATCTTCTTGTTTGAATCACAGACACACACACTCACATACATACATGCATACACAAAGTACCTTTGCAGGCGGGTCAGTGCTGCGGAGGAAGAGGGCACAGCATATGTGTTCAGGGTCCCCTTTATTTCATACGCATCACAAATACACATATGCGTGCACACACATGAACACAAGCGCGTACAAAGCACCTTCACAGGCGGGTCAGTGCTGCGGAGGAATAGGGCACGGCTTATGTGTGCAGCAACCTCTTTGCTTCGTGCGCATCACAAACGCACATGCACGTACGCATGCACACACAAAATGCCATTTTGCAGGTGGGTCAGTGCTGCAGAGGAAGAGGGCACCGCTTCTGTGCAGCAACCATCTGCGGAGGAGGAGGAGGCAGAGGAGCAGCAGCAGCAGCACAGGCAACGGCACACACGGCAGAAGCGAGAGGAAAGCGCAGAGGAGGAGACACCAACAGGGGAGAAGGCTATGGGCAAAGGTAGGCAGGCTAAGAGGGCAAGGTGTGGACGTTGGTGAGGTTTGAAGGGGTCTTCCAAGTTTTGGTTCCTTTGTGAGACCCGGCTAAAGGTCCTGCTGCAATGTCACCCTCAATAAGAAGGACTGACAAAAGTGGTAACAATTGAACGTATGTGTTGAGGGCACGCAGAGCTGTGACATCAAGATGTTTCGAAGTAAAAGCGCTTTGCAGTGTTGAGAGGTGTGAAAGTATTGTCTTGATTGCGGAAGTAGTGGGCGTGGGTGGGGTGTGGCACTGTCTTTGATCGTGCAAGCAGTGGGCGTGGGTGGGGTGTGATGATATCTGGCGTGCACAGGCAGTGGGCGTAGGTGGGGTGTGAGGAGGGAAGGCGTCCTCATTGCACTAGAAAAGTATTACAGCGATGGCAGTAAGGGGAGTGATGGCAGTAAGGGGAGTGATGGCCGTAAGGGGGAGTGATGGCCGTAAGGGGGAGTGATGGCCGTAAGAGGGAGTGATGGCCGTAAGGGGGAGTGATGGCCGTAAGGGGGAGTGATGGCCGTAAGGGGGAGTGATGGCAGTAAGGGGGAGTGATGGCATATGTATGATACCCAGCTGTTGTAGGGGTGTGGCGTGGGGAGAGCAAAGGTAACGCCTTTGTTTCTAGGGCAGTGAACACGTAAGGATGCAAGGATGGGACCTGTGTGGTGCGCACCTCGTGCGATGCGTGCCTGTTCTATGTGTGTGTGTGTGTGTGTGTCCTATGTGGGAGCTCTATTGTCAACAATAATGCGAGAAAAGCACACAGAATCGGACACCAATTGGTAGAAGAGGCAATGGCAAAGGCGTTTTCACGTGAATCAGTGGACAGCATGATGAGGGTGCTTGCGATGAGATGCCGACAGGCAGGGGCTTGTGTGTAGGAATGAGGCTCTGTACTTTTGTGACTCGTTTGAGGGCTCTGTCTGCATGAGTGCAGGTCTGCATGAAAGGCGTGAATTCAAAACACACACATGGCAAACACACACATCCTTACACATCATATGACACGCACACTTTCATGAAGAAATGTTTGATACACATGGGGCATACACACACAGCACGCGTTTTGTGTGTGTACAAACAATACGCAACGCATGCACACATATGTATGCACGCGGGCACACACCCACATACACACACATGCAACACACATACAACACACACACACACACTTATACTTGCATGCACTTATACACACTCACACAGGCCTGGCAGGTGCGCTGGCCTTACTGAAGGATAAGGGCAACATCGGCAGCCACAACATCACTTGGGCTGGCCGAAACAACGACAAGAGCAAAAACGCGCTGCAAGTGAGATCCAGATGTACACACACACACACACACACACACATATGTTATACAAACCCAAGCGTAACAACGCACACACAGACTCATATTGTCACGTCGACAACGCCCTCTTGCACCATATGTTACAAGGAAGTGTGTCAACCCTAGACTCCTTGCCTGCGTGTGTGTTTGTTTGTGTGTGTATGTGTGTGTGTATGTGTGTATGTATGTGTGTGTGTGAGTGTGTGTGTGTGCCACCCAGAGCAACAGACTCCAACGTTCCTGCTATTTGTTGTTTATGTGCACAGAACTTGGATTGTGTGTCACTGGTTATTAGCTACAAGGAAATCACACTTGTGTGCACATGTGCACAGGGCTTGGAGGACGTGTACAGGGGGGGTGCCCACGATGAGAGGCTGGCTCGCTCCATTGAGATGGCCTTGACCACAAAGGATGAGTTTGGCCAAGTCATGACTCCCAAGGAGCGCTTCCGCCAGCTCTGCTATGAGTGAGTATGAGCCAAAACAGTTGTTGTTATGAATGGAATGTGTACACATGGTCTCGCGTGTGTTTGTGTGTGCATGTGTGCATGTTTATGGGGAAGGAAGGTTTGTGTGTCTGTGTAGTTACTGTATGCATGCATGTGAGTGTGTGTGTGTGTGTGTGCTTGCGGGTCAGTGAACATATGTTGGCCTACTCTGATAGCAAAGCTCACGGCATGAAACATTGGCAACGTTTGTGGCCCCATTTTTGCCTCTTAACCGCTTCACTTAAATAGAGCAAGAGCATAAACTGGGTTGTAACTGTCTCGGTCGTACGGAAATTCAAACTTATGTGCTTATTAGATAAATTAGTACGCAATCACGCCAAATCTTTGCATATGGTAACGTTTTTTTTTAGTACCGTACCTTTCCGATATCACCCCGCATAAATGTCGTTTTTTGCCCTGCGGGGTGAGTGCAGTAACGATTAATATATATATATTTTTTATATCCTGCGGGGTTGACGCGGGTTTGGTTTGAATAACGTTTTTGGTCGCTGCCAGTGATGAGCAAGATGCCCCCCAGACCTCCCCCCGCCCCCCTCCCCGCCCCAGCTCCATCGTAGGGGCCGAGGAAGAGGAAGCTGCAGTGCTTGAGGCAGCCGAGCAGGTCAGAGCATCCCAGCAGCTAACAGATGAGCAGCTGGGGCAGCTGGAGCGCAAAACAAGGTCACGCACCAAGGCTGCTCGTACCCAAGCAGCACCATCAGCTGGTGCAAGCACAAGCACTGCACGCAACAGCAGCAGCAGCAGCAGCAGCAAGGAGAGCGAGTGCAGTGAGGACAGCAACAGAGGAGAAGGGAGCAGAAAAGAGGGGGGGGCAGCAAAGGGGTAGAAGAACAGAGAAGATTGATTGGAGGTAGTAAACTGACATGCAAACAAGCATGCAACTGACCGGTAATTTTGTTTTTGACCTTTTGTGGCATTTAAACTATCTGGTGAGCTAAACTGGGCCAGAAACCCTGCGGGGTTGATGCGGGGAGGGGACAAATAAATCATTCTTGGGGTGCGGGGAAGGTGCAAAATCCAATAAAAAAAATTTTTGGGGTGCGGAATGAGTACGGTAAGGTACGGTATGTGATTGTAAATCTCAGAAAGGCAGTCGCAGATGGGCAGTCACGACAAGCATACCTTGTGCCAAATTGATACCAAGCCACTGTTCTCTCTCACAGCTTTTTACAGAAAGTCACTGTTCACTCTCAACGCTTTTTACAGAGGCCCTAGGGGAGAGCCTGCTTGCATAGGTCGGCAGCTGCAACTTGCACTTCGTGCACAAATTCGAACAAACAACTGCTCACTCACAGGTTTCACGGCAAGGCCCCCAGCAAGAACAAGCAGGAGACCCGCCTGCAAAAGGCTGCCGAGGAGATCGCAAGGCGCAAGAACGCCACCAGTGAGATCAGCCAGCATGGAGAGATGGAGGGCTTACGCAGGGTGAGTAGGATGAAACGTGCTTTCATTTCGGCAGCTGGGTGCATTGCCACTGCTTGAGTTTGTTTGGTGCTCTTGCGTAAAGTGCAGGCCTTTGCTGCTCTGACGTTGGGTGCTTCTACTCTCTTTTTGGTAGAGGATTGGCTTGCATGATCACTCTTTTTGGTAGAGGATCGGCTTGCGTGGTCACTCTTTTTAATTAAGGGATGACTTGCATGGTGGACTTGGTAGCACATGGGTTGCCAGTGTAAGATGTTTTGTTCTGACGGTGAGGAGAACTTTGAGCTTGGCAACTCAATACTTTTCCATCGATCTATATGAATGCGTCTGCACTGCGTGGAAAGCTTCTCTTTCCTTTTGCTTCTAAAATGGTTACCCACCCAATGGAAGGTGCGTGCATGCTTGTTACAAGTCCAATTACACAGGAATGTACTGTTGATAACACAACTGTTGCCCGTGCATTTGGCTCATATCAGCCACTTTTTGTGTGTTGTGACGTGGCTTGTCCAAGCTGCTTGCTTTGTTCGTGTGCGCCCTTTTTGCAATAGATACTTGCGTTTTGACCTTCTGAATAGCTGACTTGACCAACCTGTTTCAACTTGGCAAGTCAATTGTTAGCTATTCGACCTGTGCGGTTCCTCTCTTACCCTTTTTAAAAGGCTGTGCAGGCAAGCTGATGAGTCCTTGTAGCGCCTACCATTGTTTACTTGCGTGTCTCAATACTTGGCCTGCTTTGACATTGCACTTCAGCTGTTGTTGTGCTTAGCTTAATTTGTAGCTCACAAATTGTTTCAGGGCTGTCTGGCCAAAAGAGAATCAGCACTGTTTGAATAGTGTGCACGCCACAGCTTTTCCCTGCAGGAAGAGGGCGACGTTTGGACACCAGAGGCAGCCACGTCAACACGCCCCTCTCATTTGCTTTTGCGTTCATGTGTACACACAGGCCACAGAGAAGACGCACCAGCCCTACGTCGTGCTGCAAGGAAAGGGGGCCGCAGAGACATTTAAAGCAGCCACAGCAGCACCCGCAGGCAACAAGCACCCTCCTCCTGCAAGCCATGGAGGAGGCCATGGAGGAGGCCATGGAGGAAGTGGAATGCGAAGAGTCGGGGGTGGGAAGGGTAACGGTGGTGGTGGTAATGGTAGTGGGCAACATGCCAAGGGCAGCATGCCTCCCCCACCGCCTCCCAACCTTCGCAAGGCTCCTCAGTGAACTTTCCTCCCCCTCAGTGAAGCCCCCCTCAGGAGAGAAGGAGCCAAAAGCAGAGACCACGTGACGTAGATCATAGGAATCACAGAGTTCCTTACTTCGTACAGTCAATACTCAGCACGTGTCAGACTGCTGAATTACGAAAGCGTGGAACTGCTGGTGGTGTGCAGGCGTCTGCCTCCACACTGATTGACCCTTTTTTTGCAATGAAATTCTGCATGACTCTCTTCATCCATTGGGCGGTCCAGATCCCAAACCAACACGCTTCCTTATTCTGTACCAGCTGCGACTAGGCTGGCTGCCTGCGTTTTTCTTCTGTCTTGCACCACTGAGGGGGGTTAGTAAGGATACATTGCTATATATGCCTCTGGGGGTTGAGCGTGCCTCATCAGTTGAGCGTGCCTCAGGTCTACCATAAGGCTGGGTGTCGTCGTTTGCATTGTTGTTTTTCAAGGTGCATGCAGCCTGTGTAAAAGGAACGAATGACTGCAAGTCAGCCTCCCAAATTCCATAAATATACCACGTTTTTTTTGCGGCTTGTCACGACAAATCATGATACCGGCTTAAAGGTAAGGTAAGGTAAGATTACATCACTATACCGGCTTAAACATGAATTCAGACTGTAACTATTAGCTATTGAGATATGAAACATCGTTGACGTCGTCCAGGGCTGATTATCTGTAGAGCAATTAAAGACAAGGCAAGCTGCATGGTACAGCTGGCTTTGGTTTAACACCTGTAGCACCTGCAAATTGCTTGCAAGTACAAACACGAGCGTGATACTCTACCACACACATACAGAGGTCACAGAATTTACAGATTAAGCCATCAAAAAGTGCGACTGCTAGGCTGTGCTACTATACAAATACAAAGCTGGGCTGCCGCGCTTTCAACTCCCTGGAATATTGAGGTTTGCTTATTTGTGTTTTTCGTTCTTGAGTTTCTCCACATCTTCTTATTTCCTCTCATCCTGTTGTGAGTACCCTAGCTTATTAGCAGCTTGTAAACCTGTAATCCTTCACCTTCTCACGATGCCTCACAAAAGTTTAGTTTAGTTTGGATTACAAAGGCCTCCAGTCTGGCATGGCTGCTCAACCTATAGGTCCCAACAAATAAATCAATCAGAAAGATCGACAGCTGCACTAATAAATTTGTAAACTTCTGAGTTATGTTGAAAAAGAGAACTCACAAAAGAGATCTCACTCGCAACTAAGTCTGTCCTTGATGCATCTTCCACTTAGATGCCCCCCAGAGGCATATATAGTAATGTAACCTTACCTTACCTTAGTGCATTGGCATCAGACTTAGTCAGCGACTCGCCGCGAGAGATACCGCTTCTTAATGTGACAAGGCCACATTTGCAAAGGGGTCCACTAGTTTTTGGGTGAAGCCACGTTTTCTTTGTTGACCTCCAACCCAAGGCAGCCACAAAGTGCGGTAAAAATTCCCGTTTAATGAAGGATACCAGGCTTCAGTAACTAACTTTGTGGAAGCAATTGCTATGCTAATATTTGCATCAAATTTGCCACCAGCATTTACCTCTCACACACGAGGTTTGCTGTTTTGAAACATAAGCCTGGCTTATTGGCAGCAACACGAGCTCCTTTTATAGCTCAAAGAAGCCTTGCCCACATCATCTCAGCGCCTGAGCGCTTCAGTAACTAATTTTGAGGAAGCAATTGCTATGCTAATATTTGCATCAAATTTGCCACCAGCATTTACCTCTCACACACGAAGTTCGCTGTATTGAAACCTAAGCCAGGCTTACTGGCAGCAACACGAGCCCCTTTTATAGCTCAAAGAAGCCTTGTCCACATCATCTCAGCGCCTGGTGAAATAATTTATAACTTACAAGCACAAATCGAATAGTGGCGCTGCGCTTGGGGTCTCTAGGAACTAGTCAGAGACCATGAACTCAGCCCAGTAAGCTTGCAAGCTTAAGCTATGGTCCAAATTTATAAGCTATAAGGCATGCTCTCATGTTTTCCAGCAATGCATGACGAAGTGTTTTAGAGACCAACAACAGTATTTTGCTCCCAACCGCCACTGCACACAAGTCGTTTCACCACTACAGTTTACTTCACGTCACTCAATTCCGAACTCGCTCAAGAACCTGAGTCAACATAGTCTGAGAGCTCACTTGCCACCTCCCTGAAGCCATGACCTAAGCACTCCTCTGCCTCCCGTCCCCAAGGCAGGGAACGCCTCCTCGGCCCCTTCTTCAACTCCACCACCACACCGTCCTTCCTTTCTGCTATTTTCTTCTCACCCAAGCTCCTCTCGTAGGAGATCTCATCATCACCCCACGTGCGCCGCAGAATAAACTTGAGATGCTGCAAAGAAGCAAGGAGCGCGAACACCACCACCACCACCACCACCGCTACTAGCCTGAGCCCACTGCTCACCTTTCTCAAGCATTGCAGCAGTGATGGACTCAGTAGTGGCAGAATTGACGCTCTGTGAGACCTCCACATCAACAGAGCACAGCCCCGACACATCCACGCGCTCTAGGCTTAATACTCTTCCGCAGCCCACGACAGGGTAGACCTTGACAAAATGCATCGCTTGAACACCATGCTCCTGACATTTGGGAATATCGAGGTTGGCTCACACATGCTGCCCAAAGAGACATCAGCCTCGCAGAAGAATATTGTTTGCACTCCTTGGGCAATTGCACTGCTGGAAAAGGGCGACAAGACCTCCAGCACGTTTCGCAATAAGTGCCAAAAGTTGCTGAATCGGGGCCCAGTGCCATCATGATGCAGGCCTCAATGTCGCTGTACCCAGCTGGGTACAGCGATCTGCAGATCCTCTGCAGACTCATCACTACCACCACCACCATCACCAGCATCCCCATCGCCACCATTGCAAAATTGATTCAAGACGAGACCCTTCGCTCTTTGGTCTTTCGTAGCGAGAGGAGTGCAGGTCAAAGGATACCTCCTCGCATTCGCTCCAATCCACCTGCAAGCAAAAGAAAGAAGGAGATATAGTTATTAGCGTCCGCTAATTGCAGGTTTGAAATTCGCGAGCGGCAACTTCCCCTGCTTACCAATCAGACATGCTTGGCTGCCGTTTACCCCCTTTGTAAACCCCTTTATAGACCCCTTCCCAATAAGGCGAGCCTTTGAAAAGGTGGGTAGCCACTGTGATAGACAACATCTAATATGATCCACAAAGATGTTAAAGTGTTGGACCAAGTAAGGCAGGGGGCAAAGCAAGAAGAAATAACACTGACATAAAGCACAAGTTTTCAGCCTGAAATCCCCCTACAGCAATACCCTTGATACATTTCAAAAGGGTGTCCATCACATGTAAAGCACTTGGTATATCAAGATGATAATTTGTGTACATCTATGAACGTCGATCCTTTCCCTTCCCTTCTCCTTAAAACCGTCCAATTGATCAGCAAGTCAACGCACATGATCATATTATATTAAAACAGTAACTTTTTGATGGCTGCACATGCAAGCAGCTTTGGTTCCGTTAGCTTGCACTTGCAGACCAGGTTTGCACGCACACGCTCACTTGTACATGCACAAACACACTCACTCACTCGCTCACATTATATGGTACCGCAACCTGCTAAACCTGCCACCCCTTCCACTCAAACACGTCTGGCTGCCCCATTTCTCAAAAGGAGAGTCTGAAAATTAGTGCCTTAGAGAGGTGGCTGCGATACGCGTACAACAATGTGCTCATTGCCCGAAAAGAAGCTGTTTATTTGGGTGAAATGTTGGCTGGCAGTTGAGGGGTTTTGCGCAACCTGCTGGACCTGCCACCCCTTCCAATCAAACACGTCTAGCTGCCCCATTCCTCAAAAGGAGAGTATGAAAATTAGTAAGGCGTCCTCAAACGGTCTGGAAACCTGCAAATATTGCCTCTCTTCCACTAAAACGTCTAGCTGCCCCGTTCCTCAAAAGGAGAGTCTGGAAATTAGTGCGTGAGAAATCTGGCTTCAAGACGCGTCCAGCGATGTGCTCATTGTACGAAACGGTGCCTTCCAAGTCGGTGAAAGAGGAGGGGAAGCTTTACAACTATCATCTACCAAGCGTGGGGACAACCCGACAGTTTTTACATTTTCTAAACTTAATAAGTACCGGTATGCAGTGTCTATCGCTCGTCGGGAGCAATGGCGCTGTTGTGAATACATTACGCTTATCCCCAAGGGTGTCTCCCTTTAACTGTACATCGCAATGCGTGTCACGCCACAGCCTGAGACGGCCGGATGAGAGGTGCGCTTGCGCGCGCACACACACACACACACACACACACACACACACACACACACGCACGCACACACACACACACACACGCACACACACACACATACACACACACACACATACACACACATACATATATACACACACATACGCACACACGTACGCACGCACACACACACATACGCACACATGTACGCACACACACACACACACACACACACACACACACACACACACACACACACACTCACACTCACACACACACATACACACACATACACACACACACTTAAACACATGCAAGCATACATATATATCGACGTACATATGCACGCGCATGCATGCGTGCATGCACGCGCATACAAACACGCACACATGCACGTGTAGGCGCAAACACATGCACACACGCGTACTACATGCATTCCCATATCCACTAGTGCAGGCACACACACAAAAGTGCAAACATACAGAAATTCACATGTTCATCAACATGCATCCCAAGCTTCACACCATGACAAGAGTCAAATCAAACATTCTCCGCACAGGACATTATAAGGTGCATATCTTACATTAAACAATTGCATCTTGCGATCCCTCAATGCTGTTTTTAAGGGGTGTGTAATGGCGTGCAGCTTAAAAGTCAGCTTGAATATTCACGTGATGACATTATTGTGTTGAGCTTCTAAGCTGCCTGCTAAAACCACTGCACAGGATAGTAGCAGCACAGCGTTGCCGGCCGTCTGTGGTCGTGCTGGCCAAAGGCAAAAAGGGAGGAGGCAAAGGGGGAGGAGGAGACTCAGGTGGGTTGATATAATTTTAGCACTTACAAATGGTCATGCGATCAAGATTGCACGACATGTTTTGTGTGTGTGTGTGTGTGTATACATAGCGTGTGGGAATGCAGATTTATAATGCATAACACCATCTTAGCTCAGCAAGTGTACAAACGCAGACGTACACATCCGCACACAAACATACTTACATACATGCACATGCACACACACATGCAGAAACACACACACACAAACATGCAGAAACTCTCACATACACACACGCACGCAGATATACACAATGAAATTCACATACACGCACACGCACACGCACACACATAACACACGCAGATGCTGCCCCAGCGAAAGCCGGTAAAGGAGGCAAGGGTGGAGGCAAGGATTCGGACATTGACGGAGATGCCATTGAGAAGGAGGCCAAAGCAGATTCGGTGAGGCAATTGCGGCTTACATCATTACGCATCTAGGGCTCGCCAGAACAAAACATAAGTAAAATGTAAAACTATGTATACCTAGACAGGAAAAGCTTACATTGCCTTGTGTTGAGGGGTGGCCGGAACCAAACACGTAGCCTGTGTATTCTACATAAAAGCTTGAATTATAACATGTCTAGGGCCGTCAGAATTGGTATATACGGAAATATACAGCGTATATACAGTATATGGAATTTCCATGTACGGATTGGGCCAACCCTACACATGTATGTGCTGTGTACGCACAAAAGATTTAGCATGGAGGTCTACAGATGAACGGTCATTCACGGTGTGAATGTGCAGTTCTGGCCAGTCCTACGTACTGAGCCAGGTGGCTGAGGGAAGGGCTGTAATGCAATGCGATTGCTGCTGAGTGGATAGAGAGGCCATGAAGAAGGAGCTGGGATGGGCTGCATTTCACGTCCACATTCCTGAGGACTACCTGAGAACAGTGGACAGTTACGTTTAGGTACCACAGTGCAGTCTGAAGGGATCTATGGGTCATTGCGATGTTACACGCTCCCCAGCGATATATGTTGCAAGGGCTGAGCAAGGGGGGAGAGGGGAGGGGTTGTGAGTGATTGGTGGATGCCATTGGGAGATCAACAGGACTGGTGAAGTGTGCAATCAATATTTCACACTCCACCAATCCACCTGGACCAGTGGTCGCGTCTGTGGCTTTGCACACAAACTTTGGGTGCTCAAGGTTGAGGGCTGAGGGGGCTTCTGTGTTACTGTATGATGCCAGGTGGACACTCTCACAGGTGTGATGTATGGTGTATGAGTGTGTGTCTGCAGGTGTATGTGTGGTGGTGGTGGGCTGCTATGGATGATTCGTGTACGGTTATGGATGATTCGTGTACGATCAAAGAAGGGTCGCTGTGACACAAGGGAGGGGTTGCTGTGATGATACACAAGAGTGGCCTTGGGCATGGGCACCACTTGCAGCTGCCACAAATGAGTACTCAAGGCGGGAGTGGCCTTGGGAGTGAATACCACCTGCAGCTGCCACAAATGAGTACTCAAGAGTCAAGGCAGGAGTGCTGCAGTAATTTGAGGGTAGAGGGTGCTTTGTGCATGGCCACGTGTAGGTGTGCATGGCCACGTGTAGGTGTGTATGGCCACGTGTAGGTGGGCATGGCCACGTGTAGGTACGTTTGGCCACGTGTAGGTGTGCATGGCCACGTGTAGGTGTGTATCGTACCTGGGCACCTTGATGCCTTTTTTGCGCTTGTTTGAGCGGCCTCTCCTATACAAAGGAGACACATGCAGGGCTGCCCTTGCTGTGCCTTGCTTTTGCCAATGCTGGGTTTGGCTCGTCAGTGTTGCTCTTCCTTTGCATCATCAGCTTGTTTGCATCATTGGTTCATGAGGGCATGGAACAGAGGTACTCTTCTTCCCTCTCTCTCTCTTTTTCTCTCTCTCTCTCTCTCTCTCTCTCTCTCTCTCCCTTTCCCTCTCTCTCTCTCTCTCTCTCTCTCTCCCCCCCTCTCTCTCTCTCTCTCTCTCCCTCTCTCTCTCTCTCTCTCTCTCTCTCTCTCTCTCTCTCTCTCTCTCTCTCCCTCTCTCCCTCTCCCTCTCCCTCTCCCTCTCCCTCTCTCTCTCACGCACACTCACACACATGCACATGTACACACAGGAGACTCTTGGCGTCGTGACTTTCTGGATTGCTGGAACTGTGGAGCCAGAGGCCACTTCCGCAGGGACTGCCCATTCCTGCGCGATAAAGAGCAGTGCACTTTTGGTGGGCTGCATACACGCTCGAGCACACGAATACAAAGAGGCACAATCACACACGTATGCACACACGAGCACAAGCACTGTGGAAGGGCACCATGATGTCGTCGTCAGGCGCAGGTGGTTTGGGTAAGCAAATAGCACTACACATACATATACACACACATACACGCACACTTACACACACTTACATACACACATGCACGTATGCACTCATACCACTTACACACACAGGTGATGACTGCGAGGAGGAGGAGCACTGCGGTATTGATCTGCAACAAGGAGACGGCTTTGCTGAAGCAGAAGGGGACGGTTCTAGGGGTGGGTGTGCTGGGGAGGAGGACGGAGGAGGAGGGGTGTCTTATTGGGGGGAGGGCGAAGGGGGTGCTGGAGCAGAAGGGGGTGAGACACACACTTCAGCTGGTGGCAGGAGTGAGGCTGATGATGCAGCTAGGTCGAGGAGGGGCAGGGGTGAGCACGTTGATAGAGGAATTGAGGGTCTTGTGGATGGGGGTGGGGTGTGGGTTGGGGATGAGGCAGCTGCGTGGGAGGGGGGACCTTTGGAGTTTGGTGGTGATTCCAAAGCTGAGGTTGTTAAGCATGAGCAGTCGGTGGCTGGTGCTGGAAGTGAGGAGGTTGGTCAGGGTCTGCTGGAGGGAGAGGAGAGTGGTTTTATGCGACAGCAGCAGCAGCAGCGGCCTCAGCAGCAGCGACAACGTCAGGGAGATCAGGATTACGACCAGCAGAGGCGTGCACAGCATTTGCCGCGGCATCAGCAGCATCAACAGCAGCAGCAGGAGCAGGAGCAGGAGGGGCACTGTTGCCAGCGCCAACAGCAGCACCACCAACAACAGCAGCGGCATTGGAAGCAACACCAGCACCAACACCAGCACCAACAATATCAGCAGCGACACCAAAATAGCCACCACCAAAAACTTGTGCAACACCAGCAACAACACCAAGAGTTGCAAGATGCAGGAGCTGCTCCAGCGTTATGTGCTGGCGGATTAGGGGAGCAGCTTGTGCGCGTCTCCATCTGCATCCGCCCCCCCCAATGACACCTTTGCAGCTCTGCGAAAAGTAGCTGATCGTCATGTTTGCTATGTTCTCAACAGCGGAGTGCAGGCGGATTAGGGGAGCAGCTTGTGCGCATCTACTCCTGCATTTGCCCCCCCCGACGACACTCAAACAATTGTCACCTTTGTAGCTCTGCAAAAAGTAGTTGAGCGTCATGTTTGCAAGAATGTTCTCAACACCAGCCGTTCTTCCTTGTTGTTGTTATCTTTCATATAATGTCAGTGTGTGCACCTAGTTCTAGTTTCCACAAGCTTGCACTGAGTGACTGTGTTGGTGGAGGAGCACGGCAGGTTCAGTTCTGGCTGGCTGAGTATCCATTTTGAGGCTGGCAATGGCCGAGACGGGTGGTCTGATAACCCTTAGCTTATTTCTGCACTTTCTATGCCTGGCGCTTTTGCTTGTTTGAGCCTGGTACTCCAGTCTCTTTGTGACTTCTTTTCTCCTTCTGGTACTTTGTTGGAAAACTCTCTGACCGGGCCTTTTTTGTGTCTGCTGGAAAGGAAAATAAAATATACGCAGGGGTGATAACACCATAAGCATGGATTAAGTAAACGGAGACGTTGCTGTCGGACAGCAAAGTACTCACGCTACCAGGCGGATTTGAACCAGCGGCCCCGAAGAGTCTGGCCTGACCACGGGCCACTAGGCTTTCAGGGCAGCTACCCAAGCTGGTAAAAGAGTTTTACAATACTTGTACCAAAATGGCTTCTTCCTTTTTCTTATTCAATGTGGGGAGTGGTTTGCACTGCCTGCGTAGTTCAAATACGATTGCATCGTGAGATGGCGGTGGATTATTTACAAGGACTCATCACCCTGCCCAAACTGCTAGAAGGGAAAGAGGCAGAAACATTAAATTAAACTCAGAAGGAAGAGCAAATTGAGAGGACCAAGTAAATTAAAATATGAGGCTAAGCCGTTGTTGCTTGTTCGCAGCTCTCTACAACAAAACAAGGTGCGCTCTGGTTTGGATGGGTTCTTGCTCAGTGTCAGATAAAAAAACGTCTGAACCAAGCATCGTACTCAGATCATCAACGATCAATCTTGGACTCGGCTAGTTGCAAAAGTAGTTGAGAACAAATACTTAACCCAAAACACTCTAGAGTTGGCCTCCTTTCAAAAAAATTGGCCTCCCTTCTTCTCATCAATCTGGTTGCCCCCCCTACTTTCTCTTATCTCCAGCCTGACTCTCTTGCTCTCTTTTTAATTATCAACTTTCATTTCGTTTCAACCTCGTAGCAGGGAGTTTGCTATCTCCCCTTGACCTATGTAATACGCCAACATACAACAGAGACAGAGAACCAGGGGACAGCCATTTCGGATTCAAGACTGAGCTCGTGTAAAGTGAGGATTGACGCTTGGACAGTATCTGGATTTTCAAGCCAATCATGGAGATCATCAGATCACCATTTCAATCCGATCATATTTATCACTACCATCCCACCAGGCCTGTGGTGCCTACAACAACCTCTATGGGGAATTCTCTACAACCATCTGGAAGCGCACGCCTTACAAATCATACACCTCCTCCACCTCACCACCCTTGGAGATTTAGCCCAACTCTTGGCACCCCTCACCCCACGTTCACCACACAAATCCCACGGGAGCCCCCCCACACTCCCCTCGTTCCCCCTCCCCCCCAAAAAAGAAAAAGAAAAGAAAAAAGAAAAGACTCGACACAGCCAGCATGATTAAGGGAGGGGGTTACGTAGGTGCCTGCACCAGGCAAACAATTAAGAAGAAATTAATGTGGGTCAGGGGGGTTGTGTGCCGTAGCACCCAGACCCAATCCTTGACTGTTGTTGCTTGTGTTATATTGTAGTGCATACCTTGTTTTTATGAGTGCAGATGCATGTCTGATAGAGTGTTAATTCAGTTTGTGTGTCAATTTTTTAATCTCATGGTAATCCAGATTAAGGTCTGCCAGTGGTTTGTCTGTATAGTCTTTGTAGATAGTACCCATAGCTCCAACAAGGCTCACGTGAAGCTTGACTTCCCTATATCCTTGTCTATTAAGGTTTGGCAATAAGCATGCTGTGCTGTGCTTTTGCTTTTTGGAGTTGGGGATCAGGCCTAGTGTCTTCACAGAATTTAAACTCAATCAGGTGAACCTCCCACTGGTTTGGAGTTAATTTCTTGTCTTTAGCAAGCTGTTGAAAGTTTAGGTTGCGGGTGGTTACGCGAGAGGAGCACACAGTGCTAGGTAAAAATAGGATGGCATCAGGACGAGAAGAGGCTTTTATAGCATGTGCTGTTAGTTTTGGTAGCAACCAAGAGGGCCGTGTTTTGTTGGCAGTGATTCTCAGATCTAGGCCTTGCTCTGATAGTTTATCTGCGCTGCCTACATCAGTGTAGGCAATTTGGTTGGCACCGCATGGCCCCTATTGTAGGGCTTGGGCAATCAGCACACTTGCCGTATTATGGCGTTTTACAATCATGTTCCTCATTTTAGTGTGTTGGCAGCCTGAGAGAATGTGAAGCGCACTATCAGTGCAAGGGCAGATGGGGCAGTTTGCATTGGGAGAGAAGCCGTACCGGTAGGCGTGTTTTTGATTAAAAATTGTACCAGTGCGGTACCTCATAACATTACGCTTTTCGTAGAATTTGATATTACTATTGTTCCAGAAAGCATTTTTGGCTTGTTTATTGACCAAAGGTCTAAGGTCCTTCCAGTAATTGTAATACCCTGTGTCTGTTTTGGCACTCCCCAGTCCGTGTGATTTGCACATTTCTCGGCCTCGTGGGGGGCTTAAATGTCCCGGCCTTGGGCTCACATGTGTGGGCCACCCCTTTGGACATTTAGCGTTTCTTGGTTGGTGTGGCTCTCTAGTCTTGGGGTCTCTGCGGGCTTGTGGGGTTC
>Ga0307942_1000745_pt1 | contig 23916 bp, 17 predicted proteins | sample OrgLakmetagen175_FD_201846 | JGI IMG/M metagenome (GOLD analysis project Ga0307942, IMG submission 201846) | Saline water microbial communities from Organic Lake, Antarctica - #175 | ecosystem: Environmental > Aquatic > Non-marine Saline and Alkaline > Saline | place: Antarctica: Organic Lake... | reverse complement strand
TACCCCCGGTCTTGCGCGTTACTTGGCACGGCGCCGTTTGGCTATCCGAAGCGCGTTGCCCTACCGCCCCGCCGCCCCCCGCGTTCCGCAAGTGCGCCTCACGCGCCGTATCGCGGCCGCGTCGCGCGTGCGAACGCGTGATGCGACGCCCGCCGCCCCCCGCCCCACCTGACGCTCCTACCGTGGCTACGTAACGCACCCCCCGATCTCGGATACCGCCCACATCCTTGCCTGGCGTGCGGCGGCCCCTTTGTTGCGCCCCCTGAATTGAAAGTACCTCGTTTAAGTGTTTTAATGCGCTCCACTATTTTTAATTTTTGAGAGACGCCCCGCGCGTCAAAACACGCAGCTGCCAAACGTATTAAGGGTTTTATCTTGAATTTTGGTCCGCAACATCCCGCCTCACACGGGGTTTTGCGGCTCGTCGTGCAATTGAGCGGCGAACTGGTCGAGCGAGCTGACCCGCATATTGGTTTTCTGCACCGCGGAACTGAAAAACTAATTGAACAACGCTCGTACCTTAAGGCTCTGCCTTACTTCGATCGCCTTGACTATGTCTCGATGATGACACAAGAGCACAGCTTTTGCCTAGCAACAGAAGCGCTGCTCGGCACCTCCCATTACACGTCACTGCACGCCCGCGTTCGGGTTTTATTTGACGAGCTGACACGCCTGCTTAACCACTTGCTGGCTATTTCAACCCACTCCTTAGATGTAGGAAATATGGCCCCCGTTTTTTGGGCTTTCGAGGAGCGGGAACGTCTGATGGAGTTTTATGAGCGCGTCTCGGGTGCCCGTATGCATGCTGCATTTTACCGCCCCAATACTATCAGCCTCGCGGGCCTCAATGCCCAGTTATTTTTAGATATCTCTCACTTTGCGCGCGACTGTTTTAAGTCTTTGACAGAGATATACGCCGCCCTCGGAACTAACAAAATTTGGAAATCTCGCCTAGTTGGTGTAGGGAGTATAACGTACCAAGACGCCCTTAGTTATGCGGCGACGGGGCCGGTGGCGCGCAGCGCTGGTCTGGAGTTAGACATGCGCGCGCTCCATTCCGAAACATACGCCTACTACTGATTTCTCTCGTTAACATCATACCTTGGGCGACGAGGTGACGCGTATGACCGTTTTTTGATACGCATCCGCGAGATGTTTGAAAGTGTTGCGCTAATTTTTCAAGTTCTTGTTTCGTTGCAGCGCTCCCCAGACTTATTTCTTACTCATGCCGCCCACTCGACGACAGCCATGTCTACTAAAGCCACGACAATGGAAGCTCTTATCGAGCATTTCAAGTCCTATACCGCCGGAATTCGCCCCCGGCGGGGGTTTGCCTACCGCGCGGTCGAGGCTCCTAAGGGCGAGTTTGGAACCGGCCTCTTTAGCGACGGCAGCGAGATCCCCTTTAGGTGCAAGATCCGCACCCCCGCTTATCATCATATGCATTTAATGTCACATATGGTTCAGGGACACCTGTTTGCTGACTTAGTTACTGTGCTCGGTTCGTTAGATATTGTATTTGGTGACGTCGATCGCTAGTGACTCGCCAGCGCGCCCACTATGCGCGCGATATGCGCAATCGTAAATTATTTTTTATAAGCGAGTTGCGTACCCGTTCGTTGACCTGGTTTTATACGTCGCGGTATCTTACGACGTCGAGCCTCCTCCTACACAGCACCTCGCGTGCCCGGATCCAGCGCCGGCCGCGTGCTAAAATTCGTAACCGTTGCCTAGTTCTTTCCCGCCCCCACAACGTCCACCGCCGCTGAGGCCTCTCTAAATTTAGCTTGCGCGTGGCGGCCAACGCCGGGCATTTAACGCACGTATCGCATGCAAGCTGATAATTATAAATGTTGGATCTTTATCTCATTATGATAGCCACCCCCCTTGCCGCCTTCCTGCATCCTCTGCTACCCAACGTAGCTGTTGTATTTAATGTTAAGTTTATGGCTTGTATTGCCCTCCTTATTCTAGTGCGGGGGGGTACGCCCCGCTACCGATACGACTACCTGACAAAATTGGGGTGAATTAAGTTTTTAAATATCAATCTTGCGGCCCTGTCCTTTATTGTCATCGTGTCGTTATTACTGTAATGCAACGAGATTGATTTTTGTATATGCGCCGAATTTGTACTCACCGCCGCGCCTCTGTAAGTCGCTTGGCTCGCCTCGCGCAGCTGCAAACGACCAGCTTTGCTGAACGATCCTGGTATCTTTATATCGCTCGCCAAACAATCATTGAGAGCTAGCTTAAACGGTAAAGCGCGGGGTTTTGGCTTCCGTGAGTATAGGTTCGAATCCTATGCTCTCAGTTTACGTGGATACGCGGCTGCATTCGCAAGAACGACGCATTTTTTTCTGCTCTAAGGCGCAAGATATTCGCCTCACACGCCGAGCTCGCGCCTACCTATGCCGCCGCGTAGGTTTGGGGATTATCAGTATTAACGGCTCAGGTAGGCTCTTATATCTTTCCTATTTTTAGTATGGATCATTATGTCTGAAAACAAACATTTAAAATATTAACCTATTACAGCATGGCTCCATCTATTTTAATTGTGGTTCGTAAGCGCTTAAACTGAGTTTTCGCGGTAGTCGTCTTTTTGGTAACTTTAGTAGCCGTAGGTTTGTAAGTTATGATTAATAATATTAAAACATACATGCGTGTTAGTGTTATATTACAACTACCTGTCCGCACAATTTTTAACACTACTCCCCACGCGCACCTCCCGTGTGCGGCTACCGCGCGCGCCTCGCGCCTACCAGGGCGAGCGCATGCTGGCTGCCCTCGCAGCGCTGCTCCTATTAGACGCTATTTTAATTGACGATGAGCCTATTTTTGAGCCGGTAGAATGATCGCTCTGGCAAACTTGACTGCTTTTTATGTTTGGTTTTGCGTGAATAGGTGAGAATCTTATTACATCTCGCTACGGCGCTTATACGGGGCGCGACCGCCGTGTTTGGTATTCTTGATATAAATCATTTTGGCTAATTGACGCGTACTTTATTGCATGTATAGGTGCGGCGGCGCTTTTTGTAATTGTGCCGTTTTATTACGAGATTACGTATCGTGCGGCCTTTATGTACCAGTGATGATATTCTTTCACAGCACTCTTCTTCTGGGGGCAGGCGTTATTGGGTTGCGCGGCCCTTGTTATTTTGAATATAGCTCACGCTAGTTTGCCGTTCAGCTCATGACGCCGTATTTTTTTCTTTGTTCTGCTTGTACTTGTCCTCCTTGCATATGCTCATTTCTGGCAGTGGTTGTCGGCGTTGTGAGCGTTTTTTGCTGATGTTTCCTGATATGCCCACGCACGCCCGGCGGATATGATACAATTTAGTCACGAACCCGCCCGGTGGGGGTGGGGGATTGCAGCCCGCGATCACCAGTCTTATCACCATACACCCACTATTTTTTGATACCGCGCAGATGGCCCGTATGCCGCGGCGATACTCCTGTTTGTTTTTATGCAAGCGTGGACCCTTTTCTTTGTTTTGCTATTTCTCGTTACGTTGCTTCGCGTTATATGAACAACGCGCGACGTTAGCTATACGTACTTTACGTACACCTCTACGGCTATTCGGCAGTACCTATACTTTAATAGCTTCTTTTTTATTTTTATTGCTCTGAGCATTACTGGCGCATACGTTACGTTTGCCCCCGAACTGGCATTCTTTAACCAATACTTTACGACTGCGCCCATCGCCCAGCACCTGCTTCATCTTCGTTTTTGCGTTTAGATGCTATTCGTTAAAGCCGCTAAAATTTTAGCCCTCGGTTTCGTCTTCATGCCCATTGCCGGTTGCGCCGTCGCTACTGGACTTATCTTTGCATCTTTAATCCGCGGTATCTCGTATGCGCCGGACCTTGAAGAAACGCTATTTAACTATACAACGCTCGGTTTTGCGTTCGTTGAAAGTTTTGCGTTTTTGCTTTTTTTCGTTGCTATTATCGTTTTAGCATACTAAATTGTGCGCCGCTTGTTAAGCGCAGTGTATTGAATTGGGAACATTAGTTCACGCCTCCGCCCTGCAATACGGCTGACGACCGACACCCCACACTACGGATGAGCGCATTCTCAGCGCTCGGCGTTACCGTCAGATGTCTGCTATACGCAACCTTTTGCGCTCCTTTGAAACGTCGATTGCCAGTTACCAACCGTGCCGGCGTGCACGCCTGCACCCAGCATCGCGAGCGCGGTATGTCCCCTTTGCTACACCGCTCTCGGATGTTTTGCTTCTACCAACACGTCTATACAAAGCTGGGCGCACTGTTACGAACTTGTGCGTCATTCACACGCGCGGTAGCGGGCGGGTCCGAGCTAACCACCGCTTGCGTATCCGCACTAGCCCACTGCTAATACTTACGCATGAGAATTAATGGCAACAACCGCCTTACGACCCTACCCCCCCTTTTTTTTAAACGAGGTGCCCTCCTACTCTATACGCTTACGTTTTTACGCTGTTTTTGGTTGTTTAGCTCCCTAGCGCTTTATACGTTTCGCTTCGCGCCTCGCGTCCTGCATAAGACGCTTGAGCTGCCGGAGATTTATTTTACAACACGTATTGTTGCGGTTTCTAAAACAGCCCGAAAACGCTCCCGCGGCCGCGCCGGACGATATTCGCTAACAAGCACGTACGTAAAGCCGCCAAAACGCCCCCGCCTCTCATTGCGGCGCTGACTAGCTCTTATTCCTGCGCAATCGCGCCGTACGCTGGGCGAGAAGGTCGCTGCGCATTTAATTTCGTGAGATCGCACCCGCCGTTTAAGTACTGAATGGGATCTATATGCCGCTAAATACCTGCTTTTCTACGGATTACGCTAACGCCTTGCGTGTTTATATGAACGTAGCTCTTCTACGCACCCCCCACGCCATTATTATTCAGCGATCTTCTGCCCGTATTAAGTATGTCTTTGCGGCTCCATACTATTTTGCTCAGCCGAGTTTTACCTCGCGCCTGGCACCCTGCTTCCGCCCACGCGTTACAGTTGTTCCCTTTACGGGTAAGGGGTATTACGCATTTGCAAATGGGCGGGGAGCTCTGGCGCCGCGTTTTGGCTACGGGCACCGCCTTCGGTTATTTGACGCGTGTACTCTCATTTTTCGAGCGGCAAAATATCGATATACGTTTTTAACTGTTGGCACGTCCCCCTCGTGAACTGCGACGCGTTTTGTTGCTACGCGTCCTCGTAAACTTTTTACAGGACGTGGCTGCCGCCTCCTCCGTTACCGTTTTTTCACAAAACTTGGTAAGGTCGCGGCTTAAGTTTTACCCATGCTAGGTTTATTTTTACGTACATCTATTTGAAAATTTATTGGTGTTGTCAGTAGTTACTTGACCATGCTTGGCGACGCAGCCTTGCTCCAACTACTGGTTCCTTTTCTAACTATCGGCGTTTTGTTACTAATTGTTTAAACGGGATCATTTGAGGTCGGATATAACTATATTGCAACAGTAATTTTGGGAGTTATAATCTATAACGTCATAACCCTGCTTTTCAACCGCGAGCTTCTTTTGCGCGTCGGCGCGTTTAAGCTCGCCCGCCGCGACTTCTATGAGTGTGGTTTTCGTCCGCAACTGCAGCAACCCGTGCGCCTCCCGCTGCAATTCCTGCTTATTTGCATTTTTTTCTTATTATATGATATCGAGTTGCTCTTTCTATTTCCATTTATGTCTCAAGCGCTTAGCGCGGGCGCACTAGATTTAGGCCTAATTCTCTTATATATGGCCCTACTGGTTTTGAGTTTATATATCGATTACCGTCGCCATGCCCTATTTTGACAGTTTTAATTATTTGGAAGGCCGCTTTATCCGTCGCACACAATGGGGTATGCACCCCACATTTCAAAGTAGCGATACGTTAAGTAGTTACAGCTGACAACTTATTTCTCTGTCAGGGTTTCTCTTTTCATATCTAAACTTTTTTGTTAATCGTCTTATGTTGCCGTTTTCAAGCATGACGTCCATTATTGGTTTCATGCTTCTTATTTGTATTGTTCTCCAACTTGTTTCGGGTTTTTTTTTGGGCTGATATTATATCCCCGAACCTGGCCTTGTTATCGAGCTGCGTGAGGAAATGTTTAACGAAACGCACTTTGGTGCCGAAGTATTCTGAATGCACGTTCGGGGCGTAGATACTATTTTTTTTCTCTCCTACCTTCATATTTTAAAGAAAATTTACCTAAAAAACTATATCACAGCTGAATCTGATGGTTGACTTTTGGGAGGATACGCTTTCCTGTGATTTCACTATGTTGTCGCACTTGGTATTTCGCTAAGCGCAACCCATCTCAGCGATTTGACCCTAACTATTATTGCGAATATCTACTGATCCTTATTTAACAATATTTATAAAACCTATTATGTTATATTTACGAATAAACATTTGAATGCGGATCAAATAACCCGTATGATGATGTTCCACTACTTCACCCCGTGATATTACCTGTATCTCGTGCAACTGCACGTTATGTTTTGTCATGAGTCGTGAGATTCAGATAGTGGGGAGATGACATACGAGGATAAAAGCGGTTCGTATATCTCCTGATTCTACGACGCCTTCTTGAAGGAGCTGCAAGATGCATGATATGGTGTTATCGCTGTTTTTCTTTACTTTTTCCACCATCATTTTGACGCCGGAACTGTTAATTATTTTTTTTTTGAGCGCTGAAATATTTCCGAACTTGACGAGATTCGATTTTACGGTGTTGCGCCTCACTGATATTTCCGCCCGCTTATGGGCCTGCTAATCGTAGCGCCAACTCACTACGAAGGTTTGATGTGAATGGGGCTCTTTTTCGTATTACTCGCATTCTTGCCCATTATTTACAATTTGTTTAACGTTAACCACAAGCATGTCGCGGTAATACCCATGCAGTCCTCTATGATTCAAACATTTTTTTTCCTACTCTATATGCTTTCGTTATTTACAGCGGCAAGTATGTTACCGTGCGGCCGTTATTATTACGAACCCGAGGGGGGCTACGTTGGAAATACATGAGTCAAGTTTTCGCTGCAGTATATTTATCTGTACAAAGCTTGATTAATTCACCACTTAGATCTCATTGATGGCGTTTTATTTAATATTTTTAGCTTGTTTAAATTTCGCTATACATCTTTTTACCACATCTCAGCCTGAAATATCAAATATAACTGACGTCTCGTGTATAACGACTCTTTTATGCGAAAGCGTACGGTACGACGTCTGCTGCGGCGCGTGTAGTTCAGTGGTAGAATAGCGGATTGTGACTCCGAAGGTCGCGAGTTCGAATCTCGCCCCGCGCCCGTGTTTTTTCATTTGCCCATACCCCGAGCACCTATGTACATTTTTTTAGCCCGTAGTTGACAACTTTTTTGACATGAGGGCGCAGCTCTCGACTTTCTGCAAAAGTATCTTGCTGATAGCGCAATGTCGGCGCTGTTTATTCGGACGGGGTTTCTATTTAGCGAGCGGGTTTTGTATGACTATTGTATTAATTTTTTCAATGACTATGTGTTGTGTTTCACGTATGCGCGCTCCGCTTTTGCTGCAGCGCAGCTACTTGTCTTATTTTTTTTTGCCGGAAATGGCGTCTTGCTACTCACCCAATTTTAAGACAGTTTTAGATATGAGCGAAATTACATTATTACTTGCTTTATGTTTGATCTTACTCACTTTATTTGTCGTGCTGACAGAACGTAAATTTTTAGCCTACGCGCAGCGGCGCATGGGTCCGGCAACTATGGGGCGCAATGGGTTTTTACAAATTGGTCTCGATTTAATTAAACTGATTACCAAAGAGATGTTCCTAATTCCACGTCCCGCTACAGCTGCTGCGCCCATTTTTCTCGCTCTGCTCTACGCTAGCCAGCTAGTTTACCTGCAAAATTTTATTTTTGCGCCAAACGCCTTTATCACAGCGTCTCCCGACTCGTTACTACTTTACCATATTATCTTTATTTTACTATCAAATATTTTTTTTAGCCTAGTGGGTTTAGTTAGCCAGTCGCGCTATGCGTTGCTGGGTATTGTCCGCGCGCTGCTGCACGCAATCTCTTTAGATATTTTTGTGACGCTTGTCTATGTTCTGCTCGTGTACGCGGCGCAATCGGTGCATTTTGCGGATATTGTTACGAGCCAAAATACGTATTGATACGCTACTATATGTGCCCCGTTTAGCGCGAGTTTTCTTCTTCTACTTTTACTAGAATCAAAACGTGCCCCCTTTGATCACGCGGAGACAGAGTCGGAGGTTGTGGCCGGATACGCGGTTGAGTATAGCGGTACAATGCTTTTAATGTTTTATTTAGCTGAATATCTGCATCTCATAATAGCGGCAGTGCATATAATTATGTTCGTTGCGGGGGGGTGATATATGGGCTCGTTGCTAACGGCAGTCGCACCCCACCTAGCTACAGCCCACGGCGCTTTGACTTTTACTGCTCTTATTAGATAACGTAATCTGCACTTGTGGCGATGTGTGCCCTTTGCGTATGGCGGGTGTTGAGCACGCTAGGGACTGCCCATTGTTTAAACGCCCCGGTTAAGCGGAGTCGCTATATTATTGCTCATGTCTTTATACGCCCCTACCTGACTTACGACTACTATTGGGGCAGCAAGCCCCTGCCGCCTGCATCACTTTTTCTGGGAGGTGCGTGACTTGATTCTGCTAGGAATTGGCGCGGCTGTTATTGCGGGGTACAGCTCTACAACTGCTGCAGCGCTCGGATTGGTTATAACATATTCAGGACGGTGCGCCACTAATGCCCCGACTCGCGCAATTACGCTTGAATCGTGCAATTTTGAAAATTTGTTACTCCATAGTTCCTTTTTTGCTTTGCACCCACCCCTGCTTTATGCGGGCCTTCTCTTTTTCTTTAGCTGGTACGGTTGTGCCGCATCACCATCCCGCGTGTTCACTTCGGCATATACGATTTTAGCGCCCCTACTGTTGTTGGTGGGTGCGTTGGGTCTAAGCATTTTATGAGCATTTAACGAGACGTCATGGGGGGGCTGGTGAGGTTGAGATATCTCAGAAATGGCGCTTTTAGCGTGAATCGCCCCGCTCTTTGTCCTTGTACATCGCGATAATAATACCCGTTTGCAGCTTATCTACGCACCGATCCTTTTCCTTTTTGCCGTAACGCTTTATACGCGGGCGCAGATTACTAATCACGTAACGGCTCATACATTTCTAACATGAGCGCAGTTTTTGCACACGTACACGTCTATATTCGCGATCATAATTAGCGGTGGAGTCTTACTGCTCCGTACGTGCAGGGGCTGAACGAATTCTGAACTTACGCGAGGATTTCGCTCGCCGCATGTTCAGCTGGTGACTTTATATTTAGCATATCTGAGTTTCGAGTATTATGTCTCGTCAAATGTTATAAATACATTTCAAGTTGTTATTGGCGTGATCAGTTTGCGACTAATGCGGGGGCGGAGCGTTGCACATATTGGCGTTCCGGCGATATACGTATTGCTAGCTATTCTTGACTTAACACTTATAGGAACTGTTTCGTATTCGTACAACAATTACGTCCTGAATGGGGGTAACTTGGCGAGTGCTAGCTTTGTAAATATTCTCCTTTTACCCGTCTAAAGTAGAGCGTGGGCGCAGCTCTCGACTTTCTGCAAAAGTATCTTGCTGATAGCGCAATGTCGGCGCTGTTTATTCGGACGGGGTTTCTATTTAGCGAGCGGGTTTTGTATGACTATTGTATTAATTTTTTCAATGACTATGTGTTGTGTTTCACGTATGCGCGCTCCGCTTTTGCTGCAGCGCAGCTACTTGTCTTATTTTTTTTTGCCGGAAATGGCGTCTTGCTACTCACCCAATTTTAAGACAGTTTTAGATATGAGCGAAATTACATTATTACTTGCTTTATGTTTGATCTTACTCACTTTATTTGTCGTGCTGACAGAACGTAAATTTTTAGCCTACGCGCAGCGGCGCATGGGTCCGGCAACTATGGGGCGCAATGGGTTTTTACAAATTGGTCTCGATTTAATTAAACTGATTACCAAAGAGATGTTCCTAATTCCACGTCCCGCTACAGCTGCTGCGCCCATTTTTCTCGCTCTGCTCTACGCTAGCCAGCTAGTTTACCTGCAAAATTTTATTTTTGCGCCAAACGCCTTTATCACAGCGTCTCCCGACTCGTTACTACTTTACCATATTATCTTTATTTTACTATCAAATATTTTTTTTAGCCTAGTGGGTTTAGTTAGCCAGTCGCGCTATGCGTTGCTGGGTATTGTCCGCGCGCTGCTGCACGCAATCTCTTTAGATATTTTTGTGACGCTTGTCTATGTTCTGCTCGTGTACGCGGCGCAATCGGTGCATTTTGCGGATATTGTTACGAGCCAAAATACGTATTGATACGCTACTATATGTGCCCCGTTTAGCGCGAGTTTTCTTCTTCTACTTTTACTAGAATCAAAACGTGCCCCCTTTGATCACGCGGAGACAGAGTCGGAGGTTGTGGCCGGATACGCGGTTGAGTATAGCGGTACAATGCTTTTAATGTTTTATTTAGCTGAATATCTGCATCTCATAATAGCGGCAGTGCATATAATTATGTTCGTTGCGGGGGGGTGATATATGGGCTCGTTGCTAACGGCAGTCGCACCCCACCTAGCTACAGCCCACGGCGCTTTGACTTTTACTGCTCTTATTAGATAACGTAATCTGCACTTGTGGCGATGTGTGCCCTTTGCGTATGGCGGGTGTTGAGCACGCTAGGGACTGCCCATTGTTTAAACGCCCCGGTTAAGCGGAGTCGCTATATTATTGCTCATGTCTTTATACGCCCCTACCTGACTTACGACTACTATTGGGGCAGCAAGCCCCTGCCGCCTGCATCACTTTTTCTGGGAGGTGCGTGACTTGATTCTGCTAGGAATTGGCGCGGCTGTTATTGCGGGGTACAGCTCTACAACTGCTGCAGCGCTCGGATTGGTTATAACATATTCAGGACGGTGCGCCACTAATGCCCCGACTCGCGCAATTACGCTTGAATCGTGCAATTTTGAAAATTTGTTACTCCATAGTTCCTTTTTTGCTTTGCACCCACCCCTGCTTTATGCGGGCCTTCTCTTTTTCTTTAGCTGGTACGGTTGTGCCGCATCACCATCCCGCGTGTTCACTTCGGCATATACGATTTTAGCGCCCCTACTGTTGTTGGTGGGTGCGTTGGGTCTAAGCATTTTATGAGCATTTAACGAGACGTCATGGGGGGGCTGGTGAGGTTGAGATATCTCAGAAATGGCGCTTTTAGCGTGAATCGCCCCGCTCTTTGTCCTTGTACATCGCGATAATAATACCCGTTTGCAGCTTATCTACGCACCGATCCTTTTCCTTTTTGCCGTAACGCTTTATACGCGGGCGCAGATTACTAATCACGTAACGGCTCATACATTTCTAACATGAGCGCAGTTTTTGCACACGTACACGTCTATATTCGCGATCATAATTAGCGGTGGAGTCTTACTGCTCCGTACGTGCAGGGGCTGAACGAATTCTGAACTTACGCGAGGATTTCGCTCGCCGCATGTTCAGCTGGTGACTTTATATTTAGCATATCTGAGTTTCGAGTATTATGTCTCGTCAAATGTTATAAATACATTTCAAGTTGTTATTGGCGTGATCAGTTTGCGACTAATGCGGGGGCGGAGCGTTGCACATATTGGCGTTCCGGCGATATACGTATTGCTAGCTATTCTTGACTTAACACTTATAGGAACTGTTTCGTATTCGTACAACAATTACGTCCTGAATGGGGGTAACTTGGCGAGTGCTAGCTTTGTAAATATTCTCCTTTTACCCGTCTAAAGTAGAGCGTGGGCGCCGCTAAGATTCATACTTTTAGTTTTCTGGTTCAATTCCGGACTACTTTCGCATTAGGCAGTATAGCTTAGTGGTTAAAGTGGTAAGCTCATACCTTACAGATTGAAGTTCGATTCTTCATATTGCTATAGCAATATGAAGAATCGAACTTCAATCTGTAAGGTATGAGCTTACCACTTTAACCACTAAGCTATACTGCCTAATGCGAAAGTAGTCCGGAATTGAACCAGAAAACTAAAAGTATGAATCTTAGCGGCGCCCACGCTCTACTTTAGACGGGTAAAAGGAGAATATTTACAAAGCTAGCACTCGCCAAGTTACCCCCATTCAGGACGTAATTGTTGTACGAATACGAAACAGTTCCTATAAGTGTTAAGTCAAGAATAGCTAGCAATACGTATATCGCCGGAACGCCAATATGTGCAACGCTCCGCCCCCGCATTAGTCGCAAACTGATCACGCCAATAACAACTTGAAATGTATTTATAACATTTGACGAGACATAATACTCGAAACTCAGATATGCTAAATATAAAGTCACCAGCTGAACATGCGGCGAGCGAAATCCTCGCGTAAGTTCAGAATTCGTTCAGCCCCTGCACGTACGGAGCAGTAAGACTCCACCGCTAATTATGATCGCGAATATAGACGTGTACGTGTGCAAAAACTGCGCTCATGTTAGAAATGTATGAGCCGTTACGTGATTAGTAATCTGCGCCCGCGTATAAAGCGTTACGGCAAAAAGGAAAAGGATCGGTGCGTAGATAAGCTGCAAACGGGTATTATTATCGCGATGTACAAGGACAAAGAGCGGGGCGATTCACGCTAAAAGCGCCATTTCTGAGATATCTCAACCTCACCAGCCCCCCCATGACGTCTCGTTAAATGCTCATAAAATGCTTAGACCCAACGCACCCACCAACAACAGTAGGGGCGCTAAAATCGTATATGCCGAAGTGAACACGCGGGATGGTGATGCGGCACAACCGTACCAGCTAAAGAAAAAGAGAAGGCCCGCATAAAGCAGGGGTGGGTGCAAAGCAAAAAAGGAACTATGGAGTAACAAATTTTCAAAATTGCACGATTCAAGCGTAATTGCGCGAGTCGGGGCATTAGTGGCGCACCGTCCTGAATATGTTATAACCAATCCGAGCGCTGCAGCAGTTGTAGAGCTGTACCCCGCAATAACAGCCGCGCCAATTCCTAGCAGAATCAAGTCACGCACCTCCCAGAAAAAGTGATGCAGGCGGCAGGGGCTTGCTGCCCCAATAGTAGTCGTAAGTCAGGTAGGGGCGTATAAAGACATGAGCAATAATATAGCGACTCCGCTTAACCGGGGCGTTTAAACAATGGGCAGTCCCTAGCGTGCTCAACACCCGCCATACGCAAAGGGCACACATCGCCACAAGTGCAGATTACGTTATCTAATAAGAGCAGTAAAAGTCAAAGCGCCGTGGGCTGTAGCTAGGTGGGGTGCGACTGCCGTTAGCAACGAGCCCATATATCACCCCCCCGCAACGAACATAATTATATGCACTGCCGCTATTATGAGATGCAGATATTCAGCTAAATAAAACATTAAAAGCATTGTACCGCTATACTCAACCGCGTATCCGGCCACAACCTCCGACTCTGTCTCCGCGTGATCAAAGGGGGCACGTTTTGATTCTAGTAAAAGTAGAAGAAGAAAACTCGCGCTAAACGGGGCACATATAGTAGCGTATCAATACGTATTTTGGCTCGTAACAATATCCGCAAAATGCACCGATTGCGCCGCGTACACGAGCAGAACATAGACAAGCGTCACAAAAATATCTAAAGAGATTGCGTGCAGCAGCGCGCGGACAATACCCAGCAACGCATAGCGCGACTGGCTAACTAAACCCACTAGGCTAAAAAAAATATTTGATAGTAAAATAAAGATAATATGGTAAAGTAGTAACGAGTCGGGAGACGCTGTGATAAAGGCGTTTGGCGCAAAAATAAAATTTTGCAGGTAAACTAGCTGGCTAGCGTAGAGCAGAGCGAGAAAAATGGGCGCAGCAGCTGTAGCGGGACGTGGAATTAGGAACATCTCTTTGGTAATCAGTTTAATTAAATCGAGACCAATTTGTAAAAACCCATTGCGCCCCATAGTTGCCGGACCCATGCGCCGCTGCGCGTAGGCTAAAAATTTACGTTCTGTCAGCACGACAAATAAAGTGAGTAAGATCAAACATAAAGCAAGTAATAATGTAATTTCGCTCATATCTAAAACTGTCTTAAAATTGGGTGAGTAGCAAGACGCCATTTCCGGCAAAAAAAAATAAGACAAGTAGCTGCGCTGCAGCAAAAGCGGAGCGCGCATACGTGAAACACAACACATAGTCATTGAAAAAATTAATACAATAGTCATACAAAACCCGCTCGCTAAATAGAAACCCCGTCCGAATAAACAGCGCCGACATTGCGCTATCAGCAAGATACTTTTGCAGAAAGTCGAGAGCTGCGCCCACGCTCTACTTTAGACGGGTAAAAGGAGAATATTTACAAAGCTAGCACTCGCCAAGTTACCCCCATTCAGGACGTAATTGTTGTACGAATACGAAACAGTTCCTATAAGTGTTAAGTCAAGAATAGCTAGCAATACGTATATCGCCGGAACGCCAATATGTGCAACGCTCCGCCCCCGCATTAGTCGCAAACTGATCACGCCAATAACAACTTGAAATGTATTTATAACATTTGACGAGACATAATACTCGAAACTCAGATATGCTAAATATAAAGTCACCAGCTGAACATGCGGCGAGCGAAATCCTCGCGTAAGTTCAGAATTCGTTCAGCCCCTGCACGTACGGAGCAGTAAGACTCCACCGCTAATTATGATCGCGAATATAGACGTGTACGTGTGCAAAAACTGCGCTCATGTTAGAAATGTATGAGCCGTTACGTGATTAGTAATCTGCGCCCGCGTATAAAGCGTTACGGCAAAAAGGAAAAGGATCGGTGCGTAGATAAGCTGCAAACGGGTATTATTATCGCGATGTACAAGGACAAAGAGCGGGGCGATTCACGCTAAAAGCGCCATTTCTGAGATATCTCAACCTCACCAGCCCCCCCATGACGTCTCGTTAAATGCTCATAAAATGCTTAGACCCAACGCACCCACCAACAACAGTAGGGGCGCTAAAATCGTATATGCCGAAGTGAACACGCGGGATGGTGATGCGGCACAACCGTACCAGCTAAAGAAAAAGAGAAGGCCCGCATAAAGCAGGGGTGGGTGCAAAGCAAAAAAGGAACTATGGAGTAACAAATTTTCAAAATTGCACGATTCAAGCGTAATTGCGCGAGTCGGGGCATTAGTGGCGCACCGTCCTGAATATGTTATAACCAATCCGAGCGCTGCAGCAGTTGTAGAGCTGTACCCCGCAATAACAGCCGCGCCAATTCCTAGCAGAATCAAGTCACGCACCTCCCAGAAAAAGTGATGCAGGCGGCAGGGGCTTGCTGCCCCAATAGTAGTCGTAAGTCAGGTAGGGGCGTATAAAGACATGAGCAATAATATAGCGACTCCGCTTAACCGGGGCGTTTAAACAATGGGCAGTCCCTAGCGTGCTCAACACCCGCCATACGCAAAGGGCACACATCGCCACAAGTGCAGATTACGTTATCTAATAAGAGCAGTAAAAGTCAAAGCGCCGTGGGCTGTAGCTAGGTGGGGTGCGACTGCCGTTAGCAACGAGCCCATATATCACCCCCCCGCAACGAACATAATTATATGCACTGCCGCTATTATGAGATGCAGATATTCAGCTAAATAAAACATTAAAAGCATTGTACCGCTATACTCAACCGCGTATCCGGCCACAACCTCCGACTCTGTCTCCGCGTGATCAAAGGGGGCACGTTTTGATTCTAGTAAAAGTAGAAGAAGAAAACTCGCGCTAAACGGGGCACATATAGTAGCGTATCAATACGTATTTTGGCTCGTAACAATATCCGCAAAATGCACCGATTGCGCCGCGTACACGAGCAGAACATAGACAAGCGTCACAAAAATATCTAAAGAGATTGCGTGCAGCAGCGCGCGGACAATACCCAGCAACGCATAGCGCGACTGGCTAACTAAACCCACTAGGCTAAAAAAAATATTTGATAGTAAAATAAAGATAATATGGTAAAGTAGTAACGAGTCGGGAGACGCTGTGATAAAGGCGTTTGGCGCAAAAATAAAATTTTGCAGGTAAACTAGCTGGCTAGCGTAGAGCAGAGCGAGAAAAATGGGCGCAGCAGCTGTAGCGGGACGTGGAATTAGGAACATCTCTTTGGTAATCAGTTTAATTAAATCGAGACCAATTTGTAAAAACCCATTGCGCCCCATAGTTGCCGGACCCATGCGCCGCTGCGCGTAGGCTAAAAATTTACGTTCTGTCAGCACGACAAATAAAGTGAGTAAGATCAAACATAAAGCAAGTAATAATGTAATTTCGCTCATATCTAAAACTGTCTTAAAATTGGGTGAGTAGCAAGACGCCATTTCCGGCAAAAAAAAATAAGACAAGTAGCTGCGCTGCAGCAAAAGCGGAGCGCGCATACGTGAAACACAACACATAGTCATTGAAAAAATTAATACAATAGTCATACAAAACCCGCTCGCTAAATAGAAACCCCGTCCGAATAAACAGCGCCGACATTGCGCTATCAGCAAGATACTTTTGCAGAAAGTCGAGAGCTGCGCCCTCATGTCAAAAAAGTTGTCAACTACGGGCTAAAAAAATGTACATAGGTGCTCGGGGTATGGGCAAATGAAAAAACACGGGCGCGGGGCGAGATTCGAACTCGCGACCTTCGGAGTCACAATCCGCTATTCTACCACTGAACTACACGCGCCGCAGCAGACGTCGTACCGTACGCTTTCGCATAAAAGAGTCGTTATACACGAGACGTCAGTTATATTTGATATTTCAGGCTGAGATGTGGTAAAAAGATGTATAGCGAAATTTAAACAAGCTAAAAATATTAAATAAAACGCCATCAATGAGATCTAAGTGGTGAATTAATCAAGCTTTGTACAGATAAATATACTGCAGCGAAAACTTGACTCATGTATTTCCAACGTAGCCCCCCTCGGGTTCGTAATAATAACGGCCGCACGGTAACATACTTGCCGCTGTAAATAACGAAAGCATATAGAGTAGGAAAAAAAATGTTTGAATCATAGAGGACTGCATGGGTATTACCGCGACATGCTTGTGGTTAACGTTAAACAAATTGTAAATAATGGGCAAGAATGCGAGTAATACGAAAAAGAGCCCCATTCACATCAAACCTTCGTAGTGAGTTGGCGCTACGATTAGCAGGCCCATAAGCGGGCGGAAATATCAGTGAGGCGCAACACCGTAAAATCGAATCTCGTCAAGTTCGGAAATATTTCAGCGCTCAAAAAAAAAATAATTAACAGTTCCGGCGTCAAAATGATGGTGGAAAAAGTAAAGAAAAACAGCGATAACACCATATCATGCATCTTGCAGCTCCTTCAAGAAGGCGTCGTAGAATCAGGAGATATACGAACCGCTTTTATCCTCGTATGTCATCTCCCCACTATCTGAATCTCACGACTCATGACAAAACATAACGTGCAGTTGCACGAGATACAGGTAATATCACGGGGTGAAGTAGTGGAACATCATCATACGGGTTATTTGATCCGCATTCAAATGTTTATTCGTAAATATAACATAATAGGTTTTATAAATATTGTTAAATAAGGATCAGTAGATATTCGCAATAATAGTTAGGGTCAAATCGCTGAGATGGGTTGCGCTTAGCGAAATACCAAGTGCGACAACATAGTGAAATCACAGGAAAGCGTATCCTCCCAAAAGTCAACCATCAGATTCAGCTGTGATATAGTTTTTTAGGTAAATTTTCTTTAAAATATGAAGGTAGGAGAGAAAAAAAATAGTATCTACGCCCCGAACGTGCATTCAGAATACTTCGGCACCAAAGTGCGTTTCGTTAAACATTTCCTCACGCAGCTCGATAACAAGGCCAGGTTCGGGGATATAATATCAGCCCAAAAAAAAACCCGAAACAAGTTGGAGAACAATACAAATAAGAAGCATGAAACCAATAATGGACGTCATGCTTGAAAACGGCAACATAAGACGATTAACAAAAAAGTTTAGATATGAAAAGAGAAACCCTGACAGAGAAATAAGTTGTCAGCTGTAACTACTTAACGTATCGCTACTTTGAAATGTGGGGTGCATACCCCATTGTGTGCGACGGATAAAGCGGCCTTCCAAATAATTAAAACTGTCAAAATAGGGCATGGCGACGGTAATCGATATATAAACTCAAAACCAGTAGGGCCATATATAAGAGAATTAGGCCTAAATCTAGTGCGCCCGCGCTAAGCGCTTGAGACATAAATGGAAATAGAAAGAGCAACTCGATATCATATAATAAGAAAAAAATGCAAATAAGCAGGAATTGCAGCGGGAGGCGCACGGGTTGCTGCAGTTGCGGACGAAAACCACACTCATAGAAGTCGCGGCGGGCGAGCTTAAACGCGCCGACGCGCAAAAGAAGCTCGCGGTTGAAAAGCAGGGTTATGACGTTATAGATTATAACTCCCAAAATTACTGTTGCAATATAGTTATATCCGACCTCAAATGATCCCGTTTAAACAATTAGTAACAAAACGCCGATAGTTAGAAAAGGAACCAGTAGTTGGAGCAAGGCTGCGTCGCCAAGCATGGTCAAGTAACTACTGACAACACCAATAAATTTTCAAATAGATGTACGTAAAAATAAACCTAGCATGGGTAAAACTTAAGCCGCGACCTTACCAAGTTTTGTGAAAAAACGGTAACGGAGGAGGCGGCAGCCACGTCCTGTAAAAAGTTTACGAGGACGCGTAGCAACAAAACGCGTCGCAGTTCACGAGGGGGACGTGCCAACAGTTAAAAACGTATATCGATATTTTGCCGCTCGAAAAATGAGAGTACACGCGTCAAATAACCGAAGGCGGTGCCCGTAGCCAAAACGCGGCGCCAGAGCTCCCCGCCCATTTGCAAATGCGTAATACCCCTTACCCGTAAAGGGAACAACTGTAACGCGTGGGCGGAAGCAGGGTGCCAGGCGCGAGGTAAAACTCGGCTGAGCAAAATAGTATGGAGCCGCAAAGACATACTTAATACGGGCAGAAGATCGCTGAATAATAATGGCGTGGGGGGTGCGTAGAAGAGCTACGTTCATATAAACACGCAAGGCGTTAGCGTAATCCGTAGAAAAGCAGGTATTTAGCGGCATATAGATCCCATTCAGTACTTAAACGGCGGGTGCGATCTCACGAAATTAAATGCGCAGCGACCTTCTCGCCCAGCGTACGGCGCGATTGCGCAGGAATAAGAGCTAGTCAGCGCCGCAATGAGAGGCGGGGGCGTTTTGGCGGCTTTACGTACGTGCTTGTTAGCGAATATCGTCCGGCGCGGCCGCGGGAGCGTTTTCGGGCTGTTTTAGAAACCGCAACAATACGTGTTGTAAAATAAATCTCCGGCAGCTCAAGCGTCTTATGCAGGACGCGAGGCGCGAAGCGAAACGTATAAAGCGCTAGGGAGCTAAACAACCAAAAACAGCGTAAAAACGTAAGCGTATAGAGTAGGAGGGCACCTCGTTTAAAAAAAAGGGGGGGTAGGGTCGTAAGGCGGTTGTTGCCATTAATTCTCATGCGTAAGTATTAGCAGTGGGCTAGTGCGGATACGCAAGCGGTGGTTAGCTCGGACCCGCCCGCTACCGCGCGTGTGAATGACGCACAAGTTCGTAACAGTGCGCCCAGCTTTGTATAGACGTGTTGGTAGAAGCAAAACATCCGAGAGCGGTGTAGCAAAGGGGACATACCGCGCTCGCGATGCTGGGTGCAGGCGTGCACGCCGGCACGGTTGGTAACTGGCAATCGACGTTTCAAAGGAGCGCAAAAGGTTGCGTATAGCAGACATCTGACGGTAACGCCGAGCGCTGAGAATGCGCTCATCCGTAGTGTGGGGTGTCGGTCGTCAGCCGTATTGCAGGGCGGAGGCGTGAACTAATGTTCCCAATTCAATACACTGCGCTTAACAAGCGGCGCACAATTTAGTATGCTAAAACGATAATAGCAACGAAAAAAAGCAAAAACGCAAAACTTTCAACGAACGCAAAACCGAGCGTTGTATAGTTAAATAGCGTTTCTTCAAGGTCCGGCGCATACGAGATACCGCGGATTAAAGATGCAAAGATAAGTCCAGTAGCGACGGCGCAACCGGCAATGGGCATGAAGACGAAACCGAGGGCTAAAATTTTAGCGGCTTTAACGAATAGCATCTAAACGCAAAAACGAAGATGAAGCAGGTGCTGGGCGATGGGCGCAGTCGTAAAGTATTGGTTAAAGAATGCCAGTTCGGGGGCAAACGTAACGTATGCGCCAGTAATGCTCAGAGCAATAAAAATAAAAAAGAAGCTATTAAAGTATAGGTACTGCCGAATAGCCGTAGAGGTGTACGTAAAGTACGTATAGCTAACGTCGCGCGTTGTTCATATAACGCGAAGCAACGTAACGAGAAATAGCAAAACAAAGAAAAGGGTCCACGCTTGCATAAAAACAAACAGGAGTATCGCCGCGGCATACGGGCCATCTGCGCGGTATCAAAAAATAGTGGGTGTATGGTGATAAGACTGGTGATCGCGGGCTGCAATCCCCCACCCCCACCGGGCGGGTTCGTGACTAAATTGTATCATATCCGCCGGGCGTGCGTGGGCATATCAGGAAACATCAGCAAAAAACGCTCACAACGCCGACAACCACTGCCAGAAATGAGCATATGCAAGGAGGACAAGTACAAGCAGAACAAAGAAAAAAATACGGCGTCATGAGCTGAACGGCAAACTAGCGTGAGCTATATTCAAAATAACAAGGGCCGCGCAACCCAATAACGCCTGCCCCCAGAAGAAGAGTGCTGTGAAAGAATATCATCACTGGTACATAAAGGCCGCACGATACGTAATCTCGTAATAAAACGGCACAATTACAAAAAGCGCCGCCGCACCTATACATGCAATAAAGTACGCGTCAATTAGCCAAAATGATTTATATCAAGAATACCAAACACGGCGGTCGCGCCCCGTATAAGCGCCGTAGCGAGATGTAATAAGATTCTCACCTATTCACGCAAAACCAAACATAAAAAGCAGTCAAGTTTGCCAGAGCGATCATTCTACCGGCTCAAAAATAGGCTCATCGTCAATTAAAATAGCGTCTAATAGGAGCAGCGCTGCGAGGGCAGCCAGCATGCGCTCGCCCTGGTAGGCGCGAGGCGCGCGCGGTAGCCGCACACGGGAGGTGCGCGTGGGGAGTAGTGTTAAAAATTGTGCGGACAGGTAGTTGTAATATAACACTAACACGCATGTATGTTTTAATATTATTAATCATAACTTACAAACCTACGGCTACTAAAGTTACCAAAAAGACGACTACCGCGAAAACTCAGTTTAAGCGCTTACGAACCACAATTAAAATAGATGGAGCCATGCTGTAATAGGTTAATATTTTAAATGTTTGTTTTCAGACATAATGATCCATACTAAAAATAGGAAAGATATAAGAGCCTACCTGAGCCGTTAATACTGATAATCCCCAAACCTACGCGGCGGCATAGGTAGGCGCGAGCTCGGCGTGTGAGGCGAATATCTTGCGCCTTAGAGCAGAAAAAAATGCGTCGTTCTTGCGAATGCAGCCGCGTATCCACGTAAACTGAGAGCATAGGATTCGAACCTATACTCACGGAAGCCAAAACCCCGCGCTTTACCGTTTAAGCTAGCTCTCAATGATTGTTTGGCGAGCGATATAAAGATACCAGGATCGTTCAGCAAAGCTGGTCGTTTGCAGCTGCGCGAGGCGAGCCAAGCGACTTACAGAGGCGCGGCGGTGAGTACAAATTCGGCGCATATACAAAAATCAATCTCGTTGCATTACAGTAATAACGACACGATGACAATAAAGGACAGGGCCGCAAGATTGATATTTAAAAACTTAATTCACCCCAATTTTGTCAGGTAGTCGTATCGGTAGCGGGGCGTACCCCCCCGCACTAGAATAAGGAGGGCAATACAAGCCATAAACTTAACATTAAATACAACAGCTACGTTGGGTAGCAGAGGATGCAGGAAGGCGGCAAGGGGGGTGGCTATCATAATGAGATAAAGATCCAACATTTATAATTATCAGCTTGCATGCGATACGTGCGTTAAATGCCCGGCGTTGGCCGCCACGCGCAAGCTAAATTTAGAGAGGCCTCAGCGGCGGTGGACGTTGTGGGGGCGGGAAAGAACTAGGCAACGGTTACGAATTTTAGCACGCGGCCGGCGCTGGATCCGGGCACGCGAGGTGCTGTGTAGGAGGAGGCTCGACGTCGTAAGATACCGCGACGTATAAAACCAGGTCAACGAACGGGTACGCAACTCGCTTATAAAAAATAATTTACGATTGCGCATATCGCGCGCATAGTGGGCGCGCTGGCGAGTCACTAGCGATCGACGTCACCAAATACAATATCTAACGAACCGAGCACAGTAACTAAGTCAGCAAACAGGTGTCCCTGAACCATATGTGACATTAAATGCATATGATGATAAGCGGGGGTGCGGATCTTGCACCTAAAGGGGATCTCGCTGCCGTCGCTAAAGAGGCCGGTTCCAAACTCGCCCTTAGGAGCCTCGACCGCGCGGTAGGCAAACCCCCGCCGGGGGCGAATTCCGGCGGTATAGGACTTGAAATGCTCGATAAGAGCTTCCATTGTCGTGGCTTTAGTAGACATGGCTGTCGTCGAGTGGGCGGCATGAGTAAGAAATAAGTCTGGGGAGCGCTGCAACGAAACAAGAACTTGAAAAATTAGCGCAACACTTTCAAACATCTCGCGGATGCGTATCAAAAAACGGTCATACGCGTCACCTCGTCGCCCAAGGTATGATGTTAACGAGAGAAATCAGTAGTAGGCGTATGTTTCGGAATGGAGCGCGCGCATGTCTAACTCCAGACCAGCGCTGCGCGCCACCGGCCCCGTCGCCGCATAACTAAGGGCGTCTTGGTACGTTATACTCCCTACACCAACTAGGCGAGATTTCCAAATTTTGTTAGTTCCGAGGGCGGCGTATATCTCTGTCAAAGACTTAAAACAGTCGCGCGCAAAGTGAGAGATATCTAAAAATAACTGGGCATTGAGGCCCGCGAGGCTGATAGTATTGGGGCGGTAAAATGCAGCATGCATACGGGCACCCGAGACGCGCTCATAAAACTCCATCAGACGTTCCCGCTCCTCGAAAGCCCAAAAAACGGGGGCCATATTTCCTACATCTAAGGAGTGGGTTGAAATAGCCAGCAAGTGGTTAAGCAGGCGTGTCAGCTCGTCAAATAAAACCCGAACGCGGGCGTGCAGTGACGTGTAATGGGAGGTGCCGAGCAGCGCTTCTGTTGCTAGGCAAAAGCTGTGCTCTTGTGTCATCATCGAGACATAGTCAAGGCGATCGAAGTAAGGCAGAGCCTTAAGGTACGAGCGTTGTTCAATTAGTTTTTCAGTTCCGCGGTGCAGAAAACCAATATGCGGGTCAGCTCGCTCGACCAGTTCGCCGCTCAATTGCACGACGAGCCGCAAAACCCCGTGTGAGGCGGGATGTTGCGGACCAAAATTCAAGATAAAACCCTTAATACGTTTGGCAGCTGCGTGTTTTGACGCGCGGGGCGTCTCTCAAAAATTAAAAATAGTGGAGCGCATTAAAACACTTAAACGAGGTACTTTCAATTCAGGGGGCGCAACAAAGGGGCCGCCGCACGCCAGGCAAGGATGTGGGCGGTATCCGAGATCGGGGGGTGCGTTACGTAGCCACGGTAGGAGCGTCAGGTGGGGCGGGGGGCGGCGGGCGTCGCATCACGCGTTCGCACGCGCGACGCGGCCGCGATACGGCGCGTGAGGCGCACTTGCGGAACGCGGGGGGCGGCGGGGCGGTAGGGCAACGCGCTTCGGATAGCCAAACGGCGCCGTGCCAAGTAACGCGCAAGACCGGGGGTA
>Ga0307942_1000742_pt1 | contig 23953 bp, 31 predicted proteins | sample OrgLakmetagen175_FD_201846 | JGI IMG/M metagenome (GOLD analysis project Ga0307942, IMG submission 201846) | Saline water microbial communities from Organic Lake, Antarctica - #175 | ecosystem: Environmental > Aquatic > Non-marine Saline and Alkaline > Saline | place: Antarctica: Organic Lake... | reverse complement strand
TGCAAGGAGAAGCAGCCGCACATTAAACTTGCATGGCCGCTATCAGCACACCCACAGCTAGAGCCCCATGCTTGGGTGTTTAATTTGTGCCACACACACACGCACACGCACACAAACACACACACACACGCACACACACACACACACACACACTCAGCACACATCCATGTCTTTCAACAAAGGAACTCATTTGCACTGTGCAGTGCCATCGGTGAATTGTCTTGTGCTGTTGTCTACGTTGAGCTGACACACTCATACTGACGCACACGTTAGCACACACATGCCCACAACAAACACGTGCACACACTTACACACACATACACACATACGCGCACACACACGCATACGCACACACACTAACACACACACACATAAACACACACATTTGGATACATACACACAGGTCCTGCCTGGCTTGAGGCTGCCGGGGCAGCTGCTGTGCGTGGGCTACCTACTGCAGATGGGCACGATCTGGCAACGCTACTGGAAGGATGCAACTCGTGAGTGTGTGTTATGTGTCGTATCGCATGTTAGATCTGGTCACGCTGCTGGAAGCATGCAAATTGTGAGTTTGTATTGTAGTCATGTGGCAGTATGCGCTACAACGAAGGTTGGCAGTAAGTGAGTTTGTGCATACATCGTAATTTCATCATTCTTGTCAGGGAGTTCTTCTTATGAACGTTTTTTTGTACGGTCAAATACGGCAGAGAAGTATATGTAGGATTTGTATAGAGTATATTGGCAAGGATATTGCTAAAGGCACAGGGTGTGTATATGTGGCTATAGCTGGCTCTAATGCATTGGCCAGTTTTGCTATGATTGCTGCTGCAAAAGTATTGACGCACCCTGAGGCCTGATGAAGCCAATAATGAGCGTTTGTTTTGCTAAATAACCATACTTCTACCACATTTTTGTCCTTGACTTATCATGCAACCATTGTCGCCACCCCCTCGTGCTTTGTAATCCAATCTGTAATTTCACTTTTGTGCTCCCATATGTTCGTCCTCCTCTGCCACTGATGCACTGCACACTCTCTACATAAGAACACACTAGAAGGAAACACTTCTCCAATTCCAAGAAATTTTAAACGTATCGCAATTTGCTTGTCATAAAGAGTAGGCAATGCGCAACACCACCGCTTTGGCTGTAATTACACAGACATACACACACATACACTCACATACACACACCGACATACTGATACACACATACATACAATGACACGCGCGTGCAGACTTCCAGCGTTTCGAGCGCACTTCCCCACTCCTGCTATCAACACTCTGCTGCGCACGGCAGTGCAAGAAGGGGCAGCAGGTGGCCTGCAGCCCAGCCAGCTGCTCAGTCTTACGAGCAGTGCAGCAGGTCAGGCTGGATGTGTGTTGTGAGTTGTGTGTGTGTGTGGGGGGGGGCTTTGCAATCCATCTACTCGGCCTTTTGGATAGTGCAACAAGCCACACTTGACGTGGATTTTGCCTTTTTGTGTGAAGTCATCTGTTTGTGAGTGAATTTGAAGCTGCAGATAAGGGGTTGTGCTGGCCAAAAGAATGGCACCCATGCGTGCACACACACAGACTCAGTTATTCATACACAAACACGTTCACACAAATATGCACACACACTCATGCACATACACACACATGCACACACACGCATCAACTTTCTTCACACACAGGCTTGCAGCTGGATGCGCGTGTGGGCGCACCCCATGCATTACAGCTGCGTACTCTGTTGGAACAAGCTGCTGTAATGAAAGACAGCCTACCCCCTGCAGGCGTTGCTCTCCTGGTGGGTTTCGGATGTCGAGTGTGTGTGTGTCTTTTATGTGTCTTGTGTATGATAAGAGGTGCTACCCTTGTGAGGAAATTCCTGCTCCCTGCGGATGTTGCTCCCCCGGTGGGAGGGTAGGAGTGTGTGTGTGCACCTATGTGCTTCTGTTTGTGTTACAGAAGTGCTGCTTTTATAAGGGATTGCTCCCCCCTATGGGGGTTGCGCTCCTGGGCTGATGATGGTGCGGGTGTGAGTGTATGTGTGTGTTGTGTGTGGGGGGGGGTGGGGGGGTGGGGGTCAAAGTTGAAGAGCCATCGCCCAAATTTCTGTCTTCCTACCAACGTAGCTAAATGCTTATTTTACCTGGATATTATTCCTTTATGGAAGGATGCCATCCTGTCTCTTCAAGTGTGTTGTCAACTCTTACTTGTCAATATCGGTTCAAACTACTTGCTGATCACTTGCCATCTGTGGCGTGGTAACTCGCAGCTGGAGAATGCGGCCAAGATAGGGGCGCAGCCATCTGAGTTGGTCGCAAACCATGCTCTCCACCTTTTGCGTCTGTTAGCTTTTACCACTATAGCACATCCTGCTTGCTGTGCTTGCAGCTGGAGAATGCGGCCAAGATGGGGGCGCAGCCACCTGCACGTTGGTTGGACGCCATGCTGTCCACCTTTGAGTCTGTCAACTTCCTGGGGCCTGAGTTCGGAGGGCCCGAGCCGTTGCTGCAGCTGCTGGTGAGAAGCAGGACGTTTGTTACGGTTAGACAGATACTGAATGACTGAGTGTGACAGTGCTGGAAGGTGCTCACAGTTGATTGCAAGCTTAATGAGCTGGTTTCCTGCTGCAGCTAGTGGCTGGTGGTGAGGGATTGCAATCACGGTTGTTGTGGCAGCATTTCACTTTTGGGTTTGCCAGCCATCAAAGCTTTGCTGAACAAGCTACTGGTTTGCTGGCAAAGAGACTAGCACTTAATCATGTCTGTGGACCTAATACTTACTTACTTCTGCTTTCTGCTTTTGCTGCCCTGACTGATATGTACTCTAGCAAGCGTTGGTTCCTACACATAGTCCCACAAGCACATACTCACACACAGACACATGTGCGCGCACACATGTACACATGTACACACATACACACACATATGCACCAGTTTTTTTCAGGGATGTGTCATACGGTGTATTCGTATAATACGCCGTATCGTATTCAACGCGTATTTTACCGTATTGAACAAATCAGGCCGTATTATACGATTGCAAAATTTGCCTTTTTTGGCCGTTTAGGCAATTTCCGCCCCAACAACGGCCTTTCATTGAGCTTCTATGCTATTATGTATGTTAATAACATATTAAGTATTGGAAAATAATTGGGATTGTTTTGGGTAATTTTGGAGCGAATCAGGTCCATTTTGGGTCAAAAATCGGTACTCCCGAAATTGCTTAAAACTACGATCGTATAATACGCGTATTACGTATTTAGCGCGTATTTTATCGTATTGTACGTCCCAAATGACCGTATGACACATCTTTGGTTTTTTAGAAATCCTTGATTTCATATCACCCCCCAATCTGGGAGTTTAAGAAATTAATATCTCACATCTATTTTATTTTTGCTGGCCTAGCCCGCCAGGAGGCCGCAGGTGAATATGGTGAATAGTGTATGCAAGTGAATTGTAAGGTTCAGAAGTAATGCAGCAACTCAATAAGGTCCAGACTTGAAATTGTAAAGAGGAAGCTGTTTTGGAACCAACCTAACCGGTCGCCCTTGTGAAACACCCACCCTACCAGTCTCATTTAGCTCTCCACCCAATTCAAAGCCCCCTATACCTCATCTGAATGCTGAATACTTGATGTTAATTTTAAATCATTGACATTTGCTGGAATTTTAGCATTCTGGGGGGTTTTGTCGGGCCTGCTGCGTATTTTGCACCCCATGGCAGGGAAAAGGTGCATTTCTGAAGTTGCCCCGATCGACCTCTGCTTTAGAATATAATAAATGTTATATAACAATGTTGTAATGTCGAATTTGGGGCAGGGGTACTGGGAACGCCCGCGAGTGGGAGGCACTTACACAAGGGACACAGGGGAAAAAGATAATTCTGTCACTCCTTACCTACTGCAAGTTTCAGCCCGGTTTTTGCTCTCAGAGTTGCGGCCAATTTCTATGACTTCGACAAAATCTAAATGGGGTCAATCGGTGGCCTGGTTGATTTTTGGCATGTTTTTTCCCACCTAACATCGGGGCGCCCAAATATCTCCCCAGCCTCTGCACCTCTTTCCAACCTTCAAGCATCTGCTGAAAGAACAAACAAGCAGCCATCCAATGCATGTCTCAGGTCACAGAATGGTGGAGTTGATGCAGAGATATGCTTGCGCAAAGTTAAATGAGACTATATGGCTGGCAGGGGGGTGAGTTTTTCATGGGGGCGACGGGGGGCGACGGGGGTTACCTTCTAACTGAGTCCTTTGCCTAAACAATTCCACAGCCTTTCTTTGTGCTGAACCACTCCAAAGCCGCCTCTGGGTATGGGAATTCCTCCACGCTAACGGCTGAGCTTCTAAACCCTCAAGCGCAGCATGTCAAGTGCTATGCTTGTAGCCTGCTGCGCTGTGGTTTACGGATGTACCTTAAGAGTGTGCTGAACAAGCGCTCATCCTCAACTGACCCTGTCACCATCACCAGCTCTGCTAACTAGACCCAATCCCCAAATCTGGCAACTCAAGCCTTTTTGTGGGGGATTTCGCTCTTTTAAACATGATTCGAATTAAATGTATGGAAGTTTTTGAAATTTGCGGTGAGGAACGCCTTCAAAGGCCCTCTGAAGGCCATAGAACCGTTTACACATGGGCTCCTCGACACCCCCAAAAGATTGATTTCATCTTATTCTAAAAGTCGGAAACCCATGTTTTAATATCGATCGATATGGTATATCGACTTTACAAAAACACTGATATACATGCAAACAATACACAGATTGCTCCCGACACGTACGACCACAACCCCCTGCCACGCTGGCTACGTGCACGCCTGTGTGAGGCCCTGCTTGAGATCGCAGATATGGGGGTGCATGCCTCTTAAAAAACGCATACAAACACGCGCGCACACTTATACTGCATTGCTTTACACACACAGACTGCTCTCGACACATACGACCACCACCCCCTGCCACCCTGGCTGCGTGCACGCCTGTGTGAGGCCCTGCCTGGGATCGCGGACATGGGGGTGCATGCCATGCACCTGCAGCACCGCCAGATGCAGCACAAGCTGGGACAGGTGACTTAGCAGTTTGCATTTTGTAGACTGGTGACTTAGTTTGCAGTTTCTAGACTGTGTAGACAGGTAGTTTGCAGTTTGTAGACTGGTTGAAATGATGATGTTTGACCACATTCACTGGTTGTACATACCCACATACGCACGCGCACACACACACACGCAAAGCTCAACAAACATCGTGCTGGTAGTGTAGGAAAAGCGAGATGATGTGCATGCAAGCATGGAACGTGCGTGCTTGCACACACGCACACATGCACACACAGACACACATAATCACAGACACACACAAACAACACTTACACACATACACACACTACCTGTCGCAGCCGCTGCAGCAGCAGGAGGATATGGATCCGCCCTTGGAGGGCGCAGAGGGAGAGGCCATGCTTGAAGCTGCGAGTGTCGCTTGTCTGCAGTGCAGCCACGCCAGCGTGCTGCTGTTGCAGGTAGGGCATGGTTTTGCACTGTAGATTTAAACAGGTGCTCGTATGTTTTTGCGTAAGTGGGTTTGTGTGTGTGGGTTTGGTGGATGTGCCTGTGTCTTTAGCGTACTTTGTTGTTGGAGGAAAAGTGTTTTTTAGAGTAACAGTGAGCAGAAATCTCGCTCAGCATCACGGCAAGACAGCCATGCTAGCAACCTCACAGAACTGCTACATAGCTGCTACGCAATGCTTGGCCGATGTTTCTGTACCAGTTTGCAGAAAGCTGAGGCAATCGTGTTCACCCTAAGCACCAATGCACATTTGCGTTGCGCGTAAGGTACGTCGCTCAAACATAACTACGCCCATTTGTGTGATGTCCTTGGTGCACCACACACACCTGGTTCCTTGCTTTGGATTCATTTGTTGCCCCGCAGTGCTCGGCCAACAGGTTGGTGCCTCCATGCATTTTTTTGGATTGGCAATCACAACTGCTGCCGGTTGCAGTGACAGAGCCGCTAGTTTGACTTACTTGGTGCCACGCAGTGCTTACTTGGCCAACACATGAGTGCACCCATGCAGTTTTTTGGCAAGCGGTGCTGCTGCCAGTTGCAGTAATAGTGACTCTGACTTCACTTTTCTTGCAACGCAGTACTTGGCCAACACGTCAGTGCCTCCACGCGTTGCGCGTGCTGCAAGTGGTGCTGCTGCCAGCAGCAGTGGCAGGACAGCAGTGAGCCGGAGGGGGGCCAGCGACGCAGGAGGGGAGGAGCTCCCTGTTGCAGGTAGTTGTTTGTGCTTGTGTGTGTGTGTTTGTGCTTGTGTGTGTGCTGTACAGTGAGTTGTTGTGAGCCGTTGGGGTGTTAGCACTGCAGGAGGGGAGGAGCTCCCTGTTGCAGGTGGTTTTTTGTGCTTATGTGCTTGTACAAATGTTGTGTATAAATTGTTTGTGTGTTTATGGTCTTAGATGACGTGTGTATGTGTGTTGGTTGTGTACATGTGTATGTGTGCTGGTTGAGAGTGTGAGTGCAGGTGTACATGGGTGATGTTACTGTCAGGCTCAAGGCATTGGCTCTGCTGTGTATCACTGAATCTTGTTTGGGCCCGTAAAATATTTATGACACATGTGAAATAATATTGACACATGTGTTGGCGTGCTTGGTGGACATGTGCACAGGCATCCCCCCTGCCCTCCTGGCTCCCGCACTTTCAGCCTTCCAGCAACTAGTGGAGGGCCGCAGCTTGCCTACTACCGACCATGCAGGTAAGACAGCACACATGAGTTAGGGCATGCGAGGGTACAGTTTGCACACTCACACATGCAAGGGTACAGTTTGCACACTCACACATGCAAGGGTACAGTTTGCACACTCACACATGCAAGGTTACAGTTGGCACACTCACACATGCAAGAGTACAGTTTGCACACTCACGCTTGCATGACTTGCACACGCACACATGCAAGATGGCGTGGCGCAGCTGTTGGCGGGCCTGCCGAGCCAGGCCGTGCAGTTTGCTAGAGCAAAGTGCCCAGGCTGCTGCAAATTTACCATCCAATCATTTGCCTCAATTGCATCTTTCATTACTGCACTCCTTTTCCTGTGTGTACCAGCTGCACACCCCCTTCTTACTGCAGATTGTGAAGTGCAAAGAAGTACTGTGCCCCCTCTCAGGGATTTTGATTGGGCTTTCTTTTTGGGTGCATGCTAAACGACTACAATCAGAGCACGAGGTTACAATACAGGACTCGTTTGTGCGCCTCAAAGCCGTTTAAGATGTCAGGCGTCTCTTGTGCATGTGCATGCACGTGCATGGCACAAACTCAATCTGTCTACAGCTTCAACATAAGGCCACAAAATCCATCTTCTGAGTTTATTGAAAGAAAAATGCCTATCCCCTGCACGTACAAACTGCGCATGCCTGTATATCCACCTGTGTATACAAGTTGTGCATACCTGTATGTACTGATTGCGCATGCCTGTATGTCCACCTGCATGTGCTGGCTGTGCACACCCTCCTCGTACTGCAGACCTGGTGTACAGCTCTCCCATCAAGGCACCAGATCCCTAGTTAACAGTCATGTTAAGGCGGGAAATCCATCCTGAGCATGAAATACAATAAATTTTTACACTTTTGGGTGACCTACGACACCAGATTCGACCTGAACTTCACAATTTCACAAATCCGAATCGACCAATAATTCAGACCCTAGCTCAAACCCTGAAGTAATCCTTGTAGCGGATTTGCACACCCAGTGCAAAACCCAGGCAGAAGGGAACCTGAGTCCTTCAAACGAGGGTTCCAAAACGTGCCAAATCTCCTGCCTGTACCAACTGCGCACACCCTCCTCTTACGCAGGCCTAATGTGCAGCATCCCCATCAAGGCACCATATCCCTAGTTTACACCCGTGCATCCAAGGCGATAAATGCATTCTGTTCATACAAGACGTGCCACATGCACGTTACGTTGTACTAACTGCGCACATCCTCCTCTTACTGCAGGCCTGGCGTACAGCATAGCCCGCCTCAGCCCTGCCCCAAACAAGGTACCCCCCCAGGACTCTTCAACAGCCGCTGCTCAGAGCACGGGCGAAGAGGGCAGTACCCGCAACAGCAGCAACCGCAGCAGCAGTGGCGATGGCGGTGCATTTCAGGCAGAAACAGAGGCAGAGGGGCCAGCAGCTGCTGTGTCCAAGGCTCGAGCTGCCCTTCTGCAGTCATTACTGCCTGCGACTGAAGCAGCGCTTTCCTCGTACAGGTACGTCTGAGTTTGTATGCGTGCGTATGTGTGAGCGTGCGTGCGTACGTATGTGTGAGCAATGCATGCAAACAAACACGCTCTCTTATGTAAACACACACACACACTCACACACACATACACACACACACTCTCACACACACACACTCACACACACTCACACACACACACACCACGTGCAGCCTGCTTGAGCTGATGACTGTGTTCTCTGCTCTTGGTGCTTTGGGAGCCACCCTCTCACAGTCTTGGCTAGATGTGTTCTGGGAGTACAGCCGTCCACAGGTGCGGGGTGGGGTTTGGGTATGATTGTTGGTTGCACACCTTTATGAGTGGTTATGGTTTGTGCACGTGTTACCTTTGTGTATGTGTGTGCATGTGTGTACATAGGCTTGCCTTCTTGACTGTTTACTGCAGCTGCAATCAGGCTTTATGTTATCTGTTTTAAAGACTTAACCCGTGTCCTTGTACTGCTCCTGTGCGCGTGCCCCATTTTTTCTGGCTTGCCATGTGCATAATCTCATGTCTTGATACTTTCTCTGTTACGCTATTGCTCTAAAGAGCCCTGTTCACCTAATAGCACCTTGCTTAAACATCCTTTAACCAAAAACTAAATAAAGCCGTTTACTCTTTTGCAGCAGCGCACATGCCATGCCCTCCTTGTAGCGGCCTGCTTCACTCCTCACGGCTTAAATTCCATGCCTGGTCCCCTATAAGAGGCTTGCTACCATGCAGAGCTGTGTGTGTGTGTGTGCTCTCTATTGCTCTGCAGTTGCGTGCATGCCCTGCCCCCTTATTAGTGGCGTGCTTAGATGCTGTGGCAGTGCTCGGTCTGCGTCCGGCAGGGGCTTGGGAGGAGGGTCTGTGGAGCGCACTGGGATCAAGAGCCGCACGTATGGGCTTGAAGGTGAGTTGCAAGATTGTACGTGTCCTACTAGTGATTTCAGTCAACGTGTTTGTGGATGACTTTTGTAGCAGGGACTCAGGGGCAGCAGGGGCTGTGACGTCCACTAAGTTTGAAATGCATCAAATCAAATTCATGGGGTAATGAGGTGTCAAGACGTGCAGTTCAACCTTCACATTTAAAAGCACATGTTTACACGCACAGTGTGCTGAGTGGTGTCATGAAACCCAAAATGATTGCATTCTTAGTGGTCACAGCCATGAAGATTTGCACCCACTAGGTGGCCTTCCAAGCTTACAGCAGCAGCATGCGTGGAGTTCTTTGCACCTTTTGTTTATATGCTCATACAAAGTGTGCAAGCTTGACCAGGCAATCAACAACAACGGTAGAAGTTAGGTATTTTGTAGGTTCGGGGGGGGGGGGGGGTAGGTTAAAATGTAGGGTCAGCCCTAATGTGCCTCCTGCTTGCTTTTCCGATTCACACCCTGCACACATGCACCCACACAACACATATATACACACAGGCACGCACACTTATACATAAACACGCAAACACGTACACACACAAACACACAGGACACCGAGCAGCTGCTGGTGGCGCTGCTGAGGGCCCAGATGCGTCCCCCTCAAACCCTGCTGCAAAAACTGCTGGACGCCTCCCTCAGTGCTGCCCAAATTCCACCTGCCTCTCCGTCATCAGCTGCAGCAGCAGCAGCAGCAACATCGCAACCTGAACAGGATACAAGAAATGCGAGTTTAAATGTGCAAGGTAGGGAAGGGGACTTTCGTGCTTTGTGTCACAACTTGCGTGCTATCCCAGGTGGCCACCTTTATTGATTTATTTGCCAATGAGCAGCATACTTTGGAACTCCCTTATGTGAATTCGTGCCGAGTATCATATGCGTGTCGTTCTGGTTCTTGCCCGGATTGAGAGTGTGATGAATGGAAAAGAAAATGGCAGTATATGTGGAGATGGCCGCACGTATAAGTGTGTGTGTGTTACGCGCACATCCACGCATGCAAGGCTCGCTGCTCCTTCTCTCGTGTTCCAGATCTCTGAGCTCTTTTACGCCCTCTTTGAGCACTACAAAGTTTGTTTGTTGTGTGGTGCTTTTCCTTTCATTAATGTTAATGTTGCTGAGCAGAGCCCTGTAAGGGTACCCTTGCTCATCTCTGTAAGACTTACCCTGCCTGCTTCATAGTAGCAGGTGTGTGTTCGTGTGTTGATAGTGGTGTGTGGTAGTAGTGTGATAAAGCAGTGTGTATTTGTGTGTTGATAAAGTAGGCACACTGCTTGCCTATGTTACGCTCAAGTCGCAGGTCTATGGTGCAAAGGGAGCATACACCGACGCACAAGCACATACGTCCGCGCAATAGACACGCACATGCACACAGAGAAACTCACACAATACATACAGACACACACCTGCACACACACATACACACACAAACATACACATGTACACACACATGCACACACATAGGCGAAAGTGAGGTGGTAGGCAGCACCCGCGTCCGTCGCAGCGAGCGATACGGCGGCACCGCCTCTAGCCCTGCTACCAGCACCAGCGGCAATTCAAACGGATCAGAAGAGGAGGCGGCGGCAGCATCGGCAGCAGCACAGCTGGGAGGTCGTGCAGTGCAGCTGTCTCGGGTGCTGAGCGTTGCAAGGTCAGGGTTTGCTTACCAGCCTCCGTCCGCGTGGATGGAGGAGTTCAGGGGGGCTGCTGCCACAGGTGCGCATGCGTGGGAGGTATACGGCCTTTGTAGCGCTTCGCTTGTTTCAAGCTTGTGTTAGTATCGATGCTGAGGGTTGTCAGAGGAGACCCGGAGAGGATTGATTTCAGGGGGGCTGCTGCCACAGGTGTGCATGTGTGGAGGTTTACAGATGTACAGCCTTTGTAGCTAAACGTTCGTACTTGAGTTACCTGCTTCAATGCTTGATAGTTCTTTGCGGAGATCTACAGAGCTGAGAAGTTCAGGTTGGCTGCTGCCACAGGTGCGTATGTGTGGGAGAGGATGGGGGTATACACGGTTGTGCATATCAGTGTGCATCAGTGATGTGTGCTGGTAAGCACTGGTATTTTTGGCAGGAAAATCACCCAAGTTCACGGTCATGTAGAGTGAATAAGCGCTGATTGCTCGTGACTTGTGACAGATTTGCTGACATTATGGTTCTTCTGTCTTCTGTCTCCGTTGGCCTTGCAGCTACTCCCTTTCATCCTCCCAAATTGCTTGTGCAAAATTAGGCCAGGGCTCAACCGTGATAAATGCTGCTGCAACACAGCTGTTTTTGCTGTGTGGGCAACCCTTATTCTTTACTGTACAGGCGGTATATCACCGCGTACCGCAAACCTTCTTGACCCCCTCGCGGATTTGGAAGCAAAATGAAAAGTAACGTTACAAGGGCCTCTGATACCAAATGCTACCCCCCTTAGATTTTGTACCCAACTTACTTTGGGGTTTCTTCAAAATTTCTAGTTTTGCATTCATTTACACGCCTGTACGGTGCTGTAAGTGTGACAATAACCTTGAAGTGAGGCTTCAGGCATTGCGCAAAACGGGAAATATTAAAGCTAGCTTGATATCTCGGGTAACCAAGAAAGCCATGCTTGCCCGGTTTGAGTTCCCTGTCCAGACCAACCCAAATCTTGTTTGTCACGACAAATCATGGTACCAGCTTAAGCCTGGATTACAAGTACGGGCCTTCCCCCCCTAGCCAAACAACCAAACAACCGTTAAACCGTTGCTCACATTATAGAACCCAGGGAAATTTACACGATTTGTCCATGCCACTGATTTAGCATGACTTTTATTTAATTTGTGCCCAAGACTTTCTTTTTAGCTGTTTTGCATTCACACGTTGTCTGTTCGCACTACCTCACACGCAGCGCTGGGAATGAGGCAGCTACCCTCTCAAGAGCGTGCAATGCTCATGGAAGTCATGCAGGCACCGTGGGCAATGGCTTGAGGAGATTTTGGCTGTTGGCAGTCTAAACGCACTGAGTGACGATGCGCTGAAATCAGTGCCGTAGCCTTGGTTGACTGAGAGTTTTAACACTCCTGTCTACACCATAGAAATGCTTACGTGTGAGGAAGGCCGCGCAACAAGTTGCAGGGTAATATTTATGGCGACATGCAACTCTGGACTTCCAGCAAATACTACAAAGACTGAATGTTAAAAAGATTGCGCCCGTAGCCAAAGCCACGACAACTTAGTCTCTTTTGCATATAGTAAAAATCTCAGAGGGTTGAGAAATTCAAGGTCACCAGCCTGTAAGTTTCATAACTTCTTAACGTCACGCATCAAATGAAATATAAATTATATATATTCGGAATCCTGACGTCGAGAGCTATCGACAGGTATGTAAATGAGTCGATTCTGAGGAGAGAGAAATGTTTCCAGTCGATTGGCACCCTTGTTGGGTGATTAAATTAAAGGGAGGTTTGGCCATAGGAATGGCTTCAAGCAGGCCGCATACATCAGGCCGCATACACCATGTCATGTCATATACCCAGAATTCTAATCAATTCACCGGCCAAATCACCCCCACCGATCTTTTGGGCTCTGTGTCTTATCTCCGCCTGTATGTATGTGTGCGTGCTTGCGTCGTGTAGTAGTTTAACGGGTTTCCAGTTTAATTTTTGACGACGTGGGATTGTTGGCAGTAATTCAGCAGTAAACTCTCTAATTCTTATATCAAATCATGGTGATTTTATTGGATTGGAAAAACGTCTGCAAGGGTAGGCCCTTTTTCCTCAGTTCCAGCAGCCACAATTAGAGCCGCAGCAGTGGCATGCCTCTACGTCAGCAGCAGCGGGAGGAGTGCAGCCAACATCGATGACGATATCGCCCCACGGGGGCGGAGAGCCTAGCCCGCCAGAGATCTTTGAGGCTTTGCTCCGGAAGCAGCCACCTCCCCACTGGAGGCGCTTCTCTGGAGCGCTGCCAGGCCTGGAGGAGAGGTGTGCACAAGTCAAAGCATAGTTCTAAAACACCTAGACAACAACAAAACAGATTAAGACGGCAGACGGCAGCCTTCCTTCCCGTTATGTTTCCATGCCTTGATGTGTAAGGTTGGCCAGAGCTGTACATCTACACTATATATGACTGTATACTTGGTGATCTCCCTGCCAAAAATACCCTACATACACCATATATGGTTCTGAACCCTACTGACGTATTTTCAGGACGGATACCACGTGGACTGTGCTGGTTGATGTTGTAGACGAGCCGAGCCTTCCTGCTGAAGAGAAAAAGGAGAAGACAGGGACCCCCTACATTGTGCACCAAGCACAGAACCAGCAAGCTGTGCTGGTCAGCCAGCAGTTCTCGCTGCAACACATTGTCCGGGGGGGGCGTGAGAGCACAGGCTGGTGAGTATTAGGGGAAAAAGTGATGCAAATGAACTGCCTCTTTTCCTACATGTGGTAATGATGGGCAGCAGCCAGGACTGCACGTAAGCGTCAGCCATGTTATAAGCTCAAAAGTCAGTGAGAGATGTACAGGATAAGGATGCATCACGTCCATGCTGAGTCCCATAATCATCCTAGCATGATTTGCTTCTGCATGCCTCTGATGCTCTATGATCTCAGCTGTAGCAAACGGAAGCCATTCTTTCCACACACACGCAGGACCCTGCACAAGCTGTTTTTCAGCACTCATCGACCGGCAACTAGCGAGGGGCAGGAAAGAGGCGCAACAAAGCCCCCAGGGACATTTCTCGCTGAGGACAGAAAGCGTAAGAAGGAAGCACTTGTGCTCTGAGCTTGGAGGGCACCCGGCTTTCTGAAAGGTGAATGCTCTTTTATATTTGTGCTCACAGATTGCACTCTAGCTCATTCTGCTGAAATTAGGCCACTAGCATACGAGAGCTTGGCTTTCTTACAATTTAGGTGTAAAACATTGGCTTTCCTTTTCTGATCTTGCCCGCAGCTGAGGAGGTCTCAAAACCAGGCAAAGCGGAAGCTACCAGAGAAGCAGCAGCAGCAACAACAACAACTGCAGCAACAGCAGAAGCCAAAGCAACAACAGCGTCCTCCAAGCCAGCAGCCCTCATCGCAGCAGCTGACATATGCCTTTCCAGGCAACCCCTCAGGACAGCTCATGCCGGGAGGAGCATGAGGAGCAGAAGTAGCAAGCGATTCAAGCATGCAGCTTGCCACACAATCCCTCTTCCTTACTTTTATTACCCTCCTCCCCAGATGCCTGGTGCAATCCCGCCAACCTTGGCACAACCTGCAAACCAGCTCCTGCCGCCATTAGTGCTGCCTCCATCATCCTCCGCATCATCATCATCAGCAGTAGCAGCAGTTCTGCAACAGTTACCACCGCCACCATTGCTGCCACCACCATCAGCACCAACAACTCCTTCCCCGATTCCTTCACACTTGCTGGACGCCATAACCTTTCCACAATCAACCAGCATTCGCCTGTGGAGTGCCTGATTCCACTGTGCGCGGTACTATGTACGATGCTTGGCAAAGACCTGTTAGCTGCAGAGCTGCGTAGCCCACGGCCCCCTCGCAAAGGCAAGCCAGTCCAAGGCTGTGTACGCTTAGGGCACGCAGCTGTGGCACCCTGCAGGTGGGCTACTGGTCGCTTCGCATGATCTGTCTTAAGTAGTCGTGCTTCTTGGACCTTGCTATTAAATAATTGTTCAATTCACTCCGCATTAAATGAAACCCTTTTGTAAGGTTAAGAAGAAGAACGACTACGCAGGAGCTGAAAAAGGACTTTCTACAGTAACTTAGGCAAAAGAGCCACTGAGGAATGCAAGGACTGTTTTTCCCTTTGATCTGGTTTCTGATCGCTCCCCACTTTTGCTTGAAACTAGTAACATCTGTAACGACTTAGCATATGCAACTCTGTCCACCCTGACTGCAGACAAGTGGTTGAGGGGGGACTGTCTGTGGATGTAGCGGGGCAGGCAACAGTGCCAGAGGAAGGGACGGTGGGTTTCCAACCTCACTTGCTGAGATTTTACTCCCATCAAATTGTGCTCTGTGGTGTCCCTTTCTAGTGCCCGTTTGAAACGTGATCTTCTTCAACATGCATTGTGGAAGAAAGAGAAAAAGAAAAAACTATGCAGGCAGTGAAAGCCACTCCCCACATTAGAAAAGGAAAAGGAGCCACTTTGATACCGAGTACCGTAAAGCTCCTCCACCGCGAAAAGGAAAGGAAAAACCAATGGGGATCAGGAGGATTGCAGGCTTGGCCTGAAACCGGCTCCTGATGAGAGTTGATAACAGTACTGGAAAGGGCACGTCTAGTATGGACAAGTTTTGCAGCAAAGTTCACAGAGTGCACATGGAGCTTGGAGGCAAGCTTCTTAACTCTTTGAGAATCGAGACCCAGTTCTTTGAAAGGCTTCAGAGTGTGGGTGTTGTAGATGGTGCCGCCCACACCCAAAAGGATGATGTGGAGAGTAACGGAGGCTCCTTGGAGAATGTTGTAGAGATCTTTGTGCTGTTCCTTTGCGGCGTTCAGCTGGTTCTGAGGTCTGGTGTCCTCACAGTACTTGATCTTGACGAGGTGGATGTCACGCCGAGTTTTGTTGAGGTCTTTAGGTTGGTGCTGTCTGGGGTTGGTGGCTGTACTAGTGGCTGGTGGTGCTGCTGGGGTGCTCCCAGTCTCCCACAATTGCCCCCTGCCACTCTGAAGAACCCCCCCCCCTACATTAGTTTTTTTGTGTTTTTGAGCGATGGAAATAACCATCACAAAATCTGGGCGGCTGGATGTAAATCTGTCTTTATCTGGGAAGCGGGTGGGAAGATCCATTTGGGAACTATTCTACTTTCAGCTGTTTCAGGATTCTGGAGATTTTGCATGGTCTTCCGTTCGTTGCTGCCTATATCCATGGAGACAATGCATGATCCTAAAGAGCCTGTTTTGCTGATAGCCTTAAAGATCGTGCGGCATGCTAAGTTGTGTCTTTCGGTGATCATGTTCCTTATTTGTGTGTGTTGGCACCCAGAAAGGATGTGCAGGGCATTTGTTTAAACAAGCCGAAATGTTTGCCTTAAAAAACACACCCAAAGCTAATGTGGTGGAGCCTCTTTCTTTAATAGTTAAATCTCAGAGGGGGCTGACTGAGCCTAAAAATAGGGTGTTTTTAAAATGTGATTTGAGCACGTTGGCCCCACTTTGCCCTTTTTGATAATAGCATCCAGATGTAGCCGTTGACCTGATGTTTAAATTGCACTTGAGCTTGAAAGCGGAAAAGTGCGGCCACATGCCCTATCGTCCGCGGCGTGAACCCCACTTTTCACCACAAAATCTTCTCGTGCAGCTTACAATATCAGCTTTCATTTAAAGCCAGGATGGTGTCAGTTGGCTGAGTGGTCAGTGAATGGCTGGATTCAGAGTGCAAAAAGGGCACATATTTGGACATTTCCTCAATCAGCCCCCTCTGGTTAAATCTCTTAATGTATCAATACAATCATGAGATATACAAATCCCTAGGCATCCATACTTCTCCATTTTTTGTAGCTTATGGTTAAGATTGGCCAAAACCAATTATATTTATGTTATGCTTCATACGATGTATATGCAGTTTTTGTAGCAGAGAAATACATACAATCATATATGGTGTATGTATACAGTTCTTGCCAATCCAACTTGTATCTGAGAGCAAGAAAATTTTGATGCTGACTGCTGCAGATTTGCTCTCTCTGTCCCTATTTCACAGATGTAGGTATGTTGTTTCTGCTGTGCAGATTTTGGTGCTGGGTACATTCAGGCAGCACCTTGGGGATTTAGAGTTCCAGCACCTTTTGGTGCAGAGAGACGAACGAGACAACACCCCCTGTCACTGGTATGCTGTTGGTGTGCAGCAGTCCTTTACATTTGGAGCTGTCTCAATGCTGTAGCAATTTCAATTCATATAAATGTGCTGTTGTTGCTCGACCAAGAAAGGTTCCACACATCCATTTAAACAAAATCTACACGTGTTTTTGTGTCAACCAATTAGATTTCCATGCCCCTTCATTTCTTTTCCCAACTTACAGTCTCCTAATTACTTTTGATCTCTCACAGTACAAGATCTGCCGTTACGAGCGCACAGCTGTTTTCAGCTGGCTATACTGGCTACCGATCCTTTTGGCAAACCTCCTCTCCCTGCCCGAATTATCCTGTCTCCAACACGCCCTCTGCTTGCAAGCTACTTGCCTTCTCTGCAAGTGGCTACCGGCCACTACACTTGCTGATTCATCAGGCGGGAGAGCTGCACAATCAGATAGCGTTGTCCTCAAAGCAGCAGCAGCAGCAGCAGCAGCAGCAGCATTGTGAAAGTGAGGGTGGAGCTTTGCAGCTTGCCTTGCTACCCCACATCAGCACTAAGCAAGCGCTGCTGCAGCGCATCCTGGAGGCCTGCTAACTGTGGGTGGCCAGTCTTCAGCAACATGCAAACCTTGAGGCTGTAGAGATTGAACAACTCCTTTTTGATCTGAACAATAAGCCGTGGGTGGAGCACGGATGCTCAGAGTGTTTTTCTGACGTGTGCAAGGACCTTAAAAGGCTCCGCCTGTGATGCTAGAGCAGAGGACAGGGGCATTGACGGGAGCTTCTTCGAGGTTGCCCTATCTTGCCTATCTTTACCAGGCTTAGGCTACTGGTTGAGCCGTTTTAATGATACTAAATAAGGTATAAGTGGTCTGTATGGCCTGATTGATGCACGTGCAGGGCGCACTGCAGTGCACTTAATAAGATCATCATGATGGATGCTTTACAATTGGCATGGCAACAGCTAACTAAAAAAAATGTTGTTTGAAAGAGGGCAGCAGAAACTATCTGAAGTACGGCAGAAACTATTTGATGTACGGCAAGACCAGACCAGGGCATTCCAATTATTGGGTCGAAGCTACCCTCTTTTTCATAGGCAAGGTTATCAGGCCAAAACTGTCCACTTCTCTTTCAGAGGCAGGCAGCCACAATGGGTAAACTTTGGTGTTAGAAAGAAGGATGGTTCCATGTTCATGTTCTCTTGAGGTCAAAACTGTTTGCGACTTTCTTTTGAGGTCATTACCAAGTCAATCCCTGCACATATAGATGTTTGCAGGCTTTATTTCTTGGTGCTTTCACTTAACGCGCTTGTCCAACCCCTCCTGCTATTAGGTATGACAGCTAGCATAATAATCTGACCAACACCAGAGGGGGCCCACTGGGCAAAAGTCCAAAATGTTACTTATTTGCAATGAAGGGGCAACTAATAAGGAAAATAAGAACTGCAAATTGATGCTGGCGTTGCTTGTCAACTAGAGCATGTGCTTAAAACTGACCAGTCGAGCTGCCTATGCAGGCATACAGAGTTTACAAAGTTTACAGATAAAGCCATCAGTCAAAACGTGCGACTGTTAGGCTGCGTGCGTAAAACATGTAAAATTCTGGTAATTGTTGTTGTAGCACCTACAAAAAAACCCTTGGAAAGGGAAAAAAAGGCACAATGCTGTTTTACCATGCATACAAATTGATTCAACTAAAGCATACGCAGGGCACGCAACCAAGTGCACTCCACTGTGGAGCTTTATTTGCAAGGAGGGTCCCAAAAATGGCATAGCATTTACACATCTCCCACCACCACACCAATCACCGATAATCTCACTCAAATTCTTTTGCAAAATAATTCCTTCGCATTATATCGTTTGTGAGCATGTCTTTCTACTAGGTATTTGCAGAGGATGACATGTTTTAAATTTTGGCAGCCAAGAGAGGATTATGCGCAAAATAATGATTGCAACAAAGATACAATCAAAGGACTCGCGTGCTGTGCTACGTGCTGCGCTGCACATCCTTTTCGGGCCTGACATTACGCGTTTCCCGGGTAAAAGTTTGCCTGAGTAAGTAATCTAGTTTTCAGGACATGTTTCAAAGCACCGATAACGAACAGATTTAATAACACAATATATATATTATTGGTAAACAATGGAAGCTCCCGTCAGGGGGAATGAGCCTGCAGGCCCACCAGAGCAGCAGGTACAGCAGCAGCAGCAGCAGCAAGAAGTAGCTAAGCAGCAGTACACTGAAATGGCCAAGTTTGCCCCCAAGAGGAACCGGGGCAACATCCGCAAACGCCCAGATCCTGCTGAGGAGGAGCAGCAAGGGGGGGGGGCGGGCCCTTCAGATGCAGCATCATCAGCAGGAGGAAGAGAGCAACAAGGTGTGGTGCGCCAGGCCAAAGTGGCGCGAGCGGGCGAGCCTCTGACGTTCAGCAACAAACGGGAGGGTGCGGAGGAGGTGCACGTGACGTACGAGAGCAACAAAGCCATCCAGTCAGGCCGGGACAACAAAGTGACCAGCTACATAGAGACAGAGACAGACACCAGCCATGACGCCAGGTGCGGTGGTCGTTCCCAAGCATACCGCGACGACGTGCAAGTTTGACACAATTGCACCGCAACTGAATGGGCTTGCAAAGGGGGCCCGTTTACATGTCTACAACACACACATACACACACGTGCATACATACACTATACACAGGCACGCACGCACACATACGCACACGCTCATGCCTAATAATAATAACATACACACACGCAAACAAGCATACTTGTAGATGCACACACACACGCACACACGCACACACTCACGCATGCTTGCAGCACACGCATACACGTAGGTACGCACACATACACACACAAACACACACGTACAAACACACACGTACACGCAAACGTACATACACGCACAGGCAAGCATGCGAATGTGCACACGCTCAAGCCCACACGCGCATGCGAACAAGCATACTTGCAGATGCAGACACACGCACACACACACACACGCATGCTTGCAAGCACACACATACACACATATACACACGCACACACACACACTTACACACACACACATACACACACATACACACACATGCATAAACACACAAATACACACAACAGAGCTTTGCGAGAGGCAGTGCTTCGGCAAGCCACAGATACAGGGCAGCCTGTGGATGACAGCAAATACAAGGGCATGAACAACTACATAGATTACCGAGCAGGATTCAGGTGCGTGCGTAGTGGTGAATGGGTGGGTGATCGTTTGTATGTGATTGTGTGTGTATGTTGGTGTGTGGGGGGGATGGGGGGGGACATGTGTGTGTGTGCGCGCGCGTGTGCAAGCACGTGTGTGTGTGTGTCCGTGGGCGTGTGTGCATGTGTACGCGTACGCCTGAGCATGTGTAGGTGCATGTATGCTGGAGAGAGGAGGGGCTCGTATCATCGTTGAGGCATACGATTATGCACACACCTACACGACGATTGTTAAGCCTTGGGATGGGCTCATCAACTTTCTCCCAAGGCCGTGTGCGTACAGCTCTGGTGTAGGTCTACAGCTCTGGTGTGGTAGGTATGGTGTAGGTCTGCAGCTCTGGTGTATGGTATATGGTTACATGGTGTAGGTCTACAGCTCTGGTGTAGGTAGGGTTGGTGTAGGTCTACAGTTCTGGTGTAGGCCTGCAGCTCTGGTGTAGGTATTTCGGTAAACAGGATTAAGGAGCGGGGGAGTCACCTAAATATTTCCAGCGTACTAGAACAATCGCCTAGTTCAGCTGATAATGTTGTGCAAACGAAAACTACACACCACGTACTGGCACTTGCCCCACAAAAGCTCGAGTACCAAGCGCATGTGTTGAGGAGCTTGCAGCAGTGTTCAGCACTGCGATGAATGCACGCCAAAGTGTTTGGCCTAGCTTGCTAGTATGTTACGTTCAGTAGCGCATTGCCTATCACTGTCTACCAATGCACTAAGCACCCATACGCTGAGCACCTTGATTATTTAGAGCCCAATGCCCCCAATCTTCTAGACACAACAGCAGAAGTGAGCATTCTGTGGGGTTCACGTTAACGAAGGCGAGGGCACACACAAGAAAAGCACTATACGTGCCCCAGCACTCAAACACTCTCTCAGACCCCAAACACATACACATACACACTCTCTCAGACCCCAAACACACACATATCCATGCAGGAGTGAGCACTCAGTGGCATCAGAAAAAGGGAGAGGCACACACGGCCCGTTGCGTGCTAGCATGTACGTGCGCTCTACCTCAATCATGGACTACAACCCCAGGTAAGGCGCACACACGCACACGCACACACATGTGTATGCATGCACGCATCCACTCATACGCAAACAACACAGATACACAGACATGCACACATGAACACACTTTGTAGCTTTGTAGGGCACCTTATGTAAGTCTAGCTTTACAGGGTTAAGGCGCTTGGTTTTGCATTTCATAACATGACGTGTGAGCATGCAGTTCATTTAAGGACTTCAAGGCAACTGGGTTTAGTCCTGATGTGATGTGACAAACGTATACCCTTCTAACGGCACACGGTGTGTGTAGGCTTGAACGTCTTTTGGTTTCCTTGTAGTGAATGAAACCAGCTACTGCAGTCCTGATGTGCAGACATAGACTCCCCAGTGAACACACACACACACACACACACGGTTTGCGTAAGGGCTTCAGAACTCTGGTTCCTGTCATCCTGATGTGCAAAGTGCATGAGTCAGACTTCCAGGAGGGAGAGGTGGGAGAGTGTAATGTGCTCAGAATTGTGTACGCACAACTGTCATCCTGATGTGCAAAAAAGTGCGCTTCTAATGAATGCGCGCAGTTTGTGTAAGGATTACAAGAAAACCGGGTCCTGCGGTTCAAATCTGCAAAACACATACACACACACTATTGCTTGTTGTTTATGCCCGCAGTTTGTGTAAGGAAACCAGGTCCTGCGGTTCAAATTAAAAACACACACACTATTGCTTGTTATCCATGCCCGCAGTTTGTGTAAGGACTACAAAGAAACCGGGTTCTGCAGCTACGGTGACAGCTGTAAGTTCATGCATGACCGTGGGGACTACAAGATGAGCTGGGAGATTGACAGGGTGCGTGCAAAATGAATTGGAGCATGTCTGGTAACTGATAACTTAACAGGGATGCATCCATGCTTGAGAGGAAGATAGGGTACGTTGATGTATTCATGCCTGAGAGGGAGACTAGGGTATGTTAAAATGGGCATCGTATTTGAGAGAACGGCTTTGCGCAGTGTTTCCACAGACAGATAAACAGCGTGTTGTCCCATTGCTTGCCTCATGCAGTCTTGCAATCAAGTGTATGCTGTTGTCTTATTATTGTTTGTTTGAACCAATTATTTTAAGGTTCAAGAGGGGTTCTTTTGTAAGGCATTTTTGACCTCGTGGTGCAAACAAACGTGAAGTTCTCACATGTAACACGGTGTCTTATTTTTGTGTTCAATGAGGGGTTCTTTGAGTCCCAGCTCATCAGACACTTTTAAGCAAGTAATGCAACAAGTACTCGCATTCAAGGAACACAATGTCTGTCATGCAAACGCCCTGCAAATTGCTTTAGCGATAAAAATGCAGTCCATGCTTGATTGGTTCAGCTTTGCTTCTAGTGGAGGAAGGCTTTCACTAAATACATGGGCTAAACCTCTGTTTTTTCTCTGTTTGCTCAGCAGACATTTCCCAGACAAGAGCTATCCTGCTACTAGTGAATCACTTGCTTTGGTCCCTAATTTTGCGTCTCAGGAGTGGGAGGAGGAGCAGAAGGTAAAGAACGAGCAGAAGATGAGAGCCTTGCAGCGGAGGCAAGAGAGGGGCAAAGGCAGTGATGACGAGGGGAGTGAAGGTGTGTGTAGATGAATGTATTTGTGTTTGTGCTTGTTATTGCATGTTGGAAAGGTGTGGATGTGAATCTGGTGTTGGGAAATTTTAGGCAGCAAGGACGAGGAGGGCTGAGGGGAGTTAATGTGTGTATGTGTGTGTATGTGAGTGTGTGTGTGTGCCTGTGACGGACAGTTTTGAAAGGGCGAGGCAGAGTGTACTTGTTGTATCATGTAACAAATTAATAGGGTTGGCCAGAAACGAAGGAGGTAGCATTACACCCCTTGGCCTCTACGATGGTTTTGTTTGTTGTTGTTACGCTTGAGTGAGTGAGGGCATTTGTCACAAAATAAGTGAAAGCAGGGTGGAGGGCGGTTGCCTGCAGCTACGTGCCCATGCCACGACCTGAGTTATCACGTTATTTTGATACCAGCAAGGCTATCGTCGTAATGCCCTGTGCTTAGGGTTGGCCAAAACCGTATATACCGTAGGTTCACGATCACTTCGGGACCACACATTTCAAAAATTAATTTAAATTTGAGGGGGTCTGGGGATTATTTTCGAGTTCGAATCCATTTCGGGCAGGCCCTGTCAAGAATTAATTTGTGAATTCGAGAGACCCCCACTGTTGGCTGCTGCTGTTGCTGCTGCTGTGCAGGCTGATGGGCAGACTGCCCATTGGCTGCATGGGGAGAATCATTGCTGAGTGCTTGCACAGGTGCTTCCCTCAATCAAAGAAGCAACCTTCTTACCCACTTGTCATCTTCACTAACTCTGTGTGGATGCCCCAAGGGAAGGGCCTGGAGGGCCGGTGAGAGGAGGAGGCTTGTTCTTGGAGCAGCATGCATGGACGCCCCTTCACAGCCGCACCCCTTGCCTTTGCCTCTGCCTCTTCCAGCTCCCTGGGCTGCCTCTCCCTCATCACAGCCGCGCCCCTTGCCTTTGCCTCTGCCTCTGCCAGCTCCCTGGGCTGCCTCTCCCTCTGCAGCTTCTCATGGTCCCTCTGCTGAGCGACCAGCCTCTCAGGGGTTCGAAGAACGGGTTAGGGGTTCACAACCAGGGCACGCTGGGAGCTAATTCTTAAAACCTCCCTGAAAAGCACTTAAAATAATTAATTTACGGCGCGTTTACAACGGCGGGTTAATGGTTAAGGTTAATGAATATTGGAAATACTTAACCCGAATGTGTGTTTACAACGCGCGGTTAAATGTCA
>Ga0307942_1000737_pt1 | contig 23992 bp, 24 predicted proteins | sample OrgLakmetagen175_FD_201846 | JGI IMG/M metagenome (GOLD analysis project Ga0307942, IMG submission 201846) | Saline water microbial communities from Organic Lake, Antarctica - #175 | ecosystem: Environmental > Aquatic > Non-marine Saline and Alkaline > Saline | place: Antarctica: Organic Lake... | reverse complement strand
GCACGTGCAGGAAAGGCAGAGAGGGGGGGCCACGTGCAGGAAAGGCAGAGAAGGGAGGCCACGTGCAGGAAAGGCAGAGAGGGGGGGCCACGTGCAGGAAAGGCAGAGAAGGGAGGCCACGAGTGCCCACAAGGGAAGTCATAAACGTAGGGTTGGCCAGAAGTATATTTATATATACACTGTAAATAATCGGTGATTTCTCTGCCAAACATATTGTATATATGCCGTACATATATGGTTCTGGCCAACCCCACAAAGATGGAAACACCGCGCATGCAACACAGTGCCACTCCCCCCGTATCAGACACTTTTTGGTTACGCCTTTGGGTGTGTGATGTGTAGGGCTGGCCAAAACCATAGAATTGGCCAGACTTGCATATATACACTGTATATGTCTGTAGGTTTGACCAAATCCCTGCAACAAATACCGTATGTACTCCGTGTGTGTATATATTATATGGTTTTGGCCAACCCCTCATGTATATACACGGTGCACTTACGCTATATTTGGCAGGAAAATCAATCACCGAATGTACGGTCATATACGGTGTATATATACGATTCTGGCCAACCCTAGTGACGTGCAATGGGTAGTGGGTAGTTCTCTGCAATGGGTAGTTTTACTGCAGAGAGGGCGGATAGGGTGACGCGCCCCTGAAAGTTAAGTGGTCCTCGGACTTTCATGCCAAAAGATTACCAACCACAAGCAGCTTTGACTAGAGTGCCAAAGGAGCTAGTGTAACAGGTACTTTTGAATTGCCTCTTGGTATCTGAGACGAGGGCGTCTCCATTTGCATTAGCATGAAAAGTGGGGTGCCTGATTTAGCATTACACATTACATATACCTACTCATATACTCCCGGACTGTCCACAGTATCTCAGACAAAGGCATGCACATTCAGCCAATGTGCCCAAAATTGCAGACGAAGAGGTCTCCCTTTTTCAACCCACACTCATTCCTTTGCGTCCCATAGTGAATTTCCCTAGACCAGAAAGACTAATTTCCTTACAGACAAATGCATAAAAGCACATGCACGCACACGCACACACACACATACACACACACACACACACACACACGCATGCATATACACACATCCACCCCCCAAACCCTCCCCCCACACACAGAGACGCACAGACACACACTCTTCTGCTTCTCACCAGTTTTCACCCACCTTTTTGCCAAAGAGTGCAAGGATCACTAGAGGCTCTAGAAACCAGCCGACGCCTCTTGACAGGCCGCAATCATGGAATAGGCCTGGTCCCCCTACTATCACGCCTGGCTTATATTTGAGGGAGGTGCCTGCATGGTGCGCGTGTGTGCATGAGTGCGAGGGTGTGTGAGCGCGTGTGCACGCGTGCTCGCGTACGTACGTGCGTGCATGTGTTTGTGTGTGTGTGTGTGTGCGCGCGCGTGTGTGTGTGTGTGTGTTTGTGTGAGTTGTGAGTGTGTGTGTTTGTGAGATTGAGTGTGTATATGTCTGTGTGTGTGTGTTAATGCCCTGTGTGTGTGCATGTCTGTGCGTGTGTGAGTGCGTGTCTATGTGCAAGTGTGTATTCATGTGTGTGTGTGTGTGTGTGTGTGTGTGTGTGTGTGTGTGTGTGTGTGTGTGTGTGTGTGTGTGTGTGTGTGTGTGTGTGTGTGTGTGTGTGCATGTCTGTGTGTGTATGTGTGTGCACGCGTGCCTATGTGTGTGTGTGTGCGTGCGTGTATGTGCATACGTGTGTGTTAATGCGTGTGCATGTGCAATGTGTGGGTGTTAGTGTGTGTGTGCGTGTTTGTGCGTGCGTGTATGTGCATACGTGTGTGTTAATGTAAGTGCATGTGCAAGTGGATGTAGAAATTGAACTTAATGAGCATGCAAGAGTGCATATGAGCTTATGTTTTGCATGAGCTTGTGCGCAATGGAAGACTGACGGCCCGTGCGCGTGCTTTGCTCTACCTGCCTCAATGTGTCTCTTATGAGGGTGCAAACAGCCACACACCTGTTTCACTGATCTCCACAACACAGCCGTTAGTGAGTTTTTCCATGAGACGCAGGAAGGAGGCCTCAAAGTCACGCAAGCCAGGACTGGCGTCTTTGGTCCTAATTTCATCGATTCGTATCGATTTTCCACTCAGAGTAGATAGTAGTAGACGCAACCTGAAGCTGTTCGAGCCCTTGTATCTGAGCACCATCGTTGTTTTAAAATTAGTATTTAAAAATGGTGGCAGTCTCGATGACAGGGGATTTAGACCTTATTCGAAGCATATTAATTTACTCCAGCTTGTTTACAGCGCCCGACCTCCCGCGAAATCCCGATTAATTTTCCTGCTACAAGTGGAGTAGCAAATCTGGTCTGTAGCTGCACCCAGTTCCAAGCGCTAGGGGGGTTTCTTACTTTGATAAGTAAACCAACCATCGTATGGCTTTGTATTTGCAGAAAAAAGGACGCTTGCCTTGGTGATCACGCTATTACACTTATAAAAGCAGTGCTAGCTCTCTTCTTCCTCACTGTCTTCCTCCTCATCACTCCCATGAAAATTTGCAGCCACTCGTCGATTGGTGTTCCGTTGCAAAGGCGGCAACCCCTCTTCACTATCGGCGCCGCTACTACTGTCGTCTGCAACTTTACGAGCATACTCACGTCCCGAGCCTTGAACCTGATCATCCTGCATGTAAAAAGAGGACATCTTTGTCTGAGACACCAATCATGGACAAACTGGCAGGGGGAAATTGACACTTTACACGTCAGACAAGGTCACCACAAGAGAAGCTGCAACAATTGCGTGCCGTAGTTTCTTGGTTGTGGGAAGGTAGGGTGTGGCTGTATTAACAGTTGCGCCCTTTCCATTTGTAAAGGCCCTGCCTATCTTTGAGCCTTTCATTTAAATCAGTATCAGAGGGTTTATCGCATACCAAAACATGTTATGGAAAATGCGATGACTCTGGGTGGCTTATTAATTACCAATCGTCTTTGCAATATTACATGCACCTATGTACGTCAGAGCGAACACACTTTTAACTGCATTTAGAATTCCATATGCTATACCGTAAGGTACTTATATCACTGCGGACGTTTTTCACCCCCTCGCGGAGTGTCGGGAGCAGTTTTAATTTACAAGGGCCTCGCGAAGCTCGCATTGGAGTTAATATAATGATTGTAAGCGTGCCAAGAACGCCTCCCCAGCCTCAAGGAGACAAACAGCTTGGGAGGCTGGCCCTCTCGTGGGGAGGAAAGACACCAAGAGGGAGGGCGTCTTCAATCCCTTCACATGCGCATGCACGCACACGTACCCGCACGCACACACGTACGTGCACACACACACACAAGAACACACACACGTGTACATACACGCACAAGTACATAACGCACGCACACACGTACGTACACAACCGTATACACACGCACACACACACGTACGTGCATGCACACACACATACGCGCACACACACATACGCGCACGCACGCACACGTACACGCGCACACGCGCGTGCATACGCATGCAGGTGCAGCTCAGAGGGCCCTCGCATAGACTCGCATTGTGTTTATTAAAGCTCGCATTCGTTACGGTACCGTACGGTAACTAGAAAATACAAAAATACTTCTTGCCCCCCTGATCAGTGCTTAATTGTGATCAGCACTTCAGCGATATAGACACAATTCTTTGTTGAACACTGATTTAAAGATTTGGGCTCATAGCGGTGGCTGCTAATGTTGTGAGCTACAAGTCCAAGCATGGATGGTTTAGTGTAAACTGCAATAACAACTGCCGATCCAATACCCTGTAAGCGAAGGTGTTAATGACTGCCAGCCTCGTGGTCTACAAGCGTGAGCATTGTTGCTGAATTTTTTGACTGCCAGTCATTCAGCTGAAATTTTAAGCGTACCAGGCAGCAGCCTCTCTGCCCGACTACTCAACGCAGTAATTTTCCAGGGTTGTGTATACTGCACAATTTAATGGTGTAAGTACACTGAAATTTGCATGTCATTCAGACCTGGCCAACCCTGCTTATCAGGTGCCACCTGTCTGTACCAATACACTGACGCAGAAGCATCGAGGGTGATCCGCACAGAAGCACTCAGCATGCTCTAAACAGAAGCAGAAGGAGGCTTGTGCACTTGACCGTTCAACTGAAGTCTTCAACTCGACAAATGCTTAAATGTATATACTGTATATGTGTTTCATTTTGAGTTTCAATCCCTCCAAGCTCCTCACCTGGTTTGCCATCGGATGACCCTTCTGTTGGTCTTCAAATTCTGGCGGCCACACGCCTGGCATCTTTTTCAACTGCTTTATCTGTAGTAGGGAAAAAGAGTGATGCATGGAACTACGCTTATTTGCAGGTGCTCGCTACCAACTGTGTCACTTATAGGGTTGGCCAGAACCGTTTATACCGTTGGTACGAAAATACAGCTTGTTACATTACGCCGTATATCCAGTACCATATTTGAGAATTCCAAACTGAGAATTTTTACCGAGGGATAGGCCTGCTGCAAGCGAAAAAGACATAAAAATGGCCAATTCCAGTGCAAAAACGAGCTCAGCTATTTAAACCCAGTGCAAAAACGAGCTCAACTACATTAACCGCTTGGGCCGGCCCTGTGAATTTACTAGTCACCACCTATAGGCAACTGCATCAAAGCTGCAACGGCCACCTCTAGCATCCTTGCATACTGGCTCATCAAAAAATACACCACAGCTGCAAACGGCAGCTGAAGCACACCCAAGCACACCTGCTCATCGTATAGCACAGCCACAATCGTGCCCGCAACCTTTGAATGTGCGGGCGGCTGTGCCTGACTGCTCTTAAGTGCTGTGGCCCCTGCTGGTCTTGCTGCTGCTATTCCAGCCGCTGCTGTTGCTGCTGTTCCTGTTGCTGCTGTTGTTGTTATTGTTGATATTGCCGCTGCTGCTGCTGCTTCTGCTGGAGTGCTGCTGCTTGGCAGCCCCCCGTTTTCTCTGCCTCCCCCACCATAGCTACCATCTCCCTCCCTAGTGGCTGTCGTCGAACATTGCTGCCCTTCTACTGTAGCTTCTGGCAGTGGTGCAGAGGAGGGAGTCGCGTCAGGCTGAGCGTCCGTGCATGCTGGGCTCGCGCTGGGTATGCTCGCTCCTGCGAGGAAGGACGTGTGTATGAGTGTGTGTGTTGTGTGTGTGAGTGTGTGTGTGTGCGTGTGTGCGTGTATATGTGCGTGTGTTGTATTAGAATAAGAGTAGTACAAGTGTACATGCAAGTGAGAGAGCACACACACCTGTTGTGCTAGCATGTGGTGGAGGGACACCATCCGCACGCTCTATCAGCAGATAACCGTCGCGCTTCACCCATAGCGTTTTGTTGAATTTCTTTGGCATGCTGCACCTGTGCGTGTTGTGGTGAGAGAAGGGCGGAATTTGTATGTGCAATGCTGGCAGCTGGCAGGGGTGCGCATGCATGCAGTGAACAGGCACTTGCAGGACCCTGCTGTGCGTTTGGACATGCGCATACTGGCGGTTTTTTCCCGTTGAAATTGCTCAACAAGCAAGTACCCACAACGTGCGCGAACCGTCTTGGCGCTCCACCTCAACAATGTTGCCACCCCTGGGCTCGACGACTCTGACTATCTGTGTGTGCAAGGCATGTGCATTCTGAATGCACCAAACAACCAAATGTGGAAATTAAACTATGCGAGAGCTAGGCGTGCACGTGGCGAGTCAAGCCCTTTTGCTGGCACCCTAAAAAGACGGGTGCAAGCAAGCGTTTAAAGTAGTTTTGGCAAGCAAATACATTGGCACGCACTTCGTGCTCTTCTTCCAATGTAGGCAGGTCACGGTCCATTTCTTGCATCACTTGCTTCCGCCGCCTCATTCTGTGTGGCGTCTGTGTGTGCTAATCTCTGGGAGAGGGATGGGTTTACAAAGGGACACAGTACTGTTGTTTTATTGAGGGAGCTAAATGTGATTAAAAATTTTCAGCAATGTAGATAGCGATGGTAAAAACAATTATATATAAAAAATATAATATATTCATGCAATTTGGCAGAGCCACATTGCAGAGGACAGTACTCAAGAGCTCGCTATCAAAAGTTTCTGTAAGGGTGAGCAGTCAGCAGTTTCAAGAGTGCCACTTCAGACTCTTAAAGGGCAGATAATTCGCAACCGCTCCACTGACACCACTCGTTTCTCTTTCACACACCCTCTCTTTTCACACATCCTTCTGCTGTCCCTGCAGGCCATGTCTTCCAAACACGCACACGTGCAAGAGCCAAGGTGGTGGGATGAGAACACAGTGGCGGTCGTGACAGGCGGTAAGTCTAATCCCTGCTCTTTCTCCTACCTATTTTAAGAATGTTCAAGGGCACAACGCAAGTTCAGATTCATTTTTAAACACACTCATTATTGCTTTGCGCGTTGCCATTCTATCCAACACAAGGCAATGCGCCTGCGTGATCCATTCACATGGTTCACAAAGCGTGAACTTCGCTGTGTCAACGGAAAGAGTTCACTGTGAACCTTCATCCTGTGTGAAAATTCACTAGCTACACCAGCACTCTAAATCAAGCATAAGGACAAGCAAGTGCAACACTCTACGTTGTCCACCCTCTCCTCTCGAATGCAGCCAACAAGGGACTTGGCCTCGAAGCAGCTCGTCAGCTTGCAGGCGAGGCAGGCATGACAACCGTGTTGACAGCTAGGAATGGTGTGTGTGTTTGTGCGTGCATGAGACATTATGGTTGGAAGTTGGCTTGGATTAGAAATAGGGAGGCTCGGATATGTGATATATCTGTGTGTGTGTGTGTGTGTGTGTGTGTGTGTGTGTGTGTGTGTGTGTGTGTGTGTGTGTGTGTCAGATGCTGTGGTCAAAAGTGGCTTAAACTGTTGGGAGCGCAAATTGAGTGCAGAGTCTCCTTCACTGCAGAAATTTGGAGACCCAGACCCAGCATCACCTTTAAGCTCCCAGCACCCCATTTGTGGTGGAAAATCATGTGGCAAAAAGTATATGGCAAATGTACATGGTTTTGCCTTTCTTAAATAAGAAAACAAACTTATATCAAGCCTTGCAAATCTGCAGATCTAAAATGCAGACATGCACCGCCGTTCCTGCTCCCTTGCTTTCCTTGCCTACCCTTTATATACTACTGTAATAAAACTGCCAGACCCTAGACCGTTCCCTTGCTTTCTTCCACAGAGAATCTGGACTGGAGAACGCCCTGGATTCTCTGCGTCTACCTTGATTTACTATTTTTACGCCTAATTTGATTTACTGTTTTTACCCCTAAGAACAAAAGTCCATAAGTGGATAACAACGAACCATATGATTGAATAACTTGTGATGATTGTGCCCAAAGGAAATCATGTAACCAACCATTGGTTGTTTTAACACTCTCTACGTATGCCTATTCATGTCTGTCTACTGTAGTATTTTACTTGATCAACCTTTCCCTTTTTCCTTCCATCGTACAGAAAAAGCTGGACATGAAGCCCTGGAGTCTCTGCGACAGAGCTGCGGTAAGAGGGGTCCTGGTTGTGAGAAATATTTAAGAGCAGCTGTCTTATCTGTACATATTTTGTGAGTGTTTCTTGGCATTTTCTTGAGAGTTTTATATGAGTGGAGTGATGCTATGAACGTTTACATATGGCTGTAAGGGAAAGCTTATTTGGTTATATTAAATTTTTATGCGAGATTGGATTTTTATGCGAGAACTCGCGATTCTCCAACCTCCTGACGCATTTAAAGACAATCTAAGATATATGATGTAACTTATATCTAGGGTTGGCCAGAACCGTTTACATACACCGTATATGACCGTATTTTTGGTGATTTCCCTGCCAAAAATACCGCATATACACCGTATATATATGGTTCTGGCCAACCCTACTTATATCTAATATCGCAGTCGGGCAAAAGCACTGTGAGGCACAATAACAGAGCTGGCCAGAACCATAATTCATAAATCAACTCGGTGTACAGGCAATATTTTGGCAGGGGAATCTTCATTTCTCACGGTCATGTACAGTGTGTGTATTGGTTTGGTACGATTTAAATCGGTCCTACACCTTAGGCATACAGTTTAATACGGTTTAAAAGCAGAACTACGCCATAAAACGATTTGAACCAGTCTTACACCTCACACAGTGACTGAATTGGTTTATTGCCACGAGCAGGGTTGGCCAGAGCTGTATATATGCGCCGTATATTTGGCGATTTCCTTGCCAAAAATAATAACGTATAAAGCCACTAAAAATAGCATATACAGCCACGAGGCAGGCAGTTACTGAGCAGAATGGTCATGTAGCTAGGACGCGCACACACATCGGCCAGGCTGTACGAGGCAAGGCAGGTAGCTCAATAGTGAACTGGCTCAATAGAGATCTAGCTAGGAGCACATGTATCAGCTGATAGGTGGCCAAGGAAGGCAGGCAGCTACGATAGTCAACTAGAAAGGACACTCATGCATCAACTGGATAGGTGGCAAAGGAAGGGCAGACTGTTGCGCCACAAGTCAGACGGGTCATATGCTAAGGGGAGCACCCATGCGCATGTATAAGCGCACACACACATACACACGTATACACACACACACATACACGTATACACATTGCATTCCCTTACTTGCACTCTTACATGCACCTGCTTGATGTCGCTGCAAAAAGGGACAGATCCTCCTCCCTCCATCCCTCGCAGGCGTCTGATTGGATACAAGGCGTACATTGGTCTCATGCTAGCTTTAAGGCAAATGCCTTACGCAGGATACAAAGCGTGCCTGGATTCGCACTACCCACTTGGCGTCATGACACAAAAAAATGGCCACTCCTCCTCTCATCCCTTGTTTTTCCTGCCTCATGCAGGAGACAAAGCACGCCTTGACTTCCACCAGCTTGACATCACATCCCCGGACTCCATTAAGGCGTTCAAGAGCTGGCTGGAGCAAAAGTGAGCGTAAGAAAGTAAAATGCGTTTATGGCTACTAGAACAAAATTGCAAGCAGTGATTTTCAGGCTAATATCCATGGAAGCGGAGACGGTCGCTGCCGGATAGTTCAGTATTACTGCCATTGCCACATACCACGGCACATACCACGTACCATGTACCACATACCACATACCACATACCACATACCACATACCACATACCACGTACCACACTACACACGTTGCCACATACCACATACCACATACCACATACCACATGCCACATGCCACATGCCAAATACCACATACCACATACCACGTACCACATACCACACTACTGACGTTGCCACATACCACATACCACATACCACATACCACATACCACATACCACACTACACACGTTGCCACATACCACGTACCATGTACCATGTACCATATACCACATACCACATACCACATACCACACTACACACGTGCCACATACCACATACCACATACCACACTACACACGTCGCCACATACCACATACCACATACCACATACCACATACCACATACCACATACCACGTACCACATACCACACTCCACACTCCACACTTGCCACATGCCACGGCAGATTTGAATCGTTACCCTACAAGTTTGGCGCTACCACGGACCACTAGGTTGACAAGGCAGCCACCCACAAAGGATGTGTGTTAGATACAGGTTTACAGGTTAAGCCATCAGTCAAAACGTGCGACTGCTAGGCTGTGTATGTAAAACATGTGGAAAACGTTAGATACTGTCAAGAGCATTCGGGTTGCAAGGTTGCTAGGAGAAGCTCTGTTGATGCATTTCAATACTGAGCTACAATCTCACAACCTGTGTGTAAAAGACCTTCGAGATCTGGCTGGTGCACAAGTGAGCGCAGAAGAGGTCGGCAGATCGTCTGTGACAGTTGCCCGTCCCCTCATGACGCCAAGGGGTGGCCTTTACCGTATGTAAAAGCCATATATAATCGTATGATTGGTGCAATCCCTGCAAAAAAACACCGTTTGCTAAAATGGTCCTGGCCAACCTTACTCATGATGCCAAGGGGTGGCCAGAACCGTACATATACACCATATATTACCGTATAATTGATGCAATCCCTGCAAAAACACTGTTTGCTACACATGGTTCTGGCCAACCTTACTCATGACACCAAGGAGTGGCCAAAACCCTTTATATACATCGTATAAACAGAACCGTTTATATACATCGTATGACCGTATAATTGATGCAATCCCTGCAAAAAACACCGTTTGCTATGTATGGGTCTGGCCAACCTTACTCATGACACCAAGGGATGGAAAAAGAACAAGAAAAAGGAAAAAAGAAAAAACTACGCAGGCAGTGAAAGCCACTCCCCACATTAATTAAGGAAAAGGAGCCACTTTGGTACCGAGTACCGTAAAGCTCCTGACACCAAGGGATGGCTTCGCATGGGGAGGTGAAAAGGCACAACACATGTATTGAGTGAAAAGCAAACAAGAAAGAATAAGTGGCTTAGGTTTTGATTGCAGGCGATCGTGCGATTATGTGGGGAGTGTCTGTGCCTGAGTGATCCATTCTTTTCTGAGGAAGAGAGGGAAATAAATGCCCACTGTAAGGAAAGACCTTGAACAGCATGGATCAAAATACAGTGTTCACTACCCTGGCTATAGGATTAGAGGCCCTCCTCGTTTGTGAACATATGATGGCAGCTTAAATTGTGAGCTCGTAATTGCGACAGACGCCCACCCTGTTTACATTCTCTAGCAGTGGCCAGCTCACGATTTGTAGACGCAACTTACAAATGGTAGACGCAAGCTGCGTATGAGCAATTGCCTACAATCAAGTACACACACATACACACACAAACACGCACACAAACACACACAAACACAAATACATGCACACACGCACGCGCGCACACACACACACACACACAAAACACACACACAAGCACACACAAGCACACACACACATATGCATGCAGGTACGGCAAGCTCACAGTCCTTGTGAACAATGCTGGCATGGCATATAAGGGCAACATTTTTGGTCCTGAAGAGGTACGCACAAATGTGTGCGGCATGTGTGCGTGGCATGTGCCTATGTGTGCGTTAAGTATATGTAGAGTGTATGTGTGTGTGGCATGTGTGTACATGTGCGTGGCATGTATGTAATTGTGCGTAAAGTGTATGTAGAGTGTGTGTATGTGTATGTGGCATGTGTGTATATGTGTGTGTGCCATGCCTTGCCTCAGCGCGCCTCTCTTCTTGAGTAGTGCAAAAAGCTAACCATGGTCAGTGCAAATAGCCTTTTTTCTTAATTAGTGCAAACAGGTCGCATGACAAGCAGCGCTTGGGTACTCCTAAATAGCACGCACACCTCTGCTCTTGAGTGAAAGCATTTGGGGCATGGAGCAAAAGTGACATTAGTTGGACAAAGGACTGCCTGGCACGCACAAACTGCAGAAAGGCTTGTGCGCTTCCCTGTCCTGGCTAGTGTGAGCAGTACACGAATGCCGGTCCTGGCTAGTGTGAGCAGTACACAAGCAGTACACAAGCAGTACACAAGCACTACTACATGAATGCCTGTTGTAAAAGCGCTGATCCTTATTAGTATTGTACGAGTGTTCTTTATCACCATGTTCCCACATTTGCACTTTTAGTGGTCATAACTTGTCTGAGGTGGGCCTCCACATGCGCAAGCATACTTTTGTGCTCTCGCACGTTTTCAATATCCTATGCAGGCCCGCTCCTCGCTTGTCACCCCAAAAAGTGGCTTATTTCCTTGCTGCTTTGAAGGTTCGCACCACACTTGAAACCTCAGACATCGGCGTGTGTTTCCTGCTTGCCTTGCAGGCCCGCTCTACGCTTCCCACCTCAATATCAACACATGTTTTTCACCGGCTGTGCAGGCTCGCACCACACTTGCCACTTCAGCATTGGCGTGTGTTTCCTGCTTGCCTTGCAGGCTCGCTCTACGCATTCTACCTCAGTAATTGGCGTGTGTTACCCGCTTGCTGCGCAGGCTCGGACCATGCTTTCCACACCATTAATCGGCGTGTTCCCTTTTGACGTGCAAGCCCACACCACACTTGCCACCTTAAAATTTGCATGGTTCCTGCTTGTCTTGCAGGCTTGCTTCATGCCTTCTTCACCGTAAATTGGCGTGTATTTGCTTGCACTGTGCATGCTTGCATCACATACCTTTGCCACCTCATTAATTAGTTTGCTTCCCGCTTTGCTGTGCAGACCCGCGCCACACTTGCCACCAACTACTACGGAACTGCAGGTGAGCGTTATGCGGGGCATGTTAGGAAGCTTGTCGACAAGCAGGGGGCCTTAGGAAAGGGCCTTGAGGCAGGGGTACTTGAGGCAGGGTCATGAGGATTTGCGTGCGTCAGGGTTTGTGTGCGTAAGGGGAGAGTGTCTGAGAAAGCTTGTTGCCGCTGTGACTAACTGCAGGTGAGTGTCTTACGGGGCTTGTTTTGAGGCAGTTGTGTTAGACAGAATCGTGGGAATTTGGGTTTGTGTTCAGGGAAATGTTTGTGTGCGTGAGGCAGAGTATATGAGAAAGCTTGTCAGTATGGAACTGCTGGTGAGCATTTTACGGGGCTTGTTTCGAGGCAGTTGTGTTAGACAGGGTCGTGAAGGTTCGTGTTTAGAAAACAGTTTGTGTGCGTGAGGCAGGATGTCTTAGAAAGCTTGTCACTATGGAACTGCTTGTGAGCATCCTAGGGGGCTTGTCCCCATGGACTTTACTTTCCTGTTTGTGGTAAAGGGGTGATACAGTGCACGTCATTGTGTAAATAAATGTGCACACAGACTGGCAATGTATACAATCTCTCCCTCGTGTGTACATGTGTACTCCTATGTAGGACTGTGTAGGACTATGTAGGACTGTGTAGGACTGTGTAGGACTGTGTAGGACTGGTGATGAACACCATCCCCTCCTCTGTGTGTAGGCGCCAAAATATTTCACTGTGGCAGTTGGCAATGGATGCAGTCTCTCCAAACATGTTGCACGCTTATGTAAAACTGGCGATGGACACAATCCCCTCCTCTGTGTGTGGGAGTGCATAGCACCGTGGCCATGGATGCAGTCCCTCCTCTGTTTGTACGCTTATAAAATACTGGCAAAGGAATCGGTCCAGTTATTTTTCACAGATTGGCATATGAAACACTGGCAAAGGAATCGGTCCAGTTATTCCTCACAGATTGGCATGGAACGGTCCCCTCCTCTGTGTGTAGGTGTATATGATTATGGCATTGGGTACAGACCCTCCTCTGTGTGTAGGCGTTTATAATGATGGCAAAGGAATCGGTCCAGGTTTGCTCACAGGTTGGCAATGGAACGGTCCCTCCTCTGTGTGTAGGCGTGTTTTAACATTATGGCAATGGAAAGCCTTTTCTCTTTTTTGTCTAGGCATATGGAGGGTCGTTGCCTGCCGCGGCCTGTTGTCTGGCGGCAGTCGCAGCCAACCGTGAATCAAGCGGCGATTGCTGAAATATCTAGAAGCAGTTGTACTACCAAATTGCAGGGTCCCCTATCATTCCTGTTTCTTCTGCTTTAATACGATTTAATATGACAAAGAATGTTGCAATTTCATGTTCATATTACAGCCAGCCAGCATCATGCGCCACCAGCAAATAGCCTTCCTTCTTTTCTCGTTTTGCTTGCAGATTTGACAGAGGCGCTGCTCCCATTAATGCCTACTGACGGCACTGCTCGTGTGGTGAGTCCTGTGACTTTGTGTGTGTGCGCGCGTGTGCGTGTATGTGTCGCGCGTGTGTATGTTTGTGTGTGTGACTGTATGTGTGCGTGCCTGTGTGTGTGCGCATGCGTGTGTGTGCGCGGGTGTGTCATGTGTGTGTACATTTGTTGTTGTGCATGACTGTATGTGTTGTCTGCCTTTTGGACCTGAACGATTGCCAATTGCCAAAAAGTGGCTTGCAAAGGTCCGCTGCGTCTCTTTATGTTCTCTTGAATCACTGATCCATGCGCCTGAAATCTACACAAATGTTAAGCACTGCTCTGTCTTATTCAAGCCATTCAAGACAATGCTACCATCTAATGCTGCTCAACTCTCCATCCCTTAGTTTGGCGCGGTGCTTTTGTTCCCTGACAACCTTCCCAGCAAGCAACTCTGCACTCTCTATCTCCTGCAGGCAACTCTGAACTCTTTTGAGCTTTTCAAGCAAGCAAGTCACAGCATGCAGGCACTATTTTACATTTGTGTGTGCATGTGTGCACGCGTGTGCTTGCTTGTGGGCTGGACCTGCATACCCTGTGTTTGTTTGTGTGTACATATGTGCACGTGTGTTTGTGTCTGTGGGGTGTGCCTGTGTACTTGATGCTCCACCCACACTACTCTGATGGCACTCTACACCTGATGTAATCTGACAGCACACTACTCTGACACCACGCTACTCTGATCGCACACAAACCTTATGGCTCTCTATACCTAATGTAATCGACAGCACACTACCTCATGCATAGGGTTGGACAGAACCGTATATGCACACCGTATATGACCGTATGTATGGTGATTTCCCTGCCAAAAGTACCGTATATACACCGTATATACGTATGTATGTATGGTTTTGGCCAACCCTACTCATACACCCTGACAGTACATGACAGCACGTAACATGACCTCAAGCACTCAGACAGTGCATTACCCGAAACACTCTGACAGCACACACGTCTACGTGATGCACTCTGAAACACTCTGACAGCACACACGCCTACGTGACGCACTCTGACAGCTCACAGCAGCACAGCAGCACACACGTCTGCGTGATGCACTCTGAAACACTCTGACAGCACACACGTCTACGTGATGCACTCTGACAGCACACAGCAGCACACACGTCTACGTGATGCACTCTGAAACACTCTGACAGCACACACGTCTGCGTGATGCTCTCTGACAGCACACAGCAGCACACAGGCCTAGGTGATGCACTCTGACAGCGCACAGCAGCACACAGGTCTACGTGATGCACTCTGACAGCACACAGCAGCACACAGGCCTACGTGATGCACTCTGACAGCTCACAGCAGCACAGCAGCACACAGGCCTACGTGATGCACTCTGAAACACTCTGACAGCACACAGGCCTACGTGATGCACTCTGACAGCTCACAGCAGCACAGCAGCACACAGGCCTACGTGATGCACTCTGAAACACTCTGACTGCACACACGTCTACGTGACACACTCTGACAGCTCACAGCAGCACAGCAGCACACACGACTACGTGACGCACTCTGACAGTTCACAGCAGCACACAGGCCTACGTAATGCACTTTGACAGCACACAGCAGCAAACACGTCTACGAGTTGCTCTCTGACAGCTCACAGCAGCACACAGCCTAGGTGATGCACTTTGACAGCACACCGCAGCACACACGTCTATGTAATGCACTCTGAAACACTCTGACAGCACACACGCCTACGTGATGCACTCTGACAGCACACAGCAGCACACAGCCTAGGTGATGCACTCTGACAGCACACAGCAGCACACACGTCTACGTGATGCACTCTGACAGCACACAGCAGCACACACGTCTGCGTGATGCACTCTGAAACACTCTGACAGCACACAGCAGCACACAGGCCTAGGTGATGCACTCTGACAGCACACAGCAGCACACACGTCTACGTGATGCACTCTGACAGCACACAGCAGCACACGCGTCTGCGTGATGCACTCTGACAGCACACAGCAGCACACACGTCTAGGTGATGCACTCTGACAGCACACAGCAGCACACAGGCCTACGTGATGCACTCTGACAGCACACAGCAGCACACAGGCCTACGTAGCACACAGGCCTACGTGATGCACTCTGACAGCACACAGCAGCACACACGTCTGCATTTTCACAGAGCTCCCAATCCCTGCACCGTCCCAACTAGATCATCATGCACACACTTGCATGCACGTGCTTAGATGTTCACATAAACTCAGATGACAGGGGCTTGCATGCACGTGCTTGAATGTTCACATACTCACAGGTGACGGTGGCTTCAGGTGCATTGGGCATTACCAATCTGATCTCACGTGGTTAGGGTTCATTGTGTTCCCTGTGACAGGTCACGGTGGCATGACGTGCGTTGGGCATACCATTATTTCTAGGATTGACCAAAGCCGTATATATACAACGTATGACTGTATATACTCCATGATTTCCCTGCCAAAAATACCGTACATACTATATACACCGTATGTATATATGATTTTGGCCAACCCTAGTTATTTCCTCACCATCACGTGGTTGGACATAACTCATTGTGTTTGCTGCGACAGGTCACCTTGGCATAACGTGCATTGGGCATCACCGTCGTTCCCTTACGTATTTGGACACAACTCATTGTGTTTGCTGCGACAGGTCACCGTGGCCTCACGTGCGGGCCTCACCAGCATCTTGAAGAGCCCTGAATTAAAAGAAAGGTGGGTGATAAAGGTTACCAAACCTGATTTGGTAGAGAAATAAAAAGAAAATGAAAAAGAGAATAGTAATAATAGCACAGCCAACGCTGAGTAAGGGACGGGGCCATATAACATGGCAGTGTGAGGGGTAGAGAAATAAAAAGGAAATGAAAAAGAGAATGGTAGTAATAATAGCACAGCCAACGCTGAGTAAGGGACGGGGCCATATAAGTTATATGATATAACGGGGCCATATAAGTTATATGATATAACATGGCAGTGCTCCAGGGAAAAGGAGATTGCGAGCCTTGAGTTTATATAGAATCAGGTTGCAAGGAAACGTTTATGCACGAGGAAAAGTAAGATGAAGAAAGAAGCGTGTTGTGAAAATGTTGTCGACATGAGTGAGGGAGGGGACATTGTGAGTTTTGAGTTAGTACAGAATGAGGCTGCAAGGAAACGTCTATGAAAGAGGAAAAGCAAGATGAAGAAAGAAGCGTGTTGTGAAAATGTAGTCAACATGAGTGAGGGAGGGGACATCGTGAGGCGGTGGTGAGTGGTGTGGAAGGACAAATCCATCTTCAAAAAATTCTCCTCGCAGGCCTTGTGAGCTTTTTAGATAGGCACAAAGAAAGTGGAGAAAGACTGTTTGAAACGTGAGGTGGCAGCAAACCATTTGCATGTTGGTATGAAAGGTGAGGCTCGACGTTCTTTGCAACGAGCGGTGGTGGTGACGATTCATGAGGAGATGAGAATGTTGCAGAGTGCAGAGAGCAGACTTCCCGATAATTGAAGAGCCCTGAGCTCCAAGGTCGTAAGCCCAGCTGTTATATGCAACCGCTGTTAAGTCGGTGATTTATCCCAGCTGTTAATTCGGTCCTGCTTCGTTCCTGATTTATCCCAGCTGTGAAGTCGGTGATTTATCCTCAAATGTTATAGCAATCTATAAGCCCTTAAAAAAGGTAAGTTACGCAGGCAACGAAGATCACTCCCCACAATAATTAGGGAAAAGGAGACACTTTGGTATCAGGCACCGTATAGTTCTTCTTATCAAAGAATAGCGGGGAAAAAAGCTTAGAGAGTTGGTGATGGTATTGGAAAGGGTGCGCCTGGTATGGACAAGTTTTGCATTGTACTAAACAGAACGCACATGGAGCTGTGATGAATTTCAACTCTTTAAGGATCGACCAAACAAAAGTGTGTGTGCCTTTGAGGGCGTGCCTCAACAAAAAGTTGACATCATTTACAGATGTGTTATCATTGGTCATTGTGAGCAACTCTTCACTTAAAATTTGAGATCTGCAGCGTCCGAAACATGTCGCCAGAAATTCAAACAGAGGTCCTTGATTAAAGCAATTGGTAGCCTTAATTGCCCCTTCACAAAAAGTTTCCCGTCCGATACTGTAAAGAAGAATAAAATCACTTAATACCGCCAAGAAGCTTGCCTCTCAAATTTTCGTTTTTACCACACCAAGCATACTGGCAAACAGGGGGCAAGCGTTTGGACTGAATGTTCACTGTGTGAGCTTGCCCCTAAGATCTTCATTATAGCCACACCAAGCACATAGGCGGACATGGGAAAGCGTGTGCAGTGCACAGTGAACGTCCAGCGTGTGTGTATGTGTGTGTGGGGGGGGGGTTTAGGGGGTAAGGGTGGGGGTAGGTGTGTGGGTGTGCGCGTGTGTGTCTTGTGATAGCAATCTGTGTAAGGTGCGTGTGTGTGCATGTGTGTGTGTCTTGTGATGGAGCAATAACTGCCCCCCACGCTGCTCAGGTTCATGAATGCCAAAGGACGGGCGGAGATTGACCAGCTGGCCAGCGAATGGCAGGCGGGTGTGGACAATGGCGATTTTGGGGCCAAGGGCTGGTGGGTGTGGTGTGGGTTGGGTGTAGATCAGTTGAAGTGTGTGTGCAGGAAGGGCTGCAGTAATTGCTTTAAAGGAACACGGACGTCATTGGCGTGACAGTTTTGATTTTGACTAGGCGGCTCGTGTTCCATGCAGGGTTTGGGGTGGAGCCTTAGTTCCATCTTTTTGCCTCTAAATCATTTGCTGTTTTTATGTCTGACTTCCATGCTTTTCTGTGCACGGTCCTGATTTTCGGTCTACTGGGACGAAAAATGCGTTCAATTTACAGTAGTAACAAATCTTCTCCTGATTTGAGTTGGAGCGGGGTTTTATTTGCCTGCGCAGCTATGAGCACTCCTTGGGGTTGCTTTTCCTGCAAAGATGCCTGACTTGCATGCCTGGAGTGTTGTGTGCAGATTTAAGCAGTTGGGGTTAGCATTGTTTGTACATAAAACATACACATACAGACGCACACGTACTCACACGCTCACACACACACACACATACACACACACATACACACACACATACACACACACACACGCACACACACACACACACACACACAGCTTTGTTGTTGAAATTGCTTGCAGGCCTGGCTCAATGTACGGCGTGTCAAAGCTGGCTATCAACTCATACTGCAAGGCCAAAGCTAAGGAACTGGAGGGGAAGAAGATCATGTTGAACTCATGCTGCCCTGGTGCGTTAGTATCCAGGTCCAAAAAATGTGTTCAGGAGGGTGGTGGAGTGTTAGTGCTGATCTTGACGAGCATCATGGTTTGTTTAAAGCAGCTTGTATGTGGGTGTGGGTGTACGTGTGTGTGTGTGGGCTTGTGTGTGTTTGTGTATGTGTGTGTGCGTGTGTGTGTGTGTTTGTATATGCACGCGTGCTTTTGAGCAGGTCACTTTCACACAGCCTGAAACATTCCTAATCTCTATCTGAACACATTTTTCTTCTTTGGGGGCATCGGCTCAATTCCCGCAGGGTGACGTAATTGCTTTGCGTCCGACAGCAACTCCTCCGTCGTCAAAATTATTATTGCTTGGGGTGCTATCACTGCTATGAATGTTACCAACTTACCTACTCAGAACCCCTTCATGTGGCGATCTGCGGGCTACTGTGAAAAGCCTCTCTTTGTTTTATTTTCCAGGTGGGATGTTGTGTCTCTGCATCCATTGGGTGGTGCAGAACACAAAACAGCATCCTTTCCTAATCCACGTCGGTAGTGTTTACACTATCTGCGTTCTTCTTCTTTTCTTTTCTTTTCTTTTCTGCAGGCTACTGTGACCCAGACGAGATTATGGTACCAGCTTAAGCATGGATTACAAGTATGGGCTATGTTGCTATGTTCAAGTCTCTGACCAGTTCCTAGAGACCCCAAGCGCAGCGCCACTATTTCTTTTCTTTCCTGCAGGCTACTGTGACACAGACATGACGTCACACCGTGGGCCCAAGTCTGCATATGACGGCGCGCGCATCTTCACCTGGCTCGCAACAAAGCCTCCTCAAGATTTTGAGACGGGGAGCTTTTGGATTTTTGATGGCACTGGCGTGAAATATGAAATGTAATTTTTCAGTTCAGACTTAGAACCCGCTGTCATGCATGGCGCTTGGGAGTTGCCGTTCCCACACTAACGGCACCCAGGACCCTGAAATTTTGGTTCCCTGGACTACGCTCAAATTATAGGAACAGTAGAGGATTCATTCTCTGGCGTTGAGATCATCGAGATCACAAAAATAATCTGCATTCACAATCACAGGCACCATACTCAAACACCATCAGACTGTGTGTGAACAAACTCTGGAGTGTACATCAAACAGAGTTTACAGATATAGCCATCATCTGTATGTTTTTGGCACATAAAAACATGGACTGAGGATACCAAGAATGAGGGAGGCAAAATTACAATATACCCAATACATACAACTCATGTGTGAGGAGCAGCACATGCTCAACGAGAGGGTTTGAAACATCAAACATGGTCTAGTTCATCACTCTTTTGCTGCTTGATCGACTCTGAACCAGCGCTTGCCTGGCTAATAAGACTGCAAATATATGTATAAAGATTTAATTGAAATCAGGTGCGTCGTACATCAAACAGCCCTCATGCATAAGGTAAGGTTATATATGCCTCTGGGGGGCATCTGAGCGGACGCTTGGAAAAACCAGGGTTGTTCAGTTATATTTTTGGGAGCAAGGGTTCGATAAAGTTCGTGAGAGTTCTAGAATCCTCGAACTGTTCGAGCAGTTCGATGTGCAATTTCGAAAATGGAAGATTTTGCTGGTTTCTGAGGTCATACTCGTCCAAAACACGCTTGAATTGCCCTAAATACATATGTTATAATATATTTAGTCCTTACACAAAAAATTCAGAACGTTTGACGGCCATCTAAGGCCTTTTCCTGCATTTTTGATTGCAATTTTGGACCAAGAATTCGAAAAAAAGGGCTTAAAGTTCGACGAACTTTTAGTAGCTCTCGAACGGCATTTTTATTTAGGGTTCGTTAAAGTGCGTGAAAGTTCACGAACCCAAACTTTTGACCGAACCCCGAAATGAACAACCCTGGAAAATACCTGTAACCAAGCCAAAAAGGCGCTAGAAGAAATTAAGGGAAAAGAGCTAGGTCCTCAAGCATCACCTGCCTTCTTTTAGGTCTCAATTCTGGAGCAGGGGGCTGCCAGCCACCCTCCAGATCCCCACTAGTTTACTTTTTTCCTTTGGTAAGGGAGACTCACGGCACTTCGGGCCAATGTGGCTCCTTTTCCTTAATTAATGCAGGGAGTGTTTTGCTGCCTGTGTTGTTTTTTCTTTTCTTTGCTTTGCTCGCAAATTAAGGAATATGCCTGACATTTCGTGGAACAGCCAGTCAGATCAAGTCACCGTCACTGCAAAGCCATAGGACACAGCACGTCGACTAACGAGACCTCACGCTAAGTGTTAACGGTCTCTTGAGGATTACCTCTAATGGTACTTCCTAAAATGCTCTTATGTTGTCAATTAATTACCAAAGTTATCAAATCCAAAGATTGCCACTAAGGTTTACAGGGTTTACAAGGAAAGGCCTTCAGTCAAACCGTGCGACTGCTAGCCTGCTCATAAAAAACAATCAGTTTATCAGAGTTTATGTGCAATAACATTCTTTGTTGTTGTTCTGGTGCAAAAATGTAGAAACATGGTGAGGCATGTGATAGCGGCGTAGGTGTTCCCACAGTTTGTCTCTGGTTATGGAATTGTAGGTTTACAAGGCTTACCAAGAAGACTGGCACATTCAGCTTGCTTATTGAGCAAGACATCCAGAAACTCTCTGTCGACTAGCTGCTTGTCACACAATTTGTCGCTGCCAACAATTGGACCTGACAAGCCTACAAATTGTGCTCCACAGCAACATGTATGGGAATGGACAGCGGTGTGGCATTCCAAAACAATGATTCACAAAGATAACACGTACACGAGTACCTGTCTTATTCCACATTCCACAGTGCATCCTCTGACAGTCCCCCAATTGAACGAATCATGCGAATATCTCACAACCAAACACAATCACCCAGCATTTGCAAAGCGCAACAATACCTCCTGACAACTGTTCTGCCTACGAGAAGCGATGTCCAAAGGAGTCTCACCATCAAAAGCACGGATGCTTAAGGAGGCCACTGCTCCTGCACGTAATAACATCTCACAGCACTCAGGTGAAAAACCTAAGCCACTGCAATGTGATAGAAGTGTCTCTCCATTATAACCTTGTGCATTTATGACATCTTCACCTCCAAACTCAAGAAGCATGCCCAGTACCTGAGCTCGTAGAGCTTTTTCATCTGAAACACACAAATAACGTGAAGTGGTGTCATTCCATAATCACCGTGCACAGTGCATGCAGCTTCTAGTGACAACAAAAGTTGTACAGCCTCCAATTTATGATAACAAGTAGCCCAATACAGCGGGGACTGACCAAACACATTCAAGCTGTTGGCATTTACAGGTGAATCTGGAGCATGGAAGGCCTGCAAGCACTCATCACGGTTGAACTGTGCTGCACGACAAAGAACAGACATATTATAAGCCACGTCAGCACGCACATCACCCCTGCGTCCCTGCGTAAGAGCAACGCCATTACTTCAGGGAGGTCCTCTCGATAGCAATCTCAATCGGAGTGTGCTTACTAAGAGAGATAGTGTATGGTGCCTTCTCTGTGGCAGACACACCACCCATTTGCAACAACTGAATCATGACATCAGCACCACCCTTCCTTGCAGGCTTGCAGCCAAGTGCACTGCTCTGGATTGACGTTGCTTTGCTAACCAGCACGCTTTTAGGACTGGGTCAACTGCCATGCTTAGTGCACTACGACTGGTTCAGAAGAAGGAGTGCAGATCGTTCAAGCGCTCCACACTGGACAGCACTTGCAGCAACACAGGCACGAAAAGCATGAATAGTTGTGTTCACAGCAGATGCGTTATAATACCTTGGAAATGCGTTATAATATCTTGGCATCAAATTGACGACCGGATCTATTCAAGTACAAGCTTTTGCGTGGGCTTAATAACTTGACTTTAATCTGTTGTAAGCTACCATAGGTCAGCTGCACGACAAGGTGTAGGGCTCGTAGGGCTCGTTGAACTCTTGAAAGGAAGAAAAAACGCAGGCAGCAAAACACTCCCTGCATCAATAAAGGAAAAGGAGACACATTGGCCCAAAGTGCCGTGAGTCTCCCCAACCAAAGGAAAAAAGAAAACTAGTGGGGATCTAGAGGGTGGCTGGCAGCCCCCTGCTCCAGACCGAGACCTTAAGAGCAGTTAGTTTTTTCATCTTGCAGAGCTTGGACAAATGCAAGACCTTCGCTTAATATCCAGGAGAGGTAGTGTCGTGGGTTGTTTTCACAAATGGCCCACCCAAGCATGGGCTTTTCTGTGCGTGCCAACAGCTTTGCGTAACCATATTTCTCCCATCCCTTGACCGTTTTTAACAGAATAGGGCATTGGAGACCTACAGTAAATTTTACATACCTAACATTTAAAGTCTGTGACCAGCGAAAAGCACGAGCAGCAACAGAAAGCAAAACCTCAGGTTCGGATGGCTTGAATATATAATGCAAAAAGAATGTCAGTGTGTTTCGTGCGGAAATTGACAACAGCTGGGTGATGTGTTTGATTGGCAATGTTCCTTGCAGGAGCTGTCATTTGGCACCATCTCAGGGGTCATGTGAAGCTTACAGATGACTTGCATTGCATATCTGGTGCATTTGTGGATGTGGGGTGTGAACGCGTGGGGTGATGCAGAGATATACCAAACATCATTCTGGTCAGCAATTGGGAACTGCTGAGTTCGTTTCAGAGTGAACCACATGGAACTCCAGTTCTTGTAGTGCAGTAATTTGATATGCTGTTTTTTTCACCATTCCATAATTATTTTAGCCCGCACAGCTTGCTCTCGCTTAAACTTGTTATCTTGGTGAAAATTCCCCACCTCTCACGATGCAAACAATATACGTCCTGTGAGAAGCGAGTAGACACAGGTTGCTTTGGTAAAGGAAGAAGAATGGCAGGGATGAGAGCAGATGTATGACTGTACAGTAAGAGTCGGTGTGCTTAAAAACATGAGAACCAGGTGAAGTGTGTGCATGTGCGCGTGTGTATGTGCATGCAGGTGTGTGTGTGTGTGTGCGTGTGTGTGTGTGTGTGTGTGTGTGTGTGTGTGTGTGTGTGTGTGTGCGCGCGTGTGAATCTGCGTGTGTGTGAATGTGTTTGCGTGTGTGTGTGTGTGAGTGTGTGTGTGTGTGTGTGTGTGTGTGTGTGTGTGTGTGTGAGAATTAAAGAGAGAG
>Ga0307942_1000735_pt1 | contig 23999 bp, 27 predicted proteins | sample OrgLakmetagen175_FD_201846 | JGI IMG/M metagenome (GOLD analysis project Ga0307942, IMG submission 201846) | Saline water microbial communities from Organic Lake, Antarctica - #175 | ecosystem: Environmental > Aquatic > Non-marine Saline and Alkaline > Saline | place: Antarctica: Organic Lake... | reverse complement strand
CTCATATATATCTCTCTCTCTCTCTCGTTCTTTCTCTCTCTTTCTTTGTCTCTCTCTTTCTTTGTCTCTCTCCTCTCTCTCTCTCTCTCTCTCTCTCTCTCTCTCTCTCTCTCTCTGTCTCTCTGTCTGTCACGCCTTAATTCTGGCAGAGGCATTTGTTTGGTTCAGGGTAGTTTGGTCGGTTCACGATAGGATACTTTTCCGTGACATCTACTGGCATAGCAATTTGTTGTTATTGCCAGCTTCTGGACTTGATGTTGGACAAGAAGAACAACCAAAGACCCCTCCCAGTGTAATTGTATGTCTGCGTAGTCTCCCCTAGCTCTGGGGAGGCAAAGGCGCGGCAGCCTGTCTAGCAGTGTTTGTGTAGTTGTGTCAGCATTTTTTAGTGTTTTAGGACGGGTAAGCAGGAGCATGTAGGACTCCACCATCACAAGAGGTTGAGCTGACTGCATTCTTGTGCACAGCTCGCTCCGCTGTCCTTGCTAAGAGCCGCTCACGTATTGACACGCAATCCTTCATTGGTAGCGCTATCTGTCTTGTACTTTGACTGATACAGCTGCTGGTCATGACATTCCTCTCCAAACTGCCAAAATTATTGGAGCAACACTTCTGGTGATAAGCAAGCCTCTCTTCCAACCACCTGAACCCCATTGCCTACTTCTAATTCTTCAGGTGGGATGTCACAAAAAACACAGTTGAAGTGCGGTTGAAGCGGTTGAAATCAACTGCGGTGATATCCAAGTCAAATTCAACCGCGGTTGAAATCAACCGCTTCAACCGCACTTCAACTTATTGCTGTTTTGGTTAACGGTTGTGTGGCTCTGCATCCATTGGATGGTGCAGGATACAAATTATCCTAATTTCCTACTTCATGTGTTGGTGTTTAGAATACCTGCTGCATATTTCTTTCGTTACTTTACTGTTCTTTATATGACCTCGAAATGCTAATCACCACTAGAATGCAATGTACAATTGACTTTTCAAACCTCTTTCTCCTCTAATTGTTTCTGGGACGTCCACAACAAAGCAGGGACAATGTGCCCCCGTTTCTTTTCCTCAGATCACCAGATCACCAAACTGATAATTTAGGTAGTCGTGGGCGATTTTTGTTTAGTAGCTGCAAGACCCACCTACTTCATCCCTAAAACACGTTTCTGGTATCAAACAAGATACCGATTTCATTCTTTAATTTGCTTTGGACTTTGGGCTGTAGGAAAGAAGCATACTATGTCATACCACCTTAATATTTGAAAAATATCAGTTGAAGTCGCCATTGATCAGCAGTCTTTGTGAGCAACACCTCGAAAGAGCTCAAATTATTCAATAAACCTGCACTCATTGGCAAATTCAGCACCAGAATTGACTAATTATTACCCTCTACACTTTTTGGTAATCTGGATGTCCTGGAAGGTCACAGACATTAACAACCCGCAAAGCACCTGCATTTTAAGATCAACAGCGAGAGCCAGACTTTGAGTAGCGGCAAACTGCCAGGTAAAGTTTACATCAGACGAACCAAACATCAGGCTCAGATCATCAAATACTGCTGAAAGCAGCAGAATTAGAAGATAAAAGGAGTAGAAATTCCAACTAGCTGATTTGATGTATTGAAATGCGCACCTGCTTTTTTAGCGGCTTCGATTCCGTTCTTAGAATCTTCAAACACGACACAATCGCTTGCCTGTAAAAATTGTGCGTATAAATTGCTGGGAACAAAGGGAGCCTTTATTTTAGGGCTGAAGAGCTACGTCGCATTGCTACAAGTTACACATGTTGCATGTCAGCAGCAAGGCATTTTCAAGCAGTAAAATGCCTTACCTTGAGCCCAATGCGGTCTGCAGCAGCGTGAAAAATGTCAGGGTGTGGTTTTAAACCTTTCACATCCTTGGACGAGACTACCACGTTAAATAGATCGTGAAGCCCATAGTCTTGTATCATCTGCACTCAGTTGGTGACTGAAAAATGAGATAAAGATCACGGGTATAAGGCCGTGTTTTGGCTGTGTTATGCTGTAACAACCAGGGTCAGGGGTTCAATAAGGAGATTCCGAAAAGGCTCAGAACCTTTTAACTACCTTTCCCAAGAGCTTCTTTAAGGAATTATCCGTTAATTTTATCAGCATTTGAAACACTAATGGCAACTATCACACCTCCCATTACATGCAGAGCTACACAAGATCCCACGTGGAGTATGAGAAAAGAGCTCCTAAGTGCTTCATCCCTTTATCACGCCATATGTTTATACTACCAGCATATCATTTTTCTTTGCTTTTCTGTTCTTTTCTAGAAATTCCTTTTTTGATAAGGGACCTATTTTGTGTTAAGTGTGCATGTGTTTCTACAGCTTGAGATATAGGAAAATGGAGAGCCGAATTCTGCTGAAGCTAACAAATCGAAAGAAAAAGAAAAAGAATGCAGATAAAGTAAAAAACTATTGGCATGGATTAGGAAAGGGATGTCTTTTGTGTACTGCACCACCCAAAGGATGCAGAGCCACACAACATCTGAGAATAAAAAGAGGAGGGGCTTGCAATGGGGATCAGATGGTTCGGAGGCATGGGCCTGCACACCACCAAGATTATGCTCAAATATTCTTGAGGGTATGCTTGCAATGTCACGTCCAATTTGAACAAATTATGTCGCATCTGTCGAATTTTTTTGTATGGCCCCTGCAACCTGTCGCTCCCAGTAGGATGGTGCGGAAGGTTTGCGGTGCCTTAGTAAGCGAGGCAGCAGCAGCTTAAGTTGTTCTTGTGCCATTCCTGGTTGTTGGCTCACAATACCTTATTTCAATTGAGTGAATATGTGAATATTGCATTTGTTTGACTGGATGCATGTTGGCTCACAGCCTGGGGATATGAAATATCAGCAGGGCTATTTGTTAGGTTATGGGCTAATCTCCTTGCTTTAGTGGCAGATCTAGTATGGTACGTAACAGTACGGTTTATATTGGGATGCAGATAGTGTAAACGCTAACGGCATGGATTGGGAAAGGATGTTGCTTTGTGTTCTGCACCACCCAATGGATGCAGAGACACACAACATCCCACCTGGAGAACAAAAGAGGAGAGGCTTTTCAGTGGGGATCAGGTGGTTGGGAGGCGTGGGCCTGCACACCACCAGGAGTATTGCTCATATATTTGTGGGGGTGTGTTCAATGTCTTGTCTCATCTGTATGGTTTTTGTTGCGGATCTGATTGCATCTAGCAGGAGGCTGCAAGAAGCACAATATTTGGAACACCCCTGTCCGCCCTGCTAAAAACTATATATTTGGAATCATGGGATTAAGAGCTGTCGATTGGTATATGCATGGGACCGATCCGAGGAGGGGGGGGGTGGTGGGTGGTTGAGGGGGGGTTCGACTTTTTGGGACACCCCCTCCAGATTTTTTCTGGGCCACTTCTACAGAATTATAAAGACACCATTTAAATCCTGTGCCCGAGAACTGTCTATTGGCACCTTCTTTGGGTAAGTTGAGTAAATGGGGGGTCTGCGTGCATGGCTGGGAGTCAGTGCCATGCGCGCAAGGGTGTGGGCGGCAGGGGGTGTAAAGGTGAACATGCAGCAAATCAGTTCAAATTTCCAGGATAGCGATAATGAATTATGTGATTATAAATGGTGAAGTCAGGAGGGCAGTTAGTGGACTTGCAAGCAAGTTGTGGGTGCCTGAAAGGGCAGGTATGCATGGGCGTCCGCTGCTCAGTTTTTGTCCCATAACTCTGCTGCAACTACCTTTTTCAGTATGGTGAGTATGTAGATGGATGGGGAATTGAATAAGGAGCAGATTGATACCATTTTTGTCCGCATAGGGTTACTGCAATGGGGGTTTTAAGGTGGGTGGGTGGTTCAGAGAGGGTCCCACCTATTTTTTGAGGGGTGTTCCACTCCTTTTTTTTTTGCCCTCCTGCATCTAGGCTCAATTTTTCCATAAGTGCTGTGGCATGTAGACCGGTAACTCCAAGGCTACGGAATGAGTTCCTTGTGTGGCTGCTGGAGATGGTGCCTGTTGCTCCTAGTAGGATGGTGTGAAGGGTTTTGTCCAAGGTTGCAAGGCATTAACAGCTTGCGTAGTTCTTGTTCCTTTTCTGCTTGTTGGGTAGGGGAAGCGTCTACAAAGTACTTCATTATAATCAGATGCATATCACGTTTGTTAATTGTATGTCTGTTGGTTTCATAGCCAGGGGGTATGGATTGGCAGCGCAGTCTGCTAGGATATCACAGGAAGTTCTTCTTGCATGATTGACCGACCTAGTTTGGTATGAGATTGCTGGGTTTCTTTTGGGGCGTGGTTGCTGGGTCGGAGTAACTATGATTGCTCTTGGCTTGCCAAAATTTCACCGCTATTGTGCAATGAGATTGGAAGGTAAAAGCCAGGTTGAAAACATTCCTATCTGTGTCTCCTCTGAAGGGCGTATAATGCCTTGTTGCACAATTGTTGCACGACTTTCAACATCTGCTTGTGCTAGCAGACAAGCACCCTGTGTACCTTGTTGGATCGCTTTCAGAACCATTGTTTCAGCAGTGTTATGCCTGTTTATGATTATTTATTTATAACGGAATGACTGCAGCCTGAAAGCATTGCTTTTGGAAGATGGGGCAGATTGTTGAGCCTTCTATATGGTTGCACTGAGCGGCATGCTTTGGCTGTATATCAGATCCGAACGGCAGCAGCATGACAATTTTATTTTCTGCAAAGGTGACACCTGAAAAATTAGTTGCTTACGCTTCTTCAATGATGATGACCTTCCTTGCTCATTCCTAGGTATTTTTCATAGCAAGCAAATTTGTATAGAGTATTCGGTAGGCGGGCCAAGGGAGATCTCCCATCCTTGCTGGCCGGTCTTGAGCAGGGGGCTGCCAGCAACCCTCCAGATCCCCACTATTTCCCTTTTTTCTTTGGTGGAGGAGACTCACGGCACTTTGGGTCAATGTGTCTCCTTTTCCTTAATTGATAAGGGAGTTTTTCTTTTCTTTTCTGCGCGTCAATGTTAATATGGATGTCACACCCCATCAGTGGCAGCTCCGGCGGGTTGGCCATCTTCTTGTTCGATGATCTGAATGTGCCAGTCTTATTGATAAGAACCATCATCTTCTGGATATGATAGCTTGCATGGGCAATCCATTGACAACGTTTAAACATTCTGTGAAGAAGAGGTACCATTAGAGATGATCCTTAAGAGACCCTGTACCGTGTAAGGTCTCTGATTTATTTTGTTTGCCTAGTCATACTAACGTATAACACAATGAGACTGAGTAAACGATCCCGTATGTGGGAAGGGACAGCGGTGCGACAGCCAACCAGAGATGAGAAACATAAACACAGATAGACACGCATACAAGTATGAGCAGACAGTGCACAGGCGTGGAGACAGAGACCTGGTATGGAAGATTAGGGACCAGAGCGATGTAAAGAACTCGGTCTTCTGCCGGATGGTTTTTTACATTGAAGGCCTTTTGTGGTCTGAAGGCGCCACTGAGAGAAAAGAAAACTACGCAGGCAGTGAGAACCACTCCCCACATAAATTAAGGAAAAGGAGCCACTGTTACCGAGTACCGTTAAGCTCCTCCACCGCGAAAAGGAAAAATTAATGGGGATCAAGAGGGTTGCAGGCTTGGCCTGAAACCGGCTCATGATGAGAGTTGATAACAGTACTGGAAAAGGCACGTCTGGTATGGACAAATTTAGCAGCGAAGTTCACAGAGTGCACATGGAGCTTGTAGGCAAGCTTCTTAACTCTATGAAAATCAAGACCCAATTCCTTGAAAGGCTTTAGAGTGTGAGTGTTGTAGATGATGCCACCCACACCCAAAAGGATGATGTGGAGAGTAACAGATGCTCCTTGGAGAATGTTGCAGAGATCTTTGTGCTGTTTCTTTGCGGCATTCAGCTGGTTCTGAGGTCTAGTGTCTTCACAATAATTGATCTTGACGAGGTGGATGTCATGCCGAGTTTTGTTGAGGTCTTTAGGTCGATGCTGTCTGGGGTTGGTGGCTCTACTGGTGGCTGGCGGTGCTGCTAGGATGCTCCCAGTCTCCCTCAATTGCCCCCTGCCACTTCAAAGAACCCACCCCCCTACAATAGTTTGTTGTATTTGTGTGTTTGCAGCAATGGAAGTAACCAGCACAATGTCTGGGCGGCTGGAGGTAAATTTGTCTTCATCTGAGAAACGGGGTGGGAAGAGCCATTTGGGAACAATTCTACTTTTGGCTATTTAAGGAATCTGGAGATTTTGCATGCTCATCCGTTCGTTGCTGCCTATGTCTATGGAGACAACGCATGATCCTAAGGAGCCTGTTTTGCTGATAGCCTTAAGATCATGCGGCATGCCAAGTTGTGTCTTTCGGTGATCATGTTCCTTATTTGCGTGTGTTGGCACCCAGAAAGAATGTGCAGGGCACTGTCTACTTGTGGGCAGAGGCAGGGGGCAAATTTGGCTTGTTGAGCGTTTGAACAATACCGCATGTTTTTGATTATAGGGTGCCTGTTCTGTATTTCATAATGATACATTTGGTCTTGAAGGGGACATCAAATGATGTTAGGTAAGCATTGCTAGTAGCTCCATTGGCAGTGCCGTCCTTTATGAAGGTCTGGTAGTACGCATGGTATTTCGCTTCAGCTTTGGCATTTCCCAGTTTATGGAAAAAATGCTTATGTGCTTGAAGGGCGTCACGGTGGTTTGGTAGGTACCAAAGCTTTGGGGGAGGAGAATGGGCCATGTTTGTTGTATGGGTATGATTATGTGTTTGTGTTAGGTTTTCTATGTCTTCTTTTGCAAGCCAGTGGATGTTGTAGAAGGGATTTCCTTCAGGGCCTGCTGTTTTGATGGAGGTGTCTGCAATGTCGATTAATTAGCTAATAATCTGAGTTTATACTGTATATTATATATGGTTTGGTTGGTGATTCGCTTCAACATTTCACTTTTGCTTTAAGGGCCGATTGTGTCCCTTATTATTTCTCTTTCCCCTTTCTACCTTACCTTTTGGGCGACCGTCTCTTCACTTCCAGTTGCAACAGCGAGAAGGAGACCTCGAGCTTGCGCTGCTTTTGCGATGTCAATGACGACTGGGATGGGTTGAACCTGCAACCAAAGCAATGCAACCAAAAGCTTACTTGCGAGTGTAAGCAAGTACTGAGGGATGATGCCTGTAATGTCTGTACCTCCATAGGCAGGAATGCGGAAGAATCAAGGGCATTGACTTTCCAAAGAAAGGAACTATTTTTGCTTGAGCCAACACTTCAACCACTTCTCTATGAAGAAAAAGAAAAAGAGGAAGAAAGGAAGACTGCAAAGGCAGTAAAATCCTCCCTACATTGATAAAGGAAAAGGCGCCGACACAATATAATTCCTCAACCTGACTGCAACAACGCGCATTTGAAAAAACGAATTGCTCTCAAGGTCCCGGTCTGGAGCAGGGGGCTGCCAGCCACCCTCCAGAAGTTTTCTTTTTTCCTTTGGTGGGGGAGGCACACGGCACTTTGGGCCAATGTGTCTCCTTTTTCTTAATTGATAAGGGAATGTTTCGCTGCCTGCGTAAATTTTTTTCTTTTCCCTCAACTACAGAGAATAAGGAAGAAATCACTCATAAATATTATAGTTCAGGAAAGGTTTCAGACAGCCCAAATTATAGTCCTGAGCATTTAGGATAGATTTAGGCATGTCTTGCCAAAAACTCTGCACAATTGGAGGGGTAGGAGAAGAAGGTCAGGTGTCCATCCCGAGCCGAATCAAAGCCTGACAAAAGTTTCTATTGTGCGGCAGATCTTGGTCAATGCCGCGAAGGTGTAAATTAGAGGGAGCAAAAGTGCGCACCCAATCAGGCCTGTGGTTGGCCATGGTCGAGCAGATAAGTACAGAACAAGACCATTCTGCACAATATGGAATTGTCAAGTATGACACAAGTGCTAGCTGACACAGACAGGACTTTCTTGCTCAGCCGATGCCAGAAACTGTTCATACCAATGACTCAAGAACCTTTGGCAATTCAATGCTAATGGAAACCCATGCCGATCTGAAACGCACATACAGAGTGATTTTCATATGACGCGATCTATCATGTACAATCCATCCAGACCAAACACTTGTGCTTGTCGAAGTCTGCTTCTTCTGCTCTGGTTTGACACCCTGAGCGAGGAGGTTCAGATGATTGAAAAGATGTAACTTGATATCGTACCTCCTTCAAGCCTTCCTTGTCATAGAACTCTGTCTCGTCATTGTATATTGCAGTCTTGTCTTCTTGTGACATGTGCTTGCCCTGCAGACAAGAATCTAAGTCAATTGAATGCAAAAAGCACATGGATTGAAAGCTAGTTTCAGTTTTGACAGACCCTACATTTGATCTGCAGCGTATGGATGCATGAATCCATCCCCTCGCGGAAAGTGAAACGAGAGGACTCAACAGAACTTTCGTGACCAGAAGTTTGTGTTGTTCAACACTGCACACGGGATATTTCCCACGCACGAGAGTTCAAGCAACAAATTCCCTTCTAGTGCTCTTGCATTGCAAACCATCCAAGGATCAGGCTGCTGCAGCAACAATGTAAAATGACAAGTTAACCTTTCAGCGGTTTGAGAGCAGTGCCGGTAACCTGAGCAATTGCAAAACAGTGTGTGTGTGTGTGTCTTGCCTGCTGCCGGCACAGAGAATCCACAATGTCAATCCCTGACTTCCCAGTTTCTTGCATATACGTTGCTTTGTCGATGGTCATGCCTTTTTTTTCAAGCGCTTGTTTCCAACTCCTGTGTGCATCGTGTGTGTGTGTGTGTGTGAAAGTAATGTCCCTACAGATATCCTCCCCCACTCCTTAAAGAGCGTGGCTCAATTTGGAGGTCCTTAGCAATCTAAGGAGCTGGCATCCTCGATCCTTCAATTGCTAAGGAACTCATTAGAGACATAGTATCTGTGCACTGCGTGTGCATGCGTGCGTGCACATAAATGTGTGTGCGTGTGTGTATCTGCATTTTGTAGTGCGTGTGTGTGCGTATGTGTGTGTATGTATATGTGTGCGTGCGTGTGCCGCGGCAATTGCAGATTCAACAATAGAAGGACAAGACACACATCATATGGTTCAGTGTTTGCTTTTCAAATAGAAACATACATTCTAATCAATTTGGCCTGATTAGCTAAAAAATGCACCTTGTGCGAGCGTCATTACTCGAAAGTAGGGTGCCATCTAGATCAAAGATGCAGCCCTGCGTGGAAATATACAAGCAGAAGATGCACTCCCCACATGAGTGATGAGTTTGCCTTAAACAGCTGATCAGCTGCACCGTAGCATGTCATATCGCGTCCAGCAGACCGTGGCCTAGATCTGTGTTATTTCTACACACCTTTGCTGCACCATGGATGAGCTCAGCAAAAACTGTGTCTTGGGGTGATGGGTTGGTCACGTCTGTACCAGCCATTGCAAACAAAAGGAACCTTCCGGCAACTTATTAAAATATTAAAAATATATTTCACCAATTTTCCTAAATTATTCGTCAACAGCTGTTTTGTAATGAGAAATAGCCTCAAAAGGCGACCAGGGGGAATTTTTACTTTGATATTAAATGCTCCTGCTACTATAGACTAGAGAAGTAATAGACATGTTTGCGGGTTGCTTGCCTGCCTTAAGACGCCGTCTCATTCCAAATTCGACAACACCGTCTTGATGTGTTTTGCATATATGACAAGCAAGGGATGAAGCCCTTAACCGCTGTGGCACAATTGCAATAACACAATAAGCATGTCATCAGAAAAAACAAGAAACCCTTGACTGCCAGCATCTCATTTTTCCACAGTTTGCTGCCAGCTATTATCTATTTGGCATGAAGGCTCTCTTTTACGTAATTGTGCAGTTTTCGTGACGAATTTTTGCTCAGGATGACTTGTGTAGAGCACATAGCAGAAATTGTGGCCCAGACCTTTTGGATGTGGCTGGACATCCAAATAAATTCCTTTGAATTACACTCTCCTAACCACCTGACCCCTACTGCAAAGCCCCTCCTCTTTCTATTCTGGAGGTGGGATGTTGTGTGGCTTTGCGTCCATTGCTGGGTGATGCAGGACACTGCAGGACACAAAGCGATATCTGTTCCTAACCCATGCCAGTAGTGTTACACCATCTGGTTTGTTTTCTTATTAATTAAAGGTTTCGGGAAACCAAAGCCACCACTTCATGGTCACTGTTCAATTTCTCCCTATGAGCCCTGACACGGTCAGAGCCCTGATCTAATGACACGTTTCATTCACTAACCACGGTAACTAATTGCACAGGACCGCTTGCGTGTACCAATCTCTTTTTGACATTGGTAAAATTTCTTAATTCCTAGTCTGCATCCTATGTGGCGAGCCTACAAATCTATTCTGCAGTAGAGTTTGCAGATGGTTGCCTTAACTCTCGAATGCGGCAATCTTCAGGGTGTCCCTTAATGAATTGTGCAAGCTCACACACTTTACAGACAGCAGACTCAATGGAGACGGGAGTTTCCTCTCTCAACATCAATTGCAGGTATAAGTGCTCATAGAGCAAATTGTTTTTTACGCTGTTTTGTTTTACAGATAACAACGTAAGTACAGGTCCAACAAGTTTGCTCATTAGCCCCCTATTGGTGGGTGTCTGCCAATTTCAAATAAATGCCTTCAAGGAGTGAAGCCTGCATGAGACTTAAAGCAACATCAACGTTCGAAGCAAGCATCCAATTACCCTATCAGTAGTGCATCAGCTCTGTGTGGAACTGTATGTTAAGCCCATTACACCCACCCACAGTATCAGGCGTTTACAACTTTCACCTGCACGGCCCGCTTGCCGCCTGGAATACTAGCATTAATGTTAAAGGCTGGAGAAGTTGGGGCGGATTTCTGCAGGCTTTGTTGGGCCGTTTTAATCATCACCTCGTTATTGAAATCTTCATTCCTGCGAGGGTATGTTTTAGGAATCAAGACAAAACGTCAAGTACACAGCGTGGGCAATGGTTGCATGCACACAGTGTGGCATAAGATGTTGGCGCATGTAAAATACCCAGATGATATCTGAAGTCTATTTTGTTACACGTGCTTCAGTTTCATGTGGCACTCACGTGAAGTACAGTGAGCCATCAGGCATCTGTTTCCCCCACGTAGGCACCTTGCTTTCTTTAGGAGCACTACCGCTGGTATTGCCATCGCTGCTTGTGGTGCTGCCATCATTGCCGACGCTGCTGCTGCTGCTGCTGCTGCTTTTTCTGCTGCTGCTGCTTTCAGCGTTTGTGCCCCCTACTCCATTCCTGGTTTCCCCTACTTTTACATTGCCCGCCTCTGAGCCCGTGCTATCAGGGCCAGGACCAGGTTGATTCACCCCCAGCTCTTTCAGAACTTGTGCCACCTGTGGTGAAGGTAGTGCCAGCCGCTAAGCATGTGTCTATATCAACGTGACGCAACGAGTTGCGTGCTGCAAACTAATCTTAATTGCTCACAAACACGCCATCTTGGTATGAAGTCAATTTATCCGCACAATTATCCAATCTTTCCCTTTTTTCCCCTCCCTTTACTCCTCAACACGCTACCCTTTTTGCCTTTCTCTCCACTACCTGCCTCCCGCTGCAAAACCCACCTCAGCCTGCAATGCTGTGTTGATGTGGGCGATGCTGTTAGCAACAGCCTCTGCTTCAGGCAATGCAGGCACCTCCTTGGCTGCACCAGCCCTATCACTCCCCTCCTGCTCTCCAAACCCAGCATCCTCAAGCCATGCTGTTGCTGCTGCAATTTCAGGTGAGGGCTGGGGTGCTGCGGCATGCGCAGCCGTTTCTCCATCTGCCTCTTGCATGGTCACCTGGTCATCCACGGCCTCTTGCGCTGCTAATTCAGCCATTTGTTCAAAGCCTAGGTTGGGGGCAGGCTGGGTCTGCTGCTGCTGCTGCTGCTTCTTTTGGGGCTGAAAGGGCTGGGTCTGCTGCTGTTCTTGCTCCTGAGCTTCAGGTTGAGATGCTGCTGCCAGCTGTCTTTGTGACTGACTGCTTTGCATCTGCTGCTGCACCTTGAGGAGGCCCACGTACCCTAGATAGCCCAGATCACCTTTGCATGGTAGTAGAGATGCAGACAATGATATGACATTCTATCTAATCAGGCGCACAATATGCTTCTTTGTATAGGTAGTCAGAGATTGCTGTCAAAATAAGTCGGAGGACATGTGGAAGCCAGGGAGCGTTGTCTTGAATGAGTTGAAAGACGTCCAAATATAGCCGCTCGTCCGTTTACACACACACACACACACACTTACACACACACACTTACACACACACAATAAGGCTCCCTGACTCTGCATCCATGCTTCTTACCCAAGTACTGCAGAAGGTGCAAAAAGGAGCTGAAGTGGGGTTGCATGCCGCTGCTAGGTGCACCACCTGTGACAGAATGGCCGAGCACAAAATAATATTATAATGCATTGGCTGAAAATATCCTGTTCAATCCAGCACTTCCATTGCTAAGAAACTTAGAAGCCTTTGGTGCATGTAAACTGCTGTTAGCTGTCTGGTTGCACGCAAACTGACATTTGCCAGGCTTTCCCTGTTACAATTTGGTTTGCAGATTATACCTGCTCTAGGGCCCGGAAGAGGAGATTCGCCGGGCAGAGGCACCTGCTCTAAGCTTTGCAAAGTTTGATCAAGGAAAGTGTTTGAGGGTGGCCCATCTGCTGAGATTTGTCCTAAGGAGTTAGGTATAGCGGCTAAAAATTGTGGGCGTGGTGGGTTTGGAAGTAGCTCTGCGGCGCCTCTGCCATTCGGGGAAGGTAAAACAAACGAGCGAAGGCTGGAGGCTGCTTCTCGCATTTCTTGAGCTTCTGCAAGGAGGGCGTCGCTGCTCTTTCTGCTAGGTGAGCGAGCAGGGCTGGTGTTTTCTGCCCCATCTGCGGAGTTATCTGCTGTGGAAGCTGCATCTGCTGCTGCTGTGGTGGGATCTGTGTCTGGTAATGGATCTGCTATTGCAGCGGCTGCAGCTGCGGCTGCTGCTGCACTTAATGCCAGATCAGGATCTTGAGAGGAAGAGAGGACGCGGCTTGAAAGTATCCCAGGTATGGAAACCTGGAAGCGCGCAACAAGGTAGTTAAAATGTTGATGGAGTTTTCCATTTAAACACGTACGTCAAGGTGGAGGCATAGGCGTTCTACATGCACATAAGGCAGGTGAAATGCAGGAAGCTGAAACATCTGTCAAGCATAATGCAGATCTTAGATGATTTCGTAAAGTGCCAGTGTGGTAACCAAATGTAGTAACAACACAAGAGAAATGTGAAAAATATGTCTGACTGTTCCAGGTCTTAATGTCTGACTGTTTCAGGTGTTAGCGTGATCCGCTGTTGCAAGCAAATCCCATTCATGGTGTACAGAGCACTAACATGCTTTGCTAATCAGCTACTCTGCTAGCAAAACCAGCGCATCGCACCTTTCCAGCTTCTGAGGGAAGCGACAGCAAGGCGCCATTCAGCTTCCACGATTGCAGCAGGTGGCTTGCTTGGTCAACCTCTTCATGCAGTTGTGCAGTATCCTTTTCGAGCATGCTTAGCTCATTTTCCAGCTCCTGCATCAGAGATGTGAAAAGAAGGTGTGGGAGATGAAACGGGCAAGATTTCATCCCAAACCATGTGCAATGAACAATGAAAGAGGTTGCAAAAAGAACGTTTCCTTTGTGTTACCTGGACAACTGTGTAAGCTCTGTCTGCTTTCATGCTCTCCCTGCTCTTGCTGATCTGCAAAATCCATGCCAGCGTTGTAGTATTTAAAAACCTTGGTGTCTCCAGTAGATTTGGTACGATTTGATCACCACAGGGGGAGTGATTTAATTGGCAAACATCACACAGCTTCCCTCTTTTCCCTCTTTAATATGCCTGTGCCTTTTCGACTCTTGCCCACAAGAAGCCTGGAGCAACCATACAGTCTTAAGCAAACAAACTTATCAACGCAGATTACCTGCTTCAAAGCCTTATGGTATGCCTCGTTTGCTTTTGATAAAAAAGTCTGAAGCCTGGTCCTCCGGGTTTCTTGCAGCTCAAGTCGTGCTTTGCATATCTCCATGGGACCTGCAGGCTAGAAGTGCGTGCAAACTTATACACCAAAGACAGACCGCATACACAAGTCATCAAAACTCAAAAGGCTTTTATTAAAGCAGCTTGCCGTACAGCACAGGCAAACCCAGAAAACAGTGGGACCTGGACAAGCTGACCTTGTAACGTGTCAGCGTGAATTAGCACCCTTATGTCTGTACTCTCGGTGTCAGCAATGCAGTTCAACTCGACAGACACAATGCCTGGAGTTTCTATGTCCGAGACGATCTGAACACTCCTGCAATGGGCAGAGTATTTGGAAATGAACGACCTCACAAGGTGCTTGAGCGTTTGAGCGGCAGGCAAATGAAAAACCTTCAAAAATAACCACAAGAATGCCTAAACATTGATGCACAAACAACATACCTGTTGCCACTTATTCCCTCCCAGCGACATCCTCCATCAGGAGATGTCACCACAATCTGTGGTAATGATATGTTTGTATGTGATAATGTTGTGTACGTGTGCGGATGCGTGTACACTGTCCATCAGTGACGCCTACGATTTTTTCAGTTACATACGAGTTGGATTTCCTCAATTTGCACGCTTGCACCCAATTGAAATGAGCAACTAATTTGTCAGTAAAGAGATGTGACAGAAGAGTGTATATGAATAAAAGAGCAAGCAAACACGCAGGGTTACCCACAGGAAAGCCAAGGTTAGGAACCTGTAGAGTGCCACTAGATGCCCCCTACCTTGAATTCAAATCCTGGGACCGACCGAGGAAGGCGCAGCTGGGACTGCCACAGGTGCCCCTCACTCCACTCCATTGGCATGCCGTTTTCTTGGTTCCACGCACCAAGTTCATCCAGGCTGTCGTGAAGTGATACAGAAAAGACACAGTCTGATCTGTGGCAGGCTGTCGTAAGTAAAACAGTAAAGACACAGTCTGCTCTGTGGCAGGCTGTCGTGAAGTGAAACAGTAAAGACACAGTCTCTCTGTTGCAGGCTGTCGTGAAGTGAAACAGTAAAGACACGGTCTGCTCTGTGGCAGGCTGTCATGAAGTGATACAGTAAAGACACACACAGTCTGCTCTGTGGCTTGCAACACCTCCTGTGTGGCTTGCAACACAGTCTGCTTCTGTCTGCTTCTGTGTGGCTTGCAGCACCTCCTGTGTGGCTTGCAACACCTCCTAACCGCTAGCAACGCTTACTCGACAACATCTTATGCCCCTGTTTAAATGAAATACAATCAGGTGACATTATTATGAAATAACCCTGACATCCTTATGAAATGACCCTGCACAACCATAAACATGCGGCATGGTTTCAGCGCTCAATGAGTCTGACCTGCCACCTTCACCCACAACTAGACAGTGCCCTACATATCCTTTCTGAATGCCAACACACGCAAATAAGAAATATGAGCACTGAGAGACACAGCTTAGCATGCAGCGTGATCTTTGAAGCCATCAGCAAAACAGCTCTAAAGGGTCGTGCTTTGTCTCCATAGATGTAGTCAAGGCAGAAGCGAACGGCTGGCTATGTAATATCTCCAGATTCCCAATACAGCTGAAACTAGGATCGTACCAAAAATGCTCTTTCCACCCTGCTTCTCAAACAAAAAAAGGTTGACCTCCAGCTGTCCAGATGCTGTACTGGTTGCTCCCATCCCCGCTGAAACAAAAAAGCAACAGACTAGCAATGAAGGGGGGTGGGTTCTTAGGAGTGGCAGGGGGCAACTGAGGGCACTTCCACAGCACCGCCAGCCGCCACCAACAGATCCACCTTCCCCAGATAGCACGGACCCAAAGATCTCAGCATCCTCCAACGTAACATTCACCTCATCGGGATCAAGTACTGCGAGGACACTAGACTGCAGAACCAGCTGAGCGCTGCGCAGGAACAACACAAAGGCCTCTGCTCCATCCTCCAAGGAACCTCCGTTACCCTCCACACCATCCTTCCGGAGTGGATGGCACCATCTATAACACTCATGCTATGGAGCCACTCAAGGAGCTGGGTCTTGATTCTTAAAGTTCTTGGAGGGTTAAGAAACTTGCTTCCAAGCATATTATTTTGCTACTAACCTCGTCCATACCAGGCGCGCCCTTCCAGTACCATTACCAACTCTCATCACTCATCAGAAGCCGGTTTCAGGCCAAGCTTGCACCTCTCTTGATCCCCACGGCTTCTTTTTTGCACACATTCCACTCACCTGCCCACGATCTTTAAGCTTTCACCAAAATTTGTCACGTATGGAACTTTGAACCTGAAGGGAGGACAGACGTTGAAACAATAGGCAGTCACAAAATTAGCACTTTTACGGGGATGTATGACACCCAGAGTCCCGTACTGTCGGGCTGGACTCACATTCATAAGGAATTGGTGACTATGAAAATCACTATGCAGGCAGGCATCTCTTTACATTTGCAAGATACAACAGCAGATTAAAAGTGCTGCAGGATAAGTACAATGATCAGAGGAGGAAAACTTCTTAAGTCCACTGTGTGTCTCCTATATACCTATCATGTGCAGCTTGGTTTCCGTTCAGACTTGCGTTCATCTTAGGGAGCTAGCATCATACCATACAGATTTTTGTTCAGAGGCGCCAACTGACAGACATGGCCTGTAGTGCAGATCCATGTATTCAGTCTGACACCGTGTCTATCTCAGCACAGTCATTGCTGAAGTTTAGTAAACTCACCTTGTCCATCGTCCTAGCTCGTAGGTGTTTTTGCCCGCTAGATGTAGCAGAAGTGGTATTTTGCAACACATGTAAACCCTCAAATCTGGCACACCTGAACAGAATCGTATCGTCTTCCTCGTCCTGGCGGCGGCTTGTTTCATCAGCTGCAGATTTAACAATATCGATATCCTGCTGCTGCTGGCGGCTGCTGCTGGCGGCCCCGGCTTCGGCTGCAGTTTGTGCACCATCAATTCCTCCTCCTGTGTTCTCAAAGGCATATGGCACCACCTGTGTTGCATTGTTTATTAGGTAGCGTAGCTGGCCAGCTTCGATGCCACCATGGTGATGAGGGAGCCAATGATTAGCCAAGTTGTGCGGGCTGACGAGGCGAACAATCAACTCAGCCGGCGACGAACGCCAGGAAGCGCACCAATGACTCTCGTGTGCGTGGCCTTTTAAATGTTGGTGCACGGGATCCGTACGAGGAGGTGTGCTGATGATGAGGCGGAGTGCAGATTGGTGTCGTGGGTCCATTTACTGCTGAACTCGGAGATCGCCGAGTCACTGGGCATACACTGATATACTTCCTTGCAGCTAATATGGAGGGTTGATGCAAAATGGGTGTGTGAGATGCCAGCATTGTCAAAACATTTATCTAGTAATATAATATTTTATTTCATGCCTAGTAAGGCACGGGATCAGGCATTTCCCATTGAGGTATGCAGCATTGCCAAAACATTTATTTTGTAATATATTGTTTTGCTTCATAACAAATAAGGCATGGGATCAGGCGTTGTCCCTGCATTTCCCATTGAGGTCTGCACCGATGAGCAGAGGGGAAGGTACATGGTGGTTACATCACAGGTTAAAGCTGGGGCTGTTATCTTAAGTCAGAGACCCTACGCCAGTGTTCCGAACTCTGCAGACGTCTGTGACAGGTGCGCGCCAAAAGGTGTGTACAGGCATGTGCGCATGCATGTCCGTGCAAGTGTGTGTGTGTTAGCATGTATGTTTTGTGCGTACACACGTACACATACGCCTGTCTGCATAAATGCGAGTACCTGTGCATGTGTGTCTGAAATCAAAAACTTTTGCCTCCATTCTGCCTCCGTTTGTTGGAATGACAGGTGTTTCAAGCCGTCCTCTTGCCTTCGTTGCGGAAAGTGCAAGCTGGCCAGGTGAATTGCCTTGGCATGCTATGGGTCTCTGCTTCTTGAACTGAGCATTGATATGAGTGCTTCCGACGTTTCCTGGCAGTTCGTGAGCTTTTTCCCCACTCATTCAATCACCATCAGGTACTGCTGCCAAGACCACCAACGTGTGGCATGGCAGGTGGGTCCCTCTTTGTTGGCAAAAAGGCGGGCACAATAATTGCTTCATACTTTGGCGTTGCTCGCTTGGAGGAGTGTCAGTGATGCAGGCACAAGCGATACAATTTGTATCTATCAATATTAGTTAATCCAGGCATCTAAATCGGCTTGGCTAGACAAACGTGCACCACCAATCGCCCTTCCTAAAACTGGTAGCGTGATCTGTAAGGCTGTCAACGGCTTGATCGTACTCGCACACAGGATGGGCACCAAAGTGAATGCAGAGCGCTTGTCACGATGCAGCCACGTGCACCCCCCCCTACTGTGAGAAAGGCGGCACGTATATTGTGGAGGGCGTACAGGTGTGTGTGTGTTTGGCACTTGTGAGTGTAAAGAATTGCCTATTGTTTCTGTTTCACCTTCTTTATACCTTGTGCCTTCGAGTAGTATACCTTGTGCCTTTGAGTAATACATGTCAGCAGAATCCAGCAGTTATGAGTAGGGTTGGCCAGAACCGTATTTGTACACCGTATATGACCGTGTATTTGGTGATTTCCCTGCCAAAAATACTGTTTATACACCGAATACGTATGTGCATGGCTCTGGCCAACCCTAGTTGCGAGTCATGTAGTTCCTTCAAACAACAGAGTGCACAATCGCAGCCTTGGCCTGCTGCGATGTCACAGTTACGTTAAGATCCTGGCTACTTCCAAAATTAGTCTGCACACACACACACACACACACACACACACACACACACACACACACAACGACGGCAACCACCTTGATGTTGCAGAGAAGCAGCAGGGGATGTCACAGTAGCAGGGCCTGAGGTCGCCAAGGCAGCTGGAAGCATGCATACCGGCAGCGGTGCAGCAGCGGCAAAAGAAGGGGGCAGCTGGAACGATGTGCAGGTGCGAGGAGCTGTTGCTTTACTGTGCGTTGCATGATGCACATCTACAATTTCACCTTTATAAACAAAAGTCAGTGGCAGGAAATGGCGATTTGCACGGAAAATCATTCCATGATGCAACTGTAAGCAAAGGAATTACAAATTGCTCAAAAGCACACGTCTTACAAATGCCAGCAGCCTCGGAAAAAGTGTCTAAATTACACCCTGCTTTAGAGGAGCTTAGGCATTGCTTGCTTCTCAATCTTTGTTCCCGTCCATCACGTGCAGGGTCTTGTGCACCATTGGACTCGCTTGGACGACAACCAAATGGCTCTGTATGCGCAGATGGCTGCCCTGACAAGGTGATGGATGTGACTGGACGCATGCTTGGTGTAGGCTACGACAGGTTGGGGGGAAATGTGAGCAACGCACAGAAGCAACGCGGAAGCAGATGCATGACAATTGATACCTTAATAGAGTTACAAGGTGAGGTGCTATGAATGGGCGTGGACATGAAATTGGAAGACTTGCCTTATGAACAGGGAGTGATATACTTGAGGAGTAGGGAGAGAAGAAGAAACGGGTCAAAGTGCCCAAAATGGCTGGTTTTAGCAACGGTATTCCTCCTCTATCGCTTGAGATTCAGGCAGGACTCCTTATGCCCTTGCATGCAACATGCGAAGGTTGGTTTTATCAAAAAGAAGCCGGGCCTTTGCCTCAATTTCACGCCTTGTAGAAGCTAGCACCTGCGTGTATCAAGATTTCAATGTCCTTGACGATGAAGGAATGTCCTTGACGTTATGTGTTACCCGCCCCATGCTTTTCCGACCAGCTACCTGCTGTCCTTGCAGCCTGACCTGTCTAGACTTCCATCCTCTGCATGCCTCAGCAGGCCCTATCCCTCGTGTGCTTGGACAAAAGGTCACCTTTGTACACTCGACTCTTGACCCTCCTCAACCTCAGGCAGCTGGCCCTGTCTGGTCTCCCAGCCGGTTCAGCCAATACAGCAGAGGGCAGCGGCAAGCAAGAGCAGCAAGGTACGCGCAGAGGCTGCTTGTTGTTAGCAAGTGGCTTTACTAGATGATGAATGATTGCTGCTCCATGCGATTGTGTCCAGTGGGTGTACGAATGAGCAGCACAGGGAAAACCGGTTGGAGTATGAAGGAAGGTCACTGGAGAAAGGCACAGTGTCACATTGTATTTAGGTAGGCCTTGTGGAGCTTTGAGAAAATAGGTAGGTTAAAGTGAGGCTTGAATGAGCTGTACAATGTTTTGCCGTCATCACACATTACGGTAGTGTACGCTGCAGATGCGCTACTACCCAGTGTGGGCGAGATAGCCCTTTTACTGGCGCGTCTGTCTGCCAACGCGCACACCATCTGTGATGAGGAGCTGCGAGCAGTAAGTGTGAAAATCATGATGTCTCAGGTTCTAGATGTCGCAAACTGTGTGTGTGTGTGTTTGTGTGTGTGTGTGTGTGTGTGTGTGTGTGTGTGTGTGTGTGTGTGTGTGTGTGCAGACGAGACTCAAAAATGTTGCTGCGGTTCCCTTCTGTTATGGGGCCACACTCTTTGTAGGGGTTTGTGTAGGGATGGTTTAGGCCGTTTCTGTACAATGGTTCAAACAGTATTTCATGTGTTAGGTCTTGAAGTACCATATATGTATGCGGCATTGTATATATATTTATGACTGACTCTAGGTTCCTGAGTAACTCTAGGTCCCTGAATGACTAAGTCTCTGAATGACTAAGTCCCTCAATGATTCTATTTTGTTTCGGGTTTCCTCATAATTTATTCATTTTTTTCAAATCAACATTACCCCCTCCTTTGACGATGTTTCCGATCATGGTCTTAGGCTATCATTTAGTCGGGCCCCTGATTGATCCTAGGTCCCTAAGGCCACCGTAAAAGACAATAACAAAAACCTGGATATCACGCAAACGTTATATCACGCCGCAAAAATATTTTTTGGGGGGGGGGCGGCGTACTCACCCCCCCCGAAATATACATTTATTTCAGGGGGTGCGGATTATCGCAGGATTATCGCGGATTAAGTTTAAATTTTCGAGTTTTTGACAGGTCATGAGTGGGAATGAGCCCCCAAGAGCCCCTGTGGGGCGTGTCCAGACAGAAATGGCCAGCTTCTCCAAGGCCATTCCGAATCCCGAGCAGCTTGAGCAGCAATAGCCAGAGGAAGGGCAGAAGTTCAAGCAGCAGGTGCAGAAGCAGCGTGCAGAAAAGCAGAAGCGTGCAGCAGAGGCAGCCAAGTACAAGCACAAGCCGGGAGGGGGGCAGTGAGGAGAGCGAGGAAGCCAGCAGGGATGGGGAAGATGATGAGGAGAACTTGAGAGTTAGGAACAACTAGAACGACTAGAAGGCATGCCAGTTGCCAGCTGACACACAATGATGACTGAGTAGAGCAGAACCAAGTCGTTTGATTTCTCAGTGCTCTTGGACAAAAACAATGTTATTGTGTTATGGAATGCACCTCTGAGCCTCTTGGTGCCTTTCTAGCCTCTTGGTGCAGGATGCTGAGGGCATTTTGCCCCTGCGGATTGGTGCGGCAAGCACTACAATATATGTTGAGAGGGGTGCGAATTGGTGCAGACAGGGTAAATATAATTCTTTTTTGATATCCTGCCTTCCTACTGCACCTACATATCCTGCCTTCCTACTGCGCCTACATATCCTGCCCTGCATATCCTGCCCTTCACATCCTGCCTTCCTACTGCACCTACATATCCTGCCCTTCATATCCTGCCTTCCTACTGCACCTACAGATCCTGCCCTTCATATCCTGCCTTCCTACTGTACTTACATGTCCTGCCTTCCTACTCCACCTTCATTTCCTGTACCTACATATCCTGCCTTCCTACTGCACCTGTCGCTGCATCCATCACCGGAATGTGCCTAGAATTCATTTACCCTTAGCTGCAAGTACACCTGACAAATCTGACACCTGACAAATCTGAGCAACCAAGCAATCGTCTTTTTGCGTTGTCAACAACATTTCCGTACCTTTTCTTCATGTCCCTGCAGGAGCTTTGAGTACAGCGGCTGGGCAGCCACCCTATGTTGAATGCTGTGATATCAATTTAGACGAAACTAAACTACACGTTTCTGCAGATCGGCAGTGGCCTGTATCCATTGGCCAGTATGGCAAATCACAGCTGCCGCCCGTCTGCAATGCAATCTTTCGTGGGTGACACCATGCATTTCAGGTGAGCTCTTTGCTCTTCAGTACCATTGCGTGCACACATTGCTACAAATGTGAACATCTTGATTTGTATAGCAGTGCTGTGGGGTAACTGAGTAGAGTCGGCCAAACGCTTGTGATGGCATCGTAATTTGTATAGCATTATCGAGGAATTGGTAGTAGAGTGCGTGTAGTTTTTGCATTTCTGAATACGTCTTAGCCGACTGTTCAAGCATATAAACCCACATTGCTAGGAAGGGACAGGGTAAATGGATAAACAGCCTCACAATCCTCTCTGATGTCCTGTAGTTTATTGCGTTAGAGGAGTGCGTTAGTTGAGTGCATCAGAGGAATGACCTGCAATTCTTATTTGCGTTCCTAAAGCATTCTTAACCAAGCACGTGCTGCCGCCCTCTTTCCCACATAGGGCTTTGAAGGATTTGGCTAAAGGAGAAGAAGTCACGATTGCGTACGTTGAGCTTTCTGCAGCGCGACAAGACCGGCGGGAAGCCTTGTGGGAACAGTATGGCTTTGACATCAATGCTGGTCAGCTTGATAAAGCAGCGGCAAGCAGGAATAGCAGCAGCACCGCCACTGCTGACACCGCCACTTCTGCTGACACCGCCACTACTGCTGACACTGCCACCGCCACCGCCACCGCTGCTGACACAGCCACTACTGCTGACACCGCTGCTGACACCACTCCTAGCACAAGCTACAGCTGCGGCCGCAACAGCAGTGGCGGCTGTGTGGCAGCCGGCATGGGTGGTCTGAGTGTGCTTGAGAGCAAGCATGAGAGCGAGCAAGCTGCTGGCCTGAAGCCTGAGGCGAGGCCGCGGCCGCAGCAGCCAATCAGCCTACGCCCCGCCCCCCTGGCCCAACAGACTGTGAACCTGAGTGCTGCCAACACAAAACAGGACATGTTGATTCGTATCAAGGGTCAGGGTGGCGTGGGAGAGGGAGGGGGAGGGGTGGACGATGATGGCCAGCTTCTGACCCGCATTTACAGCTTAAGCGCACTTCCCCCGTGGCCTTGTGATCCAAACGACAGTGCCCTCACTCAGCTACTGCTTCGAGGATGCACAGCACAGAGTGCAGTGTCTAGGGAAAAGGACGGCAGCAGCGGCAATAGTAGCAGCAGCAGAGAGGGGAAGGATGGGTGGATGGGCAGTGCTGGTGATGGCGCTGATGGAGGTTGTGCTGCGGGGGGGGGTAGTGGCAGTAGCGTTGTCATTCTTCCAGGAGGCGTGCAGGTACACTCCCTGCGGGCATTGCCGTCATCGCAGCAGGCGCATGACCCTGCAGAATCTTTTGAAGGTGGGTGAGCGTGGAATTGCATGTGTCTTAGTGCCTGTGCTATGTATGTATGTATGTATGTGTGTGAGATTGTGTGGGTTTGTGCCTGTGGAAAAATATGAAATGTGTGGCAGAGTGTGTGTATACATAGTTAAATTGTGTGGCAGAGTGTGTGTGTGTGTGTGTGCTTCTTCAGAGCGCTTAGATGTCTGAAAGGATTGTGGTCTCTCTCTTCCTGCACCAGAAGCAACAAGCAGATTGGAATGAACGATGCTTGGGCAGCAATGAACAAGTCAGGTATTGCTTTGACTGAAGAGGTTTGTGTGCAATGCTGTGTGTTTGATGATTGCCCGTATTTAGGACCAGCTGAGGCGCACTGGGACTTGCCAGCGCTGCCTTTTTGGGTTTCAAAAATCAGTGTCAAGCACATAAAATCAGTCTCTCAAGCACTCATACACTCATAAATACTTTAATCCCTCTCATCACGGCATGCACCACCTATGTGGTACTTCAATGCTGGCTTGCATATAAATTTGCCTCTGCACGTTAGGGGGGGCCCCCCCCCCCCCCCCCCCCCACCCCCCACCAAAAACAAAAAAAAAAAAAAAGGAGGGGGGAGA